>VAPH01059316.1_pt1 | contig 17457 bp, 10 predicted proteins | sample 3393861 | NCBI WGS metagenome assembly VAPH01 (sample SAMN08290439, study PRJNA428436) | hydrothermal vent metagenome | isolation source: Deep-sea hydrothermal vent chimney | place: Atlantic Ocean: South-mid Altantic Ridge | reverse complement strand
CGCCCTTATTGGCTTCATATAAGGCAAAATTCCGCGGAAGTGATGCGGAACGTCGTTGTCACGGCGCCGAAAGTATTCAGAGGCAGCCTGTTCAGTATTCTCGCCGCCGCCATGGAAGGCTTGCTCATATCAGGCGCGGTAGCCGTTCTTTTATGGGTGGAACCGCAAGGAGCGATACTAGCCGGCGGACTTCTGGCGGTGACAATGGCCGTCCTGTCCAGGGTCGGGCGCAAAAGAATGGTTGTCTGGGGACGGAACACGGAACGATGCCGCGCCGACATGATTCAATCGGTAAACGAGAGTCTTAATGCGTATAAGGAAATCAGATTAACCGGGCGTCAGAATTATTTTTCTGACAAATTCAACGGTCCCAATATGGAAAGCGCGTCTTATCAGATCAAGTCCACGCTCATGGGACAATTCCCGAAACTGGTAAGTGAAGTCATTCTGATCGCCGCGGTTTTGTTTTTTGTCGGAACGATTGTTGTCTGGCGCGGCGAAAACCTTGCCGGGGCCGTGCCCGTTCTAGGTGTTTTCGCCGCCGCCGCGCTGCGCATCATGCCGTCGGCCAACCGGGTTATGATGTATGTCTACAATATCCGCCAGGCCGGGCCGGCGCTGGATAACATTTACCGCGATTACCATTATGACGATGCGCCGGAGACGCCGGCGATTGCGCCGCCGGCATTCCGGTTTTCCGGCGAAATCGTTTTGGAAAACGTCTCCTATCGTTACTCGGCGGCGGACCGGGCCAGTCTCGATGGCATATCGCTTGGCATCAAAAAGGGCGGCTCGGTTGCCTTCGTCGGCGCCACCGGTTCAGGCAAGACCACGCTCGCCGATCTCATTCTCGGTCTTTTGGAACCGACGAAAGGCCGGATTTTGGTCGACGGCCGGGACATTCTGGACAACGTTGCGGGCTGGCAGCGCCGGATCGGCTACGTGCCGCAGGATTTTTCCCTGCTGGACGCCAGCCTCCGGGAAAATATCGCCTTCGGCATTCCGGCGGCCGACATAGATGAGGCCAGGGTCTGGGAAGCGGCGCGTCTGGCGCAGATTTCCGGCATGATCGAGAACCTTAAAAGCGGCATGGACACCCTTGCCGGTGAAAGGGGGGTGCGTTTTTCGGGTGGCGAACGCCAGCGCATCGGCATCGCCCGCGCCCTTTATCATGACCCCGATGTTCTGGTGCTGGACGAGGCCACGGCGTCGCTGGACAGCGTAACGGAAAAGAAATTCGTTCAGGCCATTGAGGCGCTGCACGGGCAAAAAACCATGATCATCATCGCCCACCGCCTTAGCACCGTGCGGGGCTGTGACCGCTTGTTTTTCCTCGATCATGGGGCGCTGGTGGATTCCGGAACCTTTGAGGAGCTTTGCCGGAAAAACAATGCCTTCGGCGAAATGGCCGCTCATGGCCATGACCTGGGCCGGGAAGCAAAATAACGCAGCCCAAGCGCCTCTCCCTCAGTCTTTGCAGTCTTCGATGTCTTCGGCGCGGATGATCTCGCCTGCCTTGCGGGCGCGGTTCAATTTCTTGCCGATGATCTTTTCCCCGTCGTTCGGCCCCATTCCCCAGGCGGGGCGAAGTGCAGTGAGCCACCCGGCTTCGATGGCTGCGCCGGCGGGAATGTCGCGGGCCGCCGCCAGGGACCGGCGCATGTATTCTTCGCCTTCGTTCTCGCCCGCGGACCGCCGCCGCCGGGCGTGTCCGAGATAAATTTCCGCTTCGCGGATGGCGGCCACCATGGCCGCCAGATCGACCGGATCGGCGGAAATCTCATGATCGCGGAATTTCTGGTTTTCCTTGCGGTAAGTGAAATGTTTTTCCACCGCCACCGCTCCGGCGGCGACGGCGATCTCGCAGGCCTTGATGCCGAGTGTGTGGTCGGAATATCCGACCGGCAGGCCGAAGCGTTCCTTCAGCCAGCGCATGTTCAGGATATTGGCGTCTTCGGGCGGGGTGGGGTAGGCGGAAACGCAATGCATCAGCATCAGCGTGCCGTCTTTTTGGGCGTTGGGACGGGCGTCGAGCACACAATTGACCGCCGCCGCGATTTCTTCTTCGTCGGCCAGCCCGGTTGAGAGGATCACCGGTTTGCCGGTGGCGGCGATTTCGCGGATCATGTCGAGATAGGTGATTTCGCCTGACGCGACCTTGAACATGGGCGCGATGCCGTCCAGAAAAGCCACATCGCCGATGCCGAGCGGCGTCGAAAAGAAGGTAATGCCGTTTTCCTTCGCCACCCCGGCAAGACGGGTGAATGCGTCGCGGGAAAGCGCCCATCGGCCGACCCTCTCCAGCCGTTCCGGTTGTTCGGAAGATACGTATTCCTCGGCCCTGTAGGTTTGGAACTTGACCGCGTCGGCGCCGGCGGTTGCTGCTTTTTCGATCATTCCGGCGGCGAGCGTCTCGTCGCCTTCGTGGTTGACGCCGATCTCGGCGATGATGTAAGTGCGGCTAAATTCGTTGAAATTCATTTTTTCTTTCCCGGTTCAGGCGTTTGTCTGGTGCTCTGAAACCAGCGATTCCGCTGTTTTCCAATCCAGTTCACTGTTCAGGTTAAGGGCGGCCTTCTGGTCGAGGATCACATGACCGATGCGACCGCCGAGGTTGCTTTTTTCCTTCTCAAGGAATTCCCGGCGGATGACGCGAAGTCCGCCTACCTCCCTGAATATTCCCTCTCTTTCCAATTGCAGTCTCGATACCTTGCGGACGGGAACTAGGCCGTTTCCGTCATGCTGGAAAAAGATATCAGTTTCCGGTCGGACGGCGATGACCGTATCCGTTTCGAATAAATGAAGCATATCGACCGCCGTATTTATATGGCGCGCGGTGCGAAATGGCGACCTGATGCTTAAGTGGACGATAGTGTCCGGAAGGTCGTTATTTCGGCCATAGGTTTCCATGGCGTCGAGAAGCGCGCCTTCGATGTAGGTATTGGGCCGCGCCAGTTTGGAGTCGCGTTCCACACAAATGACCGTCCCGCCGAATACATTATCGACGTGCTTTATGATCGCCGCGTCGGGAGTCGTGACGATCACGTCCTTGATGCAGTCGGCTTCCAGCGCCTCTTGGATCGTCCAGTCTATAAGGTATTTGCCGCCAAGTGGGGTGAGGGCAACGGATGACGGATTGGCGGCGGGGCCGCGAACCGGAATGATCGCCAGGGCGGAAATTTTTTGCCTGTCGAGTTTAGCCTGGCGTTTGATGATTTCGGCCCGTGTGTCGAGAATGCGGTTTTCATCCCGCGTCAGGCTGGCTTCGTGCTGTCGATAGTAAAAAAGCGGCAGGTTAATGTTCTGGACCTTGAAATGTTTGATGAACCTTATCCATAGGTCATAGCCGTCCTGGCAGCGGAAGTTTTCATCGTAGCCGTCTATTTCCAGAAGAAAGGAACGCCGGATCATGGTACACGCCCCGTGGGCCGGCTGGTCATGCAGCGTGACGTTATCGAAATCGTGACGGCGGACCGCTTCCAACACCTCGCCCGCCTCATCGACCAGATAATAGTCGGGAAAGACCAGCCCTAAGTCCGGGTCACGGTCCAGCGCCCCGCCGAGGACCTCCAGGGCGTGAACGTCCAGCCAGTCGTCGGCGTCGAGCCGCATGATGTAATCCCCCCGGGCGGCGCGGAGCGCGATGTTATTGGTGACGTTTAGTCCCTTGTTGTGCTGGAAAATGGTAATGACTTTGTCATTTTCCGCATATTTTTCAATGAGTTCTCGTGAATTATCGGTGGAGCCGTCATCGATGACGATGAGCTCGAAATTATCCAGCGTCTGGCTCAAGACACTGTCCACCGCCCGACCGAGATAATTAGCGTAGTTGTGATTGGTGATGTAAACGGTGACGCGGGGTGATGTGGATACGGGCATGGCTGTTTCTATTTTACCGGTCGCCGCCAATTCAGGGCGGTGTCGACCTGAATTGGTTGCCGGCGTTGGCGGACATCCTTGTTAATTTTAAGAACGTCCGGGTTTGCATCGAAAAAGGCGACGATGTCGTCGAGGTCGTAATCCAGCGCCTTGCCCTGTTCCTTCATGGCGTCAAGAAGACGCTTGATGACCTCATAGTCCTCGGGCGTATCCATGGTCAGCCGCCAGTCGTGGGCGTGCTTCGCATCCACCGGCGCCCTCGCGATGCGGAACTGGTCGGCGTTGTTGACGATATAAAAGGTAAGGTACTCGGTGCCGGCGCTGTCCGCCGCGTATGCGAAAATATCCCTGAGGACTTCGGCGTCGAAGACTTCAACCTCGGTGCCGCTGGGCAATTTCTTGAGGTCGGTGTATTCGGCATTGTTTTCCAGGTGATGCTTGACGGCGCGCTCCACATAATCCCGGTCGATCAGGATATCGTCGCCGGTAACCCGCAAAACCACATCGACGGAATGATTTTCGATGGCTCCCAGCATTCGTTGCAGAACGTCTTCGACCGGCCCCCGGTGACAATCGACGCCGTGCCCGGCGGCGAGCCGGACCAGCGCGTCGTCGGCGGGCTCCGTGGTGGTGCAGAAGACGATGTTGTCGATCCGGCTTATACGTTTCAGTCGTTCCAGCAGATGGCCCAGCGCCGGCATTCCCGCTACCTCCAGCATCGCCTTGCCGGGCAGACGCGAGGACTTTGAGCGCGCCACCGGCAGCGCCCAGACCGTCTGGCGCACGTCGGCGCGGGTCAGGGGATGCTCTTCGGGCAGGTCGTGGAGGAGAGCCCTGCCGGTGAGCTTTTCCCGTTCCACCGCTCCCGCTCTCGCTTCCGACCTGGTTTCCGGCAGCCGCTTCATGATCAGGTCTTCAGGCTCGATAATATGCCCGGCGGCCAACGCCCCGGCGGCGACCCAGTGTTTCTTGACCGTCGCCCGGTAGGTCCGCTCCGCCGCCGGAAAAACGCAACCATCTTCGCCGAGCGCGCTTTCCGCCCGCCGGGCCATGGAAACGAAGCGGGCGAATTCATCTTTGTTGAGCGACGAATAGTAATCGACCCCTTGCGCCGCCCGATCGAGGGTGATGTGTTTTTCGATCACGGTTGCGCCGCCGGCGATGGCCATCATCGGCAGGATATAGGCGAATTCGTCATCGCCCGAGACGTGGTCCATATAGCCGATGTCGCACCTGTCGCCGTAGGTGTCCCTGAGCCAGGCCAGACGCCTGAGCGCCGCGTCGGCGACTTCCGTGGGGTAGCTCTGAAAACCGTGGAGGATGACGGGACGCATCCCGCCGGGGCCGCCGGCACTGACGATTGCAATGGCCCGGTTGAGCTCCCGGGCGGTGGCGCCGCCGGCGGACAGAAAGACTCTTTTACCGGTGGCGGCCACCGCTTCGAGAAGCGGGACATTGCCGGTATCGGAAGAATGAACCTTGAACCCGTCGGCGCCGAGCTCCCGGGCGATGCGCACGGCTTTAATCCCGAAAACGTCGCAATAGACCGTCCCCCGCGCCTTGGCGGCCGGGATGAGCGCCGCCCAGTCTTGTTCGCTGAACGCCTGATTTTTAAAATGTTCGAAACGGGGATGGGCGCGAACCAGCAACTCCTCGGCGAAATAGACCTGGAATTTCACCGCGCCGGCGGCGGCGTCGAAAGCCGCGTTCGCCAGCTTGGCCGCCTGGTCCGGCACGCCCTGGTGGGCGTTGGCGATCTCGGCGATGATTTCCAGCCGCTTTGCCGACGTCGTCATGGGTTTTTTCTCAGTGATAGGGGTTCTTGAAGGGACGGTCAGTCGCGGACAAAGAAGTTGTCGTGGCGGACCGTCTTGACCAGCCGGAAGCCTAATTTCTCCATGGTTTCAAGGACGTATGGAGTGCCGTCCATTTTCGGGTTGAGTTCCAGCATGGCGCTTTTCAGGTTTGCGTTGCGCAACGTCTCGCCGGCTCCGGCGATTACCTTGTCCTGGATAAGGTCGATGTCCAGCTTCAGATGATTGGGTTTAGGAAGGCCGAAGGTCGCTATCAGGTTGTCCAGACCGTAGATCATCGTCCACTCTCTGACCACGGGCTCGTAGCGTACCATGCTCTGCGATACGTTGTCGCCGATCGAGTTGCGGGTGCCGCCCATCTTCAAGCCCGCCTCGGACATGTTCATGCGGTCGAGCCCGGTGTGATCCGAAAGCCCGGCGCAAATGGGAAATATATTGTCGTCTAAACCGTTAAGAATGATGTTCCTGGACAGCAGGTAGACGTTCTGCGGCGCCGGCTCTATAGCGATTACCTTGGCGTTCTTGGTCTTGGCGGCGTAAATGCTGTAGCAGCCCATATTCGCGCCGATGTCGAGGAGTGTATCACCGTCATCGAAGCCGTCGATCCACTCAATGGTCTCCGGCTCCCGCGTTAGCAGGGTCTCGGCGAGGCGTCGGGCAATCTCTCCGGGGCAATAGAAATAAATACCGCCGTGACGCGATCGGTGTTCATAGACGGCGTCAAGTTCTTCGATGATGCGAGGGACTGTTTTCCAATAAGCCCGAGGGCCGAGTAAGCGCAAGGCCTTTTCGAACAGGCGCACCGAGCCGGTAAAGATATTATTCTTTAAAGTAGCCATGTAATATTTGTCCTGTCTTTTATTCTCTCGCCGGATGTGGCCGGCGCCGTCATGTGACTTTCTCCCAGCGATAGGTGTCCTTGAAGGGACAGGTCGCGCACACCGCAACCTCGTCCGCCCGTTCCTCGGCGTGAGCCAGGCGCACCGCGTCGATCTCGGCGCCGTACCATATATCTTCCAGGGTTGCGGTCCGGGTTTGCGGGTCGTTGAGGGTTTCGGGCAGGATCGCCGCCGCCATGCCCTCGAAGCCTTTTTTGCTGGCCCGGGCCTTGTCGACGATGGCCCGGTATTCCTTTTCGGGATCGGTGAAAGAAACGTCGTCGACGTAGCCCACCGGGTGTTTCGCCCCCCAGTCGTAACAGCACATACCGACCCGGCCGTCATAGGTGACCAGGAGCCGCTGATAGGGCTGTTCGCAGGGCAGGCGACCGGTGGCGATAAACAAATCGCCGTTGGCGTCGCGCATGCAGGTTGCGTCGTGGTCGAGGTTCAGTTTTTTACGGGCGGCGCTCAGTTTGGTTCTGGCGCTCTCGTCGAATTCGGCGATCTGGGCGCCGCGCTCCGTATATTGCTTGACCGAAACGTCATCGACGCAGTCGTCGAAAAGGGCGTGGAATGAATTCTGCTCGGCAAAAGTCTCTTCGGTCAGGATCATCTGAATCCTGGTCCATGGAAACTTCGCGTCCATCTCCCGCCTGATTTCGGCGAACCGGCGGATGTTTGCGTGAACCCGCTCGAAGCTGTTTTCCCTGAACCGGCCGGGGCGCATTTTCTCGTAGCTTTCCTTCGTCCCGCCGTCGAAGGAATAGATCATCAGGTCGAGACCGGCGTCGATCAGCCGCCGGCTCATGGTTTCGTCCAGTTCGGTGGCGTTGGTGTTGATGATGGTTTCCAGAATGCCGCGCTTTTTTGCGTAAGCGATAAAATCCGGCAGTTTTGGGTTAAGCAACGGCTCGCCCCGCCAGTTGAACTTCATCGAGGGTACGCGGAGATCGGCGGCCTGATCGATGATTTTGAAAGCAAGCTCCGGGTCCATGATCTTGTCCGGTGTGGCGATGAACTGGCGGTAACAGAAAGGACAGGCCAGGTCGCAAACGGCGGCGCTTTCCAGATCGACGCACAGCGGCACATGGCCTTGGGTGCGGAAATCATCCCCGGTCATTTTTTGCGCAACCGCGTCCCTGGGCAGCGCCCGCCAGCCTTCCCGGTAGCACCGGTAACGGTCCCGGAAATCGGCCAGCAGCGTTCCGTCGGCGTCGCCGCCCAAGGCTTCCCTCGCCGCCATATAGGCTTTGTTTTCGGCCATGCCGCCGGTCATCAGGGCGATGCGCGTGCCTTCCCGGTCGTTCTGGCCTTCGACCGTGTATTTGCGTCTTTCAGCCGTCATGGGTTCGCGCCCGGATTTATATCCGCCGCGACATAATCGGCGAGGGCCCGCGGCGCGTAATTAATCAAAGGAAGCAGTTTTTCCCTGGGGTACGTCCAGGCGCCCGACTCAATGCTCCGAATGCGTTCAATGATGCCGTCGGCCGAATCAAAGCACATTTCAGGAAAATCGCGGAATATGAGGGATTCTCTTTTATCGATATCGAGAAGAAAACTGGCCATGGCGAAATGCACGGCTTCGGCGGCAACCGATGACGGGTCGGATACGGAATAAGCGCTCTGCGCCATCAGGTCGTAGGTTCCTTGGTCCGATGTGACGATATTGTCCCTCTTGCCTACTCTATCCATGAAATTCCGGCCCTTGCCCGAGCGCATAAAAGACTCCTTGACGCAAAGAATAATTTTCCGGTCCGGGAATGCGTCCGACAATTTTAAGAGTGCTTTTGCAAGGGCCTGATCTTCATAACCTGGTTTTGCGAAAAACAGAATATTCCTGTTTTTAGGCTTATCGAGCAATTTTAGACGCTCTTCCGTCATGCCGAGCGATCCGGAAGTCCGAACCCGCATTTCCGGCGCCCAGGTATCCCGGTAGTATTTGTCATAAAGATGAGTGCCGAAGGTGTAATAAAAATCGTAATCGATGTAGCGGAGATGCGGGGCGATGATCGCGGCAATCGGCAGACCATGATTGAGGCCCATGGGTACGCCGCCGATGCGGCGCAATTCCTGGCTGCGGATGATGTGTTCGGAGTTGTAATCGTCCCGGCCCCAGAAATGCCCGCATGGATATTTGGTGAACAAGGCCCGGTAGAGGGCGCGTTTGAAGGGCAGGCTAAGGACGGTCTTGTAATGTCCAGATCCTGGCGAAGCCGAAAACCGCCTGAGGGCGAGCGTTTCCCGGACGATGGAGAAAACGGCCTTCGCCGCCTGGGCCGGTGAAAAAACGCCGCCGGCGACCAGGACTTGCGCGTATTCGGACCAGTTTCCGCCTTCCTTTTCCAGCAAACGCCGGTTGCGGAAAACCAGCAGGACATCCTCAAGCTCGAAAAGCCGGTAGATTTCCCTGTCCCGGTGATCGCAGATGCAGTCCGCCCCGAGAGCGAAGGATTTTTGCCGCGGCTTTCCGAAGGATAAATGTCGTATGACATGAAACGCGGAATATAAAACTATCAGGGAAAAAAAGAACCAACTTAAGATAGGGCTCCGGCCCCGGCTTGCGAGAACGCCGCAATCAACTTCTTTTCCCGAATAGGCCCGATAAATGCCGATAACGTCTTGATCGAAACCGGCGATGGCGGTGTTCTCCGCGCCGTGGTTCCGGCAAATGTAATCGATAAAAAGCGCCGCTTTAAGCCGGGTGCCGATATAGGCGCAAACGGCGTGCTTGTAGGGCATGGCATAGTCACCAAGCGTTTTTTCCGCGCCGGAAAAATCGAATTGTTTTTCCATCCACGGCTCGACCTTGCGAAAGATGTCGGTGAAATATTCGGTGTACAAGTCTTCCCGCAACCGGGTAAGTCTTGGCGCCAGGTCGCAAATGTCGCCGAGGCGGCCCCACTTTTGCAGTTTCCCGGCGACCCATCGCAAAGGCCCTTCCGATTGCGCGAAAATAGGCGAAATCTCGACAAGATAAAGTTTCCGACCGATCAAGGCCCAATAGAGAACCCTGAACAGCACCGTCTCGTTGAGGCTTATAAAAATCATCGGGCGAAGACAATCAGGCCGCGCCGGCGAACCAGCGCCGGAGCAGGACTTCCATGTTGAGAACCTTCCAGACGAAGAACGAATTTCCGAGCGCGCTGTCTGCCGCGTAATCCAGGTAGGCTTTGCGGAAGGCGGCGAAATCGATCAAGCCGGAACCGGCCAGCGCGCCGCCGTCCAGATAGGCCATGATGCTTGCAAGCAGCGGGCCTTTTATCCATTCCCGCTGGGGGGTGGCGACGAAATGCTTGGTTTGCTCCATGTAGTCGACGCCGCAAAATCGCTTCAGCAGACGTTTGGGCAGGAACTTCGAAACCCCATCGCGGATCAGCCAGTCCGGCGGCAGCCGCCACACATATTCAAGAATTTTATGATCGAGGAAAGGAACCCGGACCTCTACCCCATGGGCCATGGCGGCCCTATCCTGGAAATGGAGAAGCTTGGGCAGTTTCTGGCGTTGCAGATCCTTCAGCATGGCCGATCGGAGATGGCCGCCTGCCTTGCCGCCGCTTCCGCCATCATTACCGGCGGCAAAACCTTTGAGGGCGGGGCCGAGGAAAGCCGCGCCCTCAAGGCTGGTGCCGTCCGGCGCCCGCATGATGCCTTGAGTCTGAACTAAATCAGGCTTCGATCCATAAAGACGTTTATAGGCGTCAAGTTCCCGGCCGAGGAGTTCCTGGTCATCCCCCTCGATCAGATCAAGCAGATAGGATTCGTGGTAATACCTGTAGCCGGCGAAAATTTCATCGGAGCCTTCGCCGGAAAGAACGACCTTGATGTCCGATTGGCCGGGCAGTTCCATGAGCCGGAAGGCGCTGAGCGTCCCCAAGCCGCCGAGGGGTGTTTCAAAAAAATCCATTGCTCGCTCAAGGGATGCCAGTACGTCTTCCGGCTCAGTGATCTGGTTGTGCCGATGAAAGCCGACCGGAAATGACGTCTTGTCGAGCCTGCCGATCTCGTCATAGGCCTTGTCCCGGTAGCCGAAGGTGAAGGCATGAAAGCCGTCTTCGCCAATGGCCGCCAGAAGATGGGCGATAAGCTGTGAATCGAGGCCGCTTGAGAGGTTCAAGCCGATAGGCACGTCACTGATCAGATGATGGCGCAGGCTGTCTTTCAGAAGTTCCCAAACCGCTTCTTCCGTATCCTCCGGCGCTTGCCTTTCCTGGGTCACCCGGTCCGCCGACCAGTAGCTCTCAATCGTCGCCACGCCGCCCCGGAGCGTCATCACGGTTCCGGGATCAAGAGCTTTTATACCGTCGAAAAAAGTCGCCTCATCATGGGCCATGCGACCGAAGGCAAGGTAATCGTAGGCGGTTTTTTTGTTCAGCTTTGCCGGTGTGCCTAATTTCAGGAGCGCCTTGATTTCGGAGGCGAAGGAAAATGTCTCTTTATCCCGCCGGTAATAGAGCGGCTTGATGCCGAAGCGATCACGGGCGAGGTAAAGGGTTCTGTCGCGGGGATCCCAGATGGCGATGGCAAACATTCCCCGGAGCTTTTCAATAAAACCTATCCCTTCTTCCAGAAAAAGTCGAAGCGCCACCTCGGTATCCGAATGACCGCGGAATTGATGACCGGTCAGGGTCTCGCGCAATTCCCGGTAGTTGTAAATCTCGCCGTTGTAAACGATGACCACGCCCGTTGCGTGGTCCCGCATGGGCTGATGGCCGCATTCCGTAAGGTCGATAATGCCGAGCCGGGTGTGGGCGAGGGCGGCGCCGTCTTCCCAGTGCATGCCGCTGGAATCCGGCCCGCGGTGGACCAAGGACCGCATGGCTCCTTCAAGCGAAGCGCGCTCGGGAAGAGTTCCGATAATTCCGGTAATGCCGCACATGAAAGAATAGCCGAAAGCCGTTAGTTGATCCGGGCGACTTCGGCACCGGCGATGAATTGCAGGTCCGTTGCGGACCGCGTCCCGTCAATTTCTATTTTATATTCGGCGCACTTTTTCTTAACCGACAACACGCCCACCCGGACGCCCGGCGCGGTGATCTCTCCCGCCGGTTTTCCACTGATGGACGGGAAACAGACCTTTACGTTTAATGGTGAAGCGCTTTTCAGGGGAACGATAATCGCCGGGTCGGCAATCCCCGCGTAGCCGCCCGTGGGCCGGTAGGAACGCAATAGTTTCTTTCCGTCGGGTGTGCGGATAGTCAGGGTCGCGCCGTACTGGTTTTCGATTCCTCCCGGGCCGGCGACGGAAATCCTGACGTAGCGCTTCGGGTTCAGGCGGTTGCGGAAAAGAACGGCCTTGGAATCCGGTCCCCGGAAGGCGATGAAATCCCAATCGCCGTCACCTTCCACGTCCAGCCATGCCGCCGGCTTGTAATTTCCCGTGGGCTCGCCGGTAACCGCCGGAAACATATCATCGAGCCGGCCTTGGCGCGGACCTTGGCGGAAACTGAGCAGACGCCCCGGGCCACTGGTCAGAATATCGGGGGCGCCGTCGAAATCGAAATCCTTGGCCCGCATAAAAACATGATATCCGTAATATTGCCGGGCAACTTTTTTTACATGGCGAAATTTGCCGGGGATTTTTTCGTCGCCAAGGAATAATTGGAAATAATATTTAGGCAGGATGCCGTTCGGCCCGTTATAGCTGAGCGCCAGGTCCATGAAGCCGTCCGCATTCATGTCCTCGAAGGTCGCGCCTTCATCATTGCGGCCCCGGGCATCGCAATAAATGCCGGGAAAATCGTCACCGCAAACCTGAACGTATTTTCCGCCCTCGTTGCGGTAAAGAAATCCATAAGCGAACAAGTCGATTTTACCGTCGCCGTTGTAATCGGCGACGTCGCTGCCTTCCGCGTAAACGCCGGCCGAAGTGCCTTTGATTAAGTCTTTGAAGCGGTCTTTGAAAGTCCCGTCCGCATTTTGAACATAAAGCTTGTTCAGGGAATGCCGGGGATTGGGGTATTGGGACCAGACGAAATCAAGCCGTCCGTCACCGTTGGCATCGAACCAGAGAATGGGCTCGACCTTGCGGAAGGCTTCCGGCGCGCCATCGGGAAAAGCGCGTTCGGTTACGTCCTCCCAGGAGCCGAGGCTTTTTTGCCGGTAGAGGCGGCCCAAGTTGGAGACGTCATTGAAAGGGTACCAATAGACTTTCTTGAGCACAGTGTTGACGAATCCGGAGGCCCGGCCGGGGGCGTATTTCGATACCAGGATATCGAATTTTCCGTCCCGGTCGTAATCGGCGACATAGAAGTCATGAACGGAGCTGTTGTCGACGCCGGCCAGAAAATCCTTCTTTTTGGTGAAAGTACCGGCTTTGTTCAGCCACAGCTCGATCCGGTTGGCGGGATTTTTCAGCAAGACGTCGATAAGGCCGTCATTGTCCATATCGGCCAGACGAATAATGCTTCCGCGAAAAGGCAGTTCCTCAATGGCGAAAGGGGCCGCCTGGGCGGAAAAGAAATCGGGTGCTTTGGTTATGGTGTATTTTTTCTCGCTGAATGTTTCCTCTTCCGCCGGATAGCCGAAATAGACGGCGCCCAGTAACCCGCCGGCATAAATAAAGGCCCCGAATAGTCCGGCGGCCAGGCCGCCTAGGGGTCTTTCCACTACCGGCCATGGAGACCATGGCGTGCGACGCGGATTCGAAAGGCGGAATGTCATGGCCGCGTAAATAAGCGCATAGAAGCTGGCGTAGAAAAATGCATAGACCAGTAAAAACGCCGCGGCGCGGGAATCGCTGGGGAAAAATGGCCGGTGCAGGAAAACCGCCAGAACCGCGGCGGCAATCACGGCCCCGTAAAAGGCGCTTAGCTTGAAAGATCGGAGATGAAATATAAAAGCGCTGAGCGCCAAAACCGCCAACAGGCTCAGCAGAAAGAAAGGAAAGGCGTCGAGCAGGTATATGGAAAGCTGGCGGACCTGATGGGACCAGGTGAAAAACGCCCAAATCTCCCGGTTGGTGAAGCTGTGGAGGGCGCCTAGGGAAACGAAGGCCAGGACGGCGGAAAGGCCGTGGGCAAAGATGCTGGAGAGGATTTTTATCATTATTTTTTCACCATGTCGCCGTATTCGATGAGCAATTCCGTCTCCTTAAAGGTAGAACGGACCCTAACTCAAAAATGAGGGCATTTCAGGGGAGCACTTCACAATGAAAATCGCGCCGTCGAGAACGTAAAAGTCGCGGCCATCGTTTTTGCCTTCGCGGATTTGCGCGCCGGTCGTGCGGTTTTTTGAGATCACATAACGCGTTTTGTGGCGGTCGGCGGCTTGATGTGAACTGTCCCCAAACTTCGCGGTCAAACTGTTCAACAATGCGGGACCGGCTCATCGGCCCAAGAAAGAGGCAAAAAATTTGTCCTTTAATAATGGTCTTTCGTAACGCATGAATATCTTTTTAGCCCCGACCGGTATAAGAGCCCCGGTTTGAAAACCGTTAACCGGGAAAACATCGACTCGCCGGTTATCGACATAAGCATGCCAATACCGAAGATAGGGTGTATTAAAAACCAATATTCCTTCGGTAGGCGCTTCTACTGAAACTTCAAATCCATCGCGTGTCAGGGAAAAGTCTTTAACGGCAAGCCCAACCTTGATTCGCTTGTCGGCGGAGAATACCCCCTGACTTACAATAGCCGTTTTTGATAACGCCTTTTTCCCAACAAGCTGGTAAAGCTTATCGAAGGAAACGCCATCGGGTACCCTAAAGATACTATTTGCGGCATAAACCCTGGGCAGGGGAGAGCGAAGAGCGTATACGCGAATGGACGCAGGGTTGAATATCTGTCTTATATATCCGCCAATTCGCCGGCTGATCGGAGTCGTGACGCGAGGAACAACATTGCCCCCACTTGGTCCGGCGACTTGAACGATGCCTTCGCCGTAAAGCGGCAATATGCTCAATACATAACCAACATTGGCTATGCGCAGAAAATCCAAGTTTAATTTATTAGACAGATTGTATTCGTTGCAACACTTCGGATCGCCGATATTAAGCTTGAATGAACCCGCCTTGATGGTACCGAGCGATGTCCCCAGGGCCTTTTGCCAGAACCATGCTAAAGGCCGATTTTGAAGATGAAAGACACCGTCAAACGTATCTAATCCGGAAGCAACTGCAATGGCGGGGGACAAACGGTATGGGACCGACACCACACGAACGGGATCATCACCCAGCCACCGGCGGTCTTTAAGGTTAGCCATTTCTTCGTTAACAATACTCATTCCCCCTTCACTAAGCCAATTAGCCGCATTGTAGGTCTTGTACCAAAAGAATTTTCCCACCGCCAAAGCAAGTAAAAAGGTGGCGATGATCCGTTTGCGTGGGATTTTTGAAAATCCCGCCCCAGCAATATTGATCTCCTTGTGACCATATTTGGAGATTCCAAGCGAACAGACAATTATAGCAATGGTATAGATTGCCGTGTCCATATTGGTGAAATGCACTCCCTTAAGGAAACCCAAACCAATAGCATCCCAAGGAAGGATATCCGTCAGGCTACCGAGAAGAAACGTCGCCGCGACAACCAGTGAAGCCCGAATGAAATATTGGCGGCTATTCTTTGCAAGGAGCACTAGTCCCAACAGGATTAACGTGTAAGTTATCCAACTGTTATTGGCGCCGGTAATACCGAAATTTAAAGTTTTTAGAAAACCTTCGTTAGCGACCACGACATCAGTTCCCCGAAAACTGTACGGAGCCAGGATGGCTTTAGCGTAAAGAGACTCATGCCAATTTAGCAAGAGAGCCGCGGCAACAATGAATAATGAAGAAAAAAACTGAAATAAACGAGTTATGTTTAAAAGAATCGCCGACAAACCCAGTGCTATGAACAGTGCCAGATTGCTATGGGTGGGCGAGGAGCTGATGGCGTTGAGCGCCGCTATCAGCAGGACGCCAGGATAATAATGCCGTCGACCGATGCGACCGACGCACATATAAACCGCCAAGGGGATAAGGGCGAACCCCAAACCATGACCCCAAGTCATTACCACGAGCCTTTGGTGAGACAAGGTGAAAATTGCGGCAAGCGCCGCCGATGATCCTCGATCAGCCTTGGCCACTCTTTTGCACAGCAGGTACGCGCCGGAAAATCCTATCGCAAAGAGCAAGATCTTATGAGTAAAGATAGCCCCCCAAACGCCAAGCCCGCTAAAAAGTATCCGCTCCAGGGAATAATACTGTCCCGTCTGAAGAGTAAGGGCATAGATATCGTTGCCGCCAGCAAAGGCATGGGAAAAAAGTCCGCCGTCATACTGTTGGTTAATAAAGATATCCAACAACATGGTATCAATATCACCGTTGAGGGAACTGTATGAATAAGGGCCTAGAATCCAGAACTCTGAACTAGCTAAAATAACCCACAGGGCGCCAAAAACGATTACATGGCGCCTGGTTACGGGTATAAGGTTCTTTTTAAGCCCGACGTATAAATACGAAAAAAACGCTAGAGCTTGAATTGCCAGTAATGATGTCCAGAAATCCATTGTTACCACTGTTAATTATTTTTAGAGCCGTCATCGGTCGAACCGTCAAACGCCATTGCCGCCGAAGGCTTTCTTTAAATCAGGCCGACGTTAATTTTTCGTTGTCCATTGATGGGTTTGCCCCGCGCATAAAGGGGCTTCCGGTTTCTTTTTGTAAATTCGCGGGTAATTGTAGTTTGTCCCCAGTCGTCATAAAAAAATCATGCTGTGAAGCAAGTTGGCGGTTCTTAATATTCCGCGGCATCCTAGTGGCGTGAGAGCACCCTAACAATGAAAAATTTTTAAAGAAATCCGCACCCATGAAGGGGCTTGCCACGATAACGCCACCGGCTTTAAAGCATGGCTCAGTAAAAACAATTACGAAATCATCGCCTCTCGAAACGGCACAGTGCGCCCGCCAAGCCTATGATAACGCCAAGATGGGGATGACAGTTAAACCAACGGTTATTTTTTGCAGGTTGGTGAGAAATAACTTTCGTACAGTCACTTATCATACATAATAGCGTTGATGAATAACATAATAGTCACCGTCTGTAGCCCCGTTCATAACGAGGAAGAAAACCTTGCCGAATTAATTAGCCGCATGACGGAAGCCATGGAGACGGATTACTCAGGGCGCTGGGAATATCTCTTGGTTGATGATTGCAGTACGGATAATTCCCTGCAATTACTTGAAGAGGCGGCTGGCAAGAACCCGGCGCTAAAGGTACTTAGTCATGACCGTAACCGTGGTGAAAGGGCGGCTTGGCTTACGGGGTTTCGCGCCGCCAGAGGCGAGGTTGTCGCAACGTTGGCGGCAGACCTGCAATCGCAGCCGGAGGCCGTGCCGAAATTAATCGATGTCATTCTCAAGAACGGTTTTGATGTCGGCACCGCTCAACGTAAAAATCGCCAGGATAAAAAATTTTATTTAGTGGCTTCTTTTTTTCTGACGATTTATGCCCGTGTGATCTTCAACACTAAGGTCAAGGATGTGAGCAGCAGCTTCTTCGCCGCCCGCTCCTTCCTTCTTAAGGACTTGAAATTGATCGGTAACGATCATCGTTATATTATTCCGATATTGAAGCGCCGCGGCGCGAAAATTAGCGAGATTCCCATCCCCCATATGGCGAGGACCAAAGGTAAATCTCATTACACCTACCTAAAAGTGCTGAAGGCCATTCCGGAGTTAGCCTACTTTACTTTCAGGTATTTCAATAAATATTATGACCTATCCAATTCTACAAATAATAGAGAATTATAGATGCAATTTGCACTAGGGTCAGGACTCATTAACCGAGATAGAAGATTACTATAGCGGCGATGCAGATTGCTGAGAAGAATGTGTGCGCACATCTGTCATATCGGGTTGCGACCCGTCGCCAGTCTTTGAGTTTTCCGAACATGTTCTCGACTTTGTG
>VAPH01064584.1_pt1 | contig 17506 bp, 14 predicted proteins | sample 3393861 | NCBI WGS metagenome assembly VAPH01 (sample SAMN08290439, study PRJNA428436) | hydrothermal vent metagenome | isolation source: Deep-sea hydrothermal vent chimney | place: Atlantic Ocean: South-mid Altantic Ridge | reverse complement strand
GCATCGAGTACCTTATGCTTAACAAATTCATCTTCGTAACGCAGCCCATCTTCGTTCAATATATGGTAATTATCCATGACGATAGCATTATCAAGACTGCCACCTCGCGCCAGGCCTGCATTTCTTAAGGCCTCCAGGTCATGCATAAAGCCAAAGGTTCTTGCGCGGCTAACTTCTTTTACAAAAGAAGTGGTTGAAAAATCAACAGTAGCGACCTGTATGGCATTTTTAATAACGGGGTGATCAAAATCGATGGTAAACGATACTTTAAAACCGTCTAAAGGCTTAAATTGAGCCCATTTATCGCCGTCTTCCAGTCTCAGCTTTTTCTTGATACGGATATATTTTTTAGCGCTGCTTTGTTCCTGTATACCGGCTGATTGCAGGAGAAACACAAATGGTCCTGCACTGCCATCCATAATCGGCACTTCAGGTGCCGTTAAATCAACATAGGCATTATCGATACCAAGCCCGGCAAACGCTGACATCAAATGCTCGACAGTAGAAATTTTTACGCCGTCTTTTTCCAGCGATGTAGATAACCGGGTATCGCCCACATTATCCGCGATGGCAGGGACTTCAACCGGCACATCCAGGTCGATTCGTCTAAACACCACGCCTGTATCAACCGGCGCAGGCCTTAGCGTCAGATATACTTTTTCACCGGTATGTAGACCGACACCAGTGGCTCGTATCACATTTCTCAGAGTGCGTTGTTTGATCATTGTATTGCTCTTTCCAAGCTGTGTTCGTCAAAAAACACCCCGAAATTTGCGCAGCCTCTATATATTGTCACTAAAGCCGTCAATGCTACACGAAATCAAGGTGATTGTGTACTCCCGTTTTACATACATAGCACCACTAGTCGTTAAAAATGTTACGTTAGTACCTCGCTGACATCAGTCAGCCTGCCTTCTCAGAAATGCCGGGATATCGAGATATTCAGAGCCTGTTTCCTCGCCAGGTACAAACTTCTCACCCATTTTTCGCTCCTTATTGATACGTAGGATCGTAGGCTCGTCCAGATCGCTATAGTTGTTTTTGACTCTGTCCTCAGCTTTCTTAGGACTGGCACCACGTACCAGACTGGGTTTTTGCTCAGTATTGGACATATCATCGAGTCCTGTCGCGACGACAGTCACGCGCAGTTCATCACCCATCTCATCATCAATCACAGCACCGATGACTATTATCGCGTCTTCATGGGTATATTCAGATATGGCATCACCTACCTCAGAGAATTCTCGCATGGTTATGCTGGTATTCGCCGTAATATTCACCAGCATGCCCCGTGCGCCTGAAATATCGAAGCCTTCCAGGAACGGACTGAATAAGGCGCCACTGACCGCTTCGGCTGCGCGGTTATCACCCGATGCAGCTGATGAGCCCATCATCGCTTTACCCATCTCCTGCATCACGGTAGTCACATCCGCGAAGTCAACGTTGATTAGCCCCTGCCGGGTAATCAGCTCAGCGATGCCCTGTACCGCACCCTGCAGCACCTCGTTGGCCATGGCGAAAGCATCTGTAATTGGCGAATCTTCTACGTCGAGTAATTTCTCATTCGATATAGTGATGAGTGAATCGACATATTCCGAAAGTTCAGAAATCCCCTTATCAGCAATCTTCATGCGACGGCTGCCTTCAAAGCGGAAGGGTCTGGATACAACGGCGACTGTTAATATCCCCATCTCTTTTGCCTGTTGCGCAATTACCGGCGCGGCACCTGTGCCCGTACCGCCGCCCATGCCGGCTGTAATAAACACCATATCGGCCCCATCCAGTGCTTCCGCTATACGATCCTGATCTTCCAGTGCCGCCTGTTTTCCAACCTCTGGATCTGCGCCGGCACCAAGACCCTTAGTCAAGTTAGCACCAATCTGTATGACAGAGTGTGCGGTGGAGGAATTTAATGCCTGGGCATCGGTGTTGGCCTTGATAAAGTCCACCCCGTCTATATTCCCACGCATCATATAGTCCACGGCATTGCCGCCGCCGCCTCCTACACCGATCACCTTGATTACTGCCTGTTGATTTGTTGTATCCATTAATTTAAACATAGTCATATCTCCTTTTTCGACGGTCTGATTTCTTTCATTTTTAAAGCGTTAAAAATCTTCATTTTCATAATCTAAAAGCTTCCACTGAACCAACTTTTCATCTTTCTTATAATTGAACCAACGCCTGAGTTCATTTTCTCTGACGAGGCCGGGTCATTACGCCGACGGTTGCCAAAATGAATGAGCCCAATACCTGTTGAATAGATTGGATTGCAAACCACTTCCTTCAGTCCTCCTGAGTAGTCCGGCGAACCCAGTCGGACCGGTTGATGGAACACTTCTTCGGCCAGCTCTACCATGCCCTGCAGCTTTGAAGAGCCGCCAGTCAAGACAATGCCAGAACCAATTAGGTCTTCGAACCCGCTGCGGCGTAATTCAGCCAGCACCAGGCCATACATTTCCTCTACACGGGGCTCGATCACTTCGGCCAGCGTCTGTCTGGCAACACGCCTGGGAGGTCGACCACCGACACTGGAGGTCTCAAATACGTCAGTAGGGTCTGTCAGTTGCGTTAAGGCACAGCCGTATTTTTTCTTTATCTCTTCGGCTGAATTTGTCGGGGTACGTAGCGCGACTGCAATATCATTGGTAATTTGATCACCGGCGATAGGAATAACCGCTGTATGACGAATAGACCCTTCTGTAAAGACAGCGATGTCCGTGGTACCGCCACCGATATCCACCAGGCACACACCCAGGTCCTTTTCATCTTCTTCCAGCACGGCATCACTGGAAGCAAGCTGCTCAAGAATAATGTCATCTACTTCCAGCCCGCAGCGCTGGATGCACTTGACAATATTTTGTGTAGCACTGACTGCACCGGTAATTATATGCACCTTGGATTCTAATCGAACGCCACACATGCCAACCGGCTCCTTGATGCCATCCTGTGAATCAATAATGAATTCCTGAGGCAGTATGTGCAGTATTTTCTGATCCGCTGGAATGGCCATCGCGCGTGCTGCATCAATGACACGATCCACATCGCCCTGACCAATTTCTTTATCCCGTACCGCGACCACACCCTGTGAGTTAAAACTATTGATATGAGCGCCCGCTATTCCTGCGTAGACAGAATATATCTGGCAGCCAGCCATCAATTCCGCCTCCTCTACTGCGCGCTGTATAGATTGCACGGTCGATTCAATATTGGCGACTACGCCGCGCTTCATGCCCCGGGCTGGATGATGACCCACACCGATAATCTCAATCTCACCGTCGGCTGAAACCTCGCCGACAATTGCCAGTACTTTTGACGTGCCAATATCCAGTCCGACTATTAAGTTGCTATCGTTCTTTTTAACCATTATCTTTTCCAGTCATATCGATCATATTGCTACTCATCCGGCATTTAGCTGCGTTGTTTTTTCAATGTTGCTCCACTTCACTGCGAACCCATTCGGGTAGCGCAGATCCACCGATACAAGTTGTCGATCAAGCCTGGCCAGCGTCTGCCCATAGGCACGTGTGAAGCGATAAAGTCTGTCCTGCATATCACGGCGGCCCAGGCGTATACTTACCTGCTCCTTTCGCAGGTAATTTGATGCCACTATTTGCCAGGCACCACGTTGTGTGTAACTTAGTTTCCTTAGCTGCATGCCAACATCGGCAAGCAAACTGGAAAACTGCTGAAACCTCAGTTGCACAAGCACCTGCGTTCCTTCTGGACCAGACCATCGCGGTAAGCTGGGTAATTTTAACCTGGGTATTTCTACTACAGTGGCATCACTGGTCACCCAGCCTGTGTTATTCCATGCGGCGATTAACCGTTGCTCCTTAACACTAATCTGCAAGGTATCCGGCCAAATTCGACTGACTGCCACATCAGAGACCCAGTCGATTTTACGCAGTGCCGTTTCCAGCTTATGCAGATCGATAGCAAAAAAATTGCTGCCAATGAATGGTGATACATTCTCCTGCAGTGCTGACTTTTCTACGTGACGAAACTCACCGACAAAGCTTATTCGGGAGACAGGGAAACGATCCGGTTGCAGCAGATAATCCGCCATCAGCAGAATTCCGCCAGCGAACAAAATAAGCAGCAGCATACTGCTGAGCAGGCTGCCTCTTTGGCCTCGACGCGATATCACTGTTGGCAGCTGTTTAGCCATTTGCCGTCTCCAGTATTCGTTGAACCAGTTGATTAAAATCCAGCCCCGCCTGTTTTGCGGCCATCGGTACCAGCGAATGGCTGGTCATACCCGGGACGGTGTTTACTTCAAGTAGAAATGGGTTTTGCTTTTCATCCAGCAGCACATCTACTCTGCCCCAGCCGCCGCATGCACTAACCTCAAATGCCTGTAAGGCTAGCACCTGAACTTCCTGCTCCAGTTCGGCAGATAAGCCAGACGGACAAATATAAGAAGTGTCATCGCGCAAATACTTGGCTTCATAATCATAAAATTTCCCGCCTGTTTCCAGCTTGATGACAGGTAATGCCCGGCCATCCAGGATCGCTACCGTGAGCTCTGTCCCACTTACCCATTTCTCCGCCAGGACTATGTCATCCAGTTTGATTGCCGCTAACCACGCCTGTTCCAGTTCTGCTCTATTTTCAGCCTTATTGATGCCCAGACTGGATCCTTCACGTGAAGGTTTTATCGCCATAGGGAAACCGATTTTCTGCTCAGCCTGTGAAAGATCTGCTTCATTCTCAAGCAACATAAAATCAGGCGTAGGCAGACCCGCCCCCTGCCACAATAATTTACATCGACCTTTCTCCATCGCGATGGCAGACCCAAGTACACCGCTGCCGGTATAGGGAATACCGAGAACTTCCAGCGCACCCTGAATGACACCGTCTTCACCCCAACGACCGTGCAGGGCGATGAACGCGCGATCTATACCTGCGCTCTGTAAGCTTGAGAGTACTGAGGCATCTTTTGCATCGAATGCCTGTGCATCAATGTTCTGCGATTGCAGGGCAGCAAGAACGGCCTTTCCTGACATTAACGAAATCTCACGTTCTGCCGATGGCCCGCCCATCAGCACGGCGACTTTTCCAAAACTCGATGTCATTGAGGATTCTGGCATTGCAGGCTCAGTCATCTTTTGCCTCCCCGATGATGTGAACTTCCGGCTGCAGTTTTATCCCTTCACGTTCAGAAACAACCGCCTGCACATGCAGTATCAGGGCTTCGATATCTGCGGCAGTAGCACCACCTGTGTTGATGATGAAATTCGCGTGCTTACCCGAGACGCAGGCACCGCCTATACGCGCGCCCTTAAGGCCACAGGCATCTATCAACCTGGCGGCAAAATCACCCGGCGGATTCTTGAAAACCGAGCCAGCATTTGCTGTGCCCACTGGTTGAGATTCGTTCCTTTTCCGCAATAGTCTGCGAACCCGGCTCTTTGAATCTGCACTCGGGCCGGAACTCAATTTTATATTCGCCGCAACAAACCATTCACCTTTCGGACCATGCACAGACCGATAATCCACGGCAAAATCATCTACCGACCGCTGCATTCGGTTGCCACTGCGATCCATCATCTCGACAGATTCAATGATCTGCCAGGTTTCAGCACCGAAAGCACCGGCATTCATCGCCAGTGCGCCACCAAACAGACCCGGTATTCCTGCCAGAAATTCAGCACCGGTAAGATTATTATTGGCACAGTAACGTGCAACTCTGGCAGAAGAAACACCGACTTCAACGCGGACTACCGTCGGTTCCAGTATGGATATGTTATTCAAACCTGTCAGCATGTGTACGACTATTCCACGTACACCGCCATCTCTTACTAACAGGTTGCTGCCCAGGCCTAACCAGGTAAGCGGCAATTCCTGATCAAATTCCCGTAAAAAAATCGCCAGATCATCGATGGATGATGGCTGATAGAAATAATCCGCCGGTCCGCCAACTCGCCAGGACGTATGCTTTGCCATTATCTCATCTGTCAGCAATAGCCCTGTCCAGTTTTGCTTACTCGCCGGCATCATGCAGCCCCCCCTGACAGCTTGCCGATAAAAGCGGGCAACTCTGCAGCAATGCGCCCGATATCACCTGCACCAAGAGTGAGCAATACATCACCCGCCTGCAATGTATCTGCGAGTACTATCAGCAACTGTTCCCGGTCTTCGACAAACACAGGCATTGCTTTACCGCGCAATCGGATGGCACGACACAGGGCTCTGCCATTCGCACTATCAATAGCCGCTTCGCCTGCTGCATACACTTCCATGATGATGAGGTGATCAACATCGCTGAGAACTCGGCCAAAATCCTCCAGTAAATCTTGTGTCCGGCTGTAACGGTGAGGCTGGAAGACCACTAGCTTGCGTCGATCCGGCCACGCAGCGGTGGCTGCAGATAAAGCGGCCTGCAGTTCTCGCGGGTGGTGGGCATAGTCATCAACCAGCGTTATCTCGCCAGTCGCGAATGCCAGTGGCCCCTTAATCTGAAAACGCCTGTCTATACCCTGAAACCCTCTCAGTCCGGCTAGTATGTCTTCATTGCTGACACCGAGGTTCCATGCCACAGCAATCGCAGCCAGCGTATTTAAAACATTATGCCTGCCCGGCATATTCAGGCTTACATCCATTTCCATGCCGCTGGATTTCTGACTTACTCTAAACACCGAACGCACACCTTGTTGTCTGAATTCACTGGCCTGTATGTCAGCGTCATCACTAAAACCATAACTCACTATCGGCCTGCTGATTAACGGCATGATCTCGCGCACTACAGGGTCATCTACACAGAGAATTGCCAGTCCGTAAAATGGAATGTTATGCAAAAATTGAACAAACGCATCTTTTAGTTCAGCGAAGTCGCCGTGATAGGTGGCGAGGTGATCTGCATCAATATTTGTCACAACGGCAATCAGTGGCTGCAGGTGCAGAAACGAGGCATCGCTTTCATCGGCTTCAGCAACCAGGTAGTCACCCTTCCCCAGCCTGGCATTGGCATCGGCGCTCAGCAGGCGGCCGCCGATTATAAAAGTTGGATCCATTTCACCACTCGCCATCACACTGGCAACCAGCGAAGTTGTCGTGGTTTTACCGTGAGTACCGGCAACGGCGATGCCTCTGGCAAAACGCATTAATTCTCCCAGCATTTCAGCCCGGGGAATTACCGGCACCTTGTTATCGCGGGCAGTCTGCACTTCCGGATTGTCATCACTCACCGCACTGGAAATCACGACAACATCGGCACCATCGATATTTTCAGCCGCGTGTGTGGAATAGATTTTTGCACCTTGTTCTGAGAGTTGTTGCGTGATCACAGTACTGGACAGGTCTGAACCTGATACCTGATACCCCTGATTGATCAGCACCTGTGCGATGCCGCTCATGCCTGCACCACCGATACCGACGAAATGAATATGCTTGACGTATTCACGCATACATCACCTCACGGCAAAGTTCTGCCACCCGATCACTTGCATCAGTAATGCTGCATTCCCGCGCTCTTTTTGATATGGCTAAAATTCTGGGTCGGTCTGCTGACAGCTCAGTTAACAGTGTTGCCAGACTCTCTTTGGATAATTCTTCCTGCGGTAAAAGAATTGCCGCATTCTTATCTGACAGAAAGCGCGCGTTCAGTGTCTGATGGTCATAAATCGCATGCGGGTAAGGAATAAATACGGCGGCTACCCCGGCAGCAGAAACTTCAGCAACTGTCATGGCACCAGCACGACAGATCACCAGATCTGCCCACAGATAAGCGGCTGCCATATCATCAATAAATTCGCTGCAACTGGCTTTTACAGCAAACTCATCATACATCTTCAATGTTGCGTCGAGTTTTCCTCTGCCGGTCTGATGCCTTACTTCAGGATAATTAGCAGGATAATTAGCGGCATCCATGCTTGCTACCGCCGCAGGCACAATCTCATTTAACACCTGCGCACCGCGGCTGCCGCCGACCACCAGCAGATTCAGCTTCTTTCCTGTGCGTCCCTGCAAGCGTTGCTCAGGAATCGGCAATGCGGCAATACTCTCTCGCACCGGATTACCAACATAGTGATGATGGCTGCTGCCAGACAACACTTCAGGGAAGCCAACAAGGACCTCGTTGGCTATTTTTGCCAGCCATTTGTTTGTCAGACCAACGACGGCATTCGATTCATGAATTAATAATGGCACCCTTAAAAATCGAACCATCAAACCGCCCGGCCCTGAAACAAATCCGCCCATGCCTAACGCAGCCGCGGGGCGTCGACGATAGATAATAATAGCCGTCTGTAGCATGGCGTAGAGTATTTTAAACGGCGCAGATAAAAGCGCGAACAGGCCTCTACCCTTAATCCCACTAATAGAAACCCACTCAACATCGATATTGTTCTCTGGCACTATTCGCGCCTCGAGTCCCTGCCGGGTACCAAGCCAGAAGACATTCCCCCCCCCCGCCTGCAAGGTGCGTGCAACAGCCAGCGCAGGATAGACATGGCCGCCGGTGCCACCTGCCATGATCATCAGCGTACTCATCGCTTCCTCCCAGGCTTCGGTGTCGTATCCCTGGCGACCGCAAGCAACAGGCCCATTGCCATACTGCTGGCTAGCAGACTGGAACCGCCCTGTGAAATGAATGGCAAAGGCAGGCCTTTCGTCGGCAACACGCCCATATTCACACCGGTATTCATTAACACTTCAATGGCAATCAACAGGCCGACACCCTGAGCAAGCCGGCAGGCAAATAGATTGCCCAGTGATTCTGCCCTGCGTGACAGGGTAAAGGCATGCCAGATCAGCGCTACGAACAAACCCAGGACAAGCATCACGCCCATAAACCCAAGCTCTTCTCCAATAACGGCAAACAGGAAATCGGTACGTGCAGCAGGAAGATAATTAAGTTTCTGAATGCTTTCACCGAGCCCAATACCACTCCAGCCACCGCGGCCAAAAGCGATATAGGATTGAATCAACTGATACCCCTTGTTCATCGGATCGGACCAGGGATCCATAAAGCCGGTAATTCGCTGCATACGATAGGCGGCTGCCGTTACCAGTAAAATTCCACCCAGGGCCGCACCACCGAGGATAATAAAGAAGTGCAGGTAGCGTATGCCACCGAGAAACATCATGCCGAATACAGTCGCAACGATTACCACCGTTGAACCGAAGTCCGGCTCCATCAGCAACAGGCCGCCAAACACAGCAAGTACAATAGAAACGATGAGTATGCCCTGGGAAAAGATACGCATCTCCTGCTGCTTCCGAGTCAGAAACCCGGCGAGATAAATAATCAGAAACACCTTGGCAAATTCAGACGGTTGTATACTCACGGAACCGATTTTTACCCATCGCACACTGCCCCAGACTTCAGTTCCAACCCCCGGTATCAGGATTAAAGCCAGAACAAGCATTGAAAGCAGAACCAGTAAGGGCCCGGCCTTTTCGACCAGGTCCAGAGGAATTCGCGACACAAGCATCATCAGTGTGACAGCAAGAAAAACAAACAGGCTTTGCTGCCTGAGTACCGACAATGCCGGCCCCTGCTCCATACTGCTGGCACTCATGGAAGCAGAAAACACCATGATAATACTGAGGCCGAACAAGGCGATGATAGGTATCAGCAAACCCGGGTCATAGCTATATACACCTTTAGTCGTCGACATTGGAGCTTTTACAGCGTGGGAGGCAGCAGCCATCAGACCAGCCCCCTTACACAACGCCGGAAGTCATCGCCACGTTGCTCAAAGTTCTGATACATATCAAAACTCGCACAGGCCGGAGATAATAAAACCACGTCCCCTTTTTGTGCCAATGATGATGCCTGCACAACCGCGTCTGACATGTCCACCGCCCTGCATGTCGAGACAACGTCCGACAGGACATCCTGAATCTTTCCAGCATCCCTGCCAATCAGTATTATCGCTTTTACCTTTTTCTCTGCAGCCTCACGCAGGGGTGTAAAATCAGCATCCTTAGCGACCCCTCCGGCAATCAGGATGACCGGTGCCTGCAGGCCATTGAGCGCCGCCACGCTGGCACCAACATTGGTACCTTTAGAATCATTTATCCAGGCAATACCAGCCAGCTTGCGAATCAGCTCCATGCGGTGAGGCAGGCCTTTAAATCTAATTACGGCCTCTTTAATCAGCCCGTCAGCAACACTCGCTTTACTGGCAAGCGCCCAGGCGGCGAGTACATTGAGCAGGTTATGCTGTCCGCTAAGATGAATATCATCTGCGGCAATCAACCTCTTATCACCACGGCATAAATATGTAACACCGTCTATTTCCGACAGTCCGTAGTCCTGTTCTTTTTCCGGCGCCGAAGAGCTGAAGCATATCTGCTCTCTATCACTTTTTATTCTCTGCTGGATGGATAGCTCTTCGGCATTTAGCAGCATCGCGGTGCTGCCCTGATACACTTTAAGCTTACTGGCGATGTAGTCATCTATGTCCGTATAGCGATCCATGTGATCCGCTGCAATATTCAATACCACAGCGATTAATGGTTTCAGACTCCAGGTGGTTTCCAGTTGAAAGCTGGATAACTCCAGCACATATATATCGTTCTCATGGTTGTCCAGTAACTCAAGTACTGGCACACCAATATTTCCGCCGACTGCTGCTCGCAGGCCGGCATGCAGCAATATCTCACCCACTAAGGCTGTAACCGTTGATTTTCCATTCGAACCGGTAATCGCGATGACCGGTGATTGCACACACTGGGCAAACAATTCTACATCCCCCACCGGCCGCACTCCTCTTGCCAGCAGCGGGGCGAGATCGGGATGGCTCAACGGCACCCCGGGTGATACCACAAGAAGACTGTCATCACGCCAGTGTTCAACGGCCAGGCTGCCACAATGCAGTACGACATCCGGCAGTAGCTGCTGCAGTTGCTCACGCAATACAGGCTGAGTGCTGGAATCATAGACGTCGACATCCAGCCCCTGTCTGTTAAGAAATACTGCTGCCGCCAGGCCAGACTGGCCGAGACCAATGACCACTGCGTGCCCCGGGTTACCTTGCAAACTGCAGCGCCGGCGATTAAGCCCGGACTGATGATTACCACCTGAAGGCGTTGATTCGGGAACTTTGCCTGCCATCATAAAAACCTGTGGCTGGCTATCAGGTGTGCTGTATGTAGTCTGCTTTATCATCTCAATCAACGCACCTTCAGGGTTGCCAGACCAATGGCAACAAGTACGATAGTGATAATCCAGAAACGAACAATCACACGCGGTTCGGGCCAGCCTTTAAGCTCGAAATGATGGTGCAACGGTGCCATGCGAAAAATTCGTTTGCCGGTAAGTTTGAATGAGGCCACCTGCAAAATGACAGAGGCGGTCTCCATCACAAACACCCCACCCATAATCAGCAGCACGATTTCCTGACGCACCATCACTGCGACGATACCCAGTGCGGCACCCAGTGAGAGCGCGCCTATATCTCCCATAAATACCTGTGCCGGATAGGTATTGAACCAGAGGAAGCCAAGACCTGCGCCGGCCAGTGCGGCGCTAAAAATCAACAGCTCTCCAACCCCTGCAATATAAGGAATGCTCAGATAACCGGCGAAAACAGAATGCCCGGTGACATAGGCAAAAATACCCAGACCGCCGGCCACCATAACGGTGGGCATGATAGCCAGGCCATCAAGACCATCAGTCAGATTCACTGCGTTGCTGGTGCCTACAACCATGAGATAAGTGATAAGGATGAACCAGGGGCCAAGATTGATGGCAACATCTTTAAAGAATGGCACGATAAGGCTGATTTCGGCCGGTGTTTGTGCGCTGGCATACAAATAAACTGCGGCACCGCCTCCTGCGACCGACTGCCAGAAGAACTTCGGACCGGATCCCATGCCATGCGTGTCCTTGTCGACTATCTTGCGGTAGTCATCAATCCAGCCAATAATTCCGAATGCGATCGTAACCAGCAGCGCCACCCAGACAAAACGGTTACTGAGATCAGCCCACAACAGCGTAGAAATTACGATAGCAACCAGTATCAGGGCGCCGCCCATGGTCGGCGTGCCTACCTTGTCGAAATGTGTTGGCGGGCCATCCTGACGAACTACCTGGCCAATCTGGTGACTGCCCAGTTTACGAATCATGGCCGGCCCCAGTATCAGACTGATAAGCAATGCTGTCACCACGCTCAGTACGCCGCGCAATGTCAGATACTGGAAGACATTAAAGGCACTGTAGTTTTCTGCAAGCTTTTCAAATAGATAAAACAGCATATTCAGCTCCTGACCCCAATTTCATCAAGCTTTTCTATGATGCGTTCCATCTTCATTGACCGTGAACCCTTGACCAGAACATTGATTGGTCGACCTCTGCTCGCCCTGAGCTCTTTCGCCAGTGCAGAAAGTAATTCTTCGTGCGTACTGAATGACTGGGCCTGGCCTGAAAAGGCTTCTGCCGTATGAGCGGATTGCTCACCGAGGGTATAACAGCTATCAATACCCAGTTCTGTTGCTAACTCACCAGTTTGCGTGTGCAGTGATATGGAATCCTCACCCAGCTCGCCCATATCACCCATGACAAAGATCTTGATGCCAGGCTGCATTGCCAATACTTCAAGTGCCGCCCGTATCGAGGCAGGATTGGCATTATAAGTATCATCGATGACATGCAGACCGTTTATCGTTTTCGACCGTTGCCGCCCGGCGATTCCCTGCCACGCTTGCAGACCCGAGACGATGTCCTCCAGGCTGATGCCTACAGACCCAGCCGCAGCCGTAGCAGCCAGGGCATTGGCGATATTATGCTGGCCGGGTAATGCCAGCTTGCAGTTAGCTTCCCCCCACGGCGTCTTAAGAAGTATCTGGCTATGATCTTTATAAAGATCAAATTCGGCGGTCACGTCACTGTCTTTCTTTAAGCTAAACCCAATAATTTTTAATGTCTCTGCCTGTTGACGCCAGAGTGTTGCATAGTCATCATCGTCGTTAATCACCGCCGTGCCGCCAGCTCTCACTCCGGAAAAAATCTCCGCCTTTGCCCGTGCCACACCCGCCACCGACTGCAGCCCCAGCAAGTGTGAAGCAGCGGCATTGGTAATCACCGCCACATCCGGGCGGGCAATGTGCGTCAGGCAGGTCAATTCACCCGGGTTATTCATTCCCATTTCGACCACGCCATAGCGATGCTTTTTGCGTAATCGCAATAGTGTCAGCGGCAAACCCAGATCATTATTCAGATTACCGATGGTCGATAACACTTCGTCTTTTTCGCCATTGCAGCTCTGCACAAAAATGCACTTCAGCATCTCTTTAACAGTCGTCTTGCCATTGCTGCCAGTCACCGCCAGCAGGGGGATTTCATAATTTTCACGCCAGCTAGCAGCCAGCTTGCCGAGTGCAACTCGAGTATCATTGACAGTCACTGCTGGCAGCCTGCAGTCAACGGGGCTGGATATCATAGCCGCATTTGCACCCTTGTCTCTGGCGACTGTCACATAGTCGTGGCCATCAAAATTTGGCCCTTTAAGCGCTACGAACAGGGCACCGCTACAGAGTGTGCGGGTATCAATACTGACCGAATCAAACGTCACATCCGGGCCGCTACAGCTTCCGCCGACTATCTGGCTCACCTGCGAAAGCATCATACCTGCCCCTCCGCTGAACCTGCTGCTCCAGATAATAAAGTCGATACCACTTCGCGATCATCGAAAGGAATCTTTAAATCACCGACCTGCTGAGTAACTTCATGCCCTTTGCCGGCAATCAAAATGATGTCACCCGGCTCTGCAAGCTGCCAGGCTGCTTTTATTGCCTGGCGACGATCCGCTATTTGCTGTGAAAGTTTTGACATGCCTGCAACAATGTCAGCACGGATCACGGCCGGGTCTTCATGTCTTGGATTATCATCAGTGATGATGACGGTATCTGCATACTGTTCAGCAATCTTGCCCATGATCGGACGTTTAGCCTGATCGCGATTGCCGCCACAACCAAAAACACAAATCAACTTTCTGCTCTGAGTATGTTCACGCAGTGCTATCAGAGCCTGCTGCAGGGCATCAGGACTATGCGCAAAATCAATGACTACGGTTACACCTCTGGCAGTAAAACATTCCATGCGCCCGGCTGCTGGTTCAGCCGCTGACAGGGCACTCGCTACGTCATCTGCCCGGTGGCCTGCTGCAAGCAGCACTGCCGCACTTGCCAGCAGATTATAGACGTTAAAACGTCCTAAGAGGCGACTATCTATATGTAAGTTTCCCCAGGGGCTCTGCACGTCGAATCGTATTCCTGCTTCGTGGAGGCTAATCTGTGATGCACGGACATCTCCGTGCTCGATGCCATAACTGATGATTTGTTCTGCCTTAACCGGGCCTGCCAGCAGTTCCCTGCCAAATTCATCATCCGCATTGATGACAGCCAGCCTTAAATCATTCTGATAAAAAAGTTTTGCCTTGGCTGCGCCGTACTGTTGCATATCACCGTGATAATCCAGGTGGTCCTGGCTGAGATTTGTAAACAGGGCTGTACTAAAATGTATACCACTTAGTCGGCCCTGTTGCAGACCATGCGAAGAAACCTCCATAAGCAATTGCTCAACACCAGATTCGCGCAGGTCGAACATCTGTTTTTGCAATGTCACTGCATCCGGCGTGGTATGCGTTGAGGGCTGCAAATCATCCCATGGCCCATAACCGAGCGTTCCAGTCACACTCGTCTTGGCACCCAGTTTATTCAGACTCTGAGCAAGCAATATACTGCAGGTAGTCTTACCATTGGTGCCGGTGATACCTGTCACCGTCATGCCAGTTGACGGCTCGTTATAAAAGCGGCTGGCGATAATTCCTGTCTGTTGCGTAATATTGCCGATTTTGAGCAGAGGGACCTCATTGTTTTTCCTGAGATTAACAACCGCGGACAAGCTTGAGTCTGCATCATAGGCAACCGCGACAGCCCCCTTTTCGATTGCAGCTGCGATGTATTCATTGCCATGCTGGCGAGTTCCGGGCAGAGCGATAAACAGATCACCGGCAGTAATATTTCTACTGTCAATTGATATCCCCGACACCTCATAGTCATCCGTGTCAGGTATTTCTGCCATCCCGGCAAATAGACTGGACAACTTGACAGGCTGTGTTTTAGGACTCATGGCGAGATTCACCTGTCGCGCTCCAGATCAGCCGCAGTTAAATCTGTTGCTATCAATAACCTCTCTTCAGAAATATCATCCGGTGCCACGTCAAGAAGACGTAGCGCACCGGTCATGACGCTGGCAAACACCGGTGCGGCGACTGTACCGCCGTAATATTTTCCGGCTGACGGTTCGTTGACTACGACAACCATGGCCAGCCGTGGCTTTGTTGCAGGCGCCATTCCTGCAAAAACGGCATTATAGAGCTCTGAATAACCTTTGCCTTCCGCCTTGCGAGAAGTACCGGTCTTGCCTGCCACATGGTACATAGGGATACGCGCATTTCTACCCGTTCCTTCGTCACTGACGGCCCGTTTAAGCATGTTGCGAACCTGTTTTGCGACTGTGCCTGAAATCACTTGCTGGCTCTCGGGGACGTCGCCGCGACGCAGTATGGTCAGCGGCACCTGTCTGCCATCATTGGCCAAGGTAGCATATGCCTGTGTCAACTGCAGCGGTGTAACAGATAGCCCATAACCATAGCCCATGGTTGCCCGGCGGATATCACGCCAGTTTGAATAATGCGGGAAAGTACCACTGACCTCCCCGGGCAGTCCCGAAGCAGGCTTGCGACCAAAACCCAGGCCATCCAGTACCGACCACAACTCCTTGCTTTTTAGCTGCAGGGCCATTTTAGCTGCAGCCACATTACTGGATTTCATAATCGCATCTGAGACACTGAGATCGCCATAATCATGCGTGTCCTTGATGGTGAAACTCGCCAGCTTCATCGTCCCGCCAGCTGTCTCAAGTACTGTTTGCGGCGTCACATAGTCATTCTCGAGGGCAGCCACCACGGTCAGCGGCTTCATTGTCGATCCCGGCTCAAAACTATCTGTAACCGCACGATTACGGAAACGACTGCTACGCAGCTGTCGGCGATCATTGGGGTTATATCCAGGCTCATTTACCATCGCCAGAATTTCACCACTCTGTATATCCACCACAACAGCACTTGCACTCGTGGCCCTGTGTTCAACTACCGCCTTTTTAAGCGCCCGGTATGCCAGGTATTGAATCCGGCTGTCTATACTCAGAACCAGATCCTCGCCATCGGCTGCCCGCTCAATGTTGCTGACATGCTCAATGATGTGGCCAGAGGCATCACGAATAACCTGATCTTTACCCGGGCGACCACGTAAGTTTTCGTTATATGCCAGCTCTACGCCTTCCAGCCCCTGTCCATCTACATTTGTAAAGCCGACCAGATGTCCGGTAACAGCACCGAGAGGATAATAGCGTTTGTATTCGCGACGCAAAAAAACACCGTCAATATCAAGCGCCATAACACGCTCGGCTGTTTCCGGTAACACCTGCCGGTTCAGGTAAATAAAATGCCGTTTACTGTTACGTTTAATTTTGGCTTTTAGCTTGCTGTAGCTGATGCCCAGTGTTTTCGCCAGCGGTCTCCAGCTTTTCGGGTTGCCAACCAGTTTGCCGGGGTCAGCGCTGACGGCATCCACTGGCGTACTGACCGCCAATGGCTGTCCGTTTCTGTCCAGTATCATCCCTCGAACCGCAGAAATATCAATCACCCTTAGTGCCTGGGCATTACCGCGTTGCTGCAGAAAATCCGCATTAAAAAATTGCAGAAAAAGCGCCCGCCCTGCCATCACGGCAAACAATGACCCGATCACAGCCAGCACCAGCCAATGCCTGACCGGGCTGGTCAGATGTTGCTTTCTTTTTTTGCTCGCGGTTCTTTTCATGGCAGACGAATGACTGAAATTTTTTCATGATCAGGAGAAACCATGCCCAGCTTCTGGCGCGCTGTTTTCTCAATATATCGGGGCTCGGCATAACGTGCTTCCTGTAACAGCAGGCGACCCCAGTCCACATTAAAAGCATCCCGTTGCTGTTGCAGCCCCTGAAACTGCAAATAAAGGCTACGCGTTGTGACGCGGGTGTATACCAGTAACAATGCAAGCACCAGCACAAGAACATAAACAATCACCGTTTGCCGGGTCATGCTACCTCCCTGCCCGGGGCCAGCCGTTCGGCTACGCGCATGATGGCACTGCGCGATCTTGGATTCTGCTCAATCTCGACCAAACTGGCACGTACAGGCTTACCCACCAGACGCAGCGAAGGGTTTCGTTCTGTATCACGTATCGGGATTTCTTTTGGTAGATCGTCACCGCGTGCCTGATCACGCAAAAATCTTTTGACTATACGGTCTTCCAGAGAATGAAAACTTATTGCTAGCAGCCGCCCACCAGCACAGAGGGCATCCAGCGCCATCGGTAAAACATCAGCAATCTCTTCCAGCTCTTTATTGATACGAATTCGTATCGCCTGAAAGCTTCGTGTGGCCGGGTGTTTATCCTGCGGCCGGACTGGCACCACTTTTTTGATCACGGCCACCAGCTGGGCCGTTGTTTC
>VAPH01035891.1_pt1 | contig 17524 bp, 17 predicted proteins | sample 3393861 | NCBI WGS metagenome assembly VAPH01 (sample SAMN08290439, study PRJNA428436) | hydrothermal vent metagenome | isolation source: Deep-sea hydrothermal vent chimney | place: Atlantic Ocean: South-mid Altantic Ridge | reverse complement strand
CATTTGGGACAGGTTCCCGGCCCTATCTGTTCTATCTCCAGATGCATGGGGCAGGTGTATGTAGCTGCAGCAGCTTCCGCTGTTACTTCCTCTTCTACCGGATTCAGATATTTGTCAGGTGTAGCGATAAACTTTTCCCGGCAGGAGCTACTGCAAAACAGGTATTCCGTACCTTCATGTGTATGCCGGTGTTGTCCGTCCGGCGCAACCTGCATACCGCAAACGGGATCTGTTTTTTTTGTTTCCTGGTGATGTCCACCACCGCCACAACAGCCGCTTTCCTTACTGGTTTTGAGGTACTGCCCGGGGGAAGCAATAAACTTTTCCCGGCACGAAGCGCTGCAGAACAGGTATTCCGTACCTTCATGTGTATGCCGGTGTTGTCCGTCCGGCGCGACCTGCATGCCGCAAACGGGATCTACCGCCTGTGTTTCGGTGTCTGGTGACTTATCATGGTGGTTTGTCATTGTCTTTCCTCTTTTTGATCATGCGCCGCACCCAGGTGCTGCGAGATTTTCTCCAATATTAGTAATTAGTTGATGTCTCTGCTTTTATTTTCAGATTTATTGCTTATTCTTGGCTGAACACACCTTACAATGCAGGCATTCAACCCACGTTGTACTCATTGATAATATGAGTTTACAACCTATGCCTTAGACACAGGTCAAGGTCCTGATCTGCATATTGTAAACGTTGCAGGATTTTCCGCTTAAGCTGGCTTCAGCCCGTGCTGGCGGTGATGCTGAACGTACTTTTGTGGTTCTGTTTCGAACGCCTCCTTGCATATCGCAGCACAAAAATAATAAGTTTTATGCTTGTAATCATATACCTCAATGGCGGTTATGGGGCTGACCTCCATACCGCAAACCGGATCCCGGTAGCTTTGAAGTTGCTTGTGGTTTTGATCCTGACTGAATCGTTTCATAGCTGATTCCTCGTTTTCACGGACAGGGTGGCCTGCTTCCGACGCAAGCGTTGCCATCGTTTGCACTAGGGGCTTTGAAATTTTTTGACAGTCGCAGTACGAAAAAAATCCAGACAGATCTCTGTTTGTCGCAACAAAGGGTGATGGTCCACACCCGGGAGCACGGCTACCTCCCAGTTGGCACGGTTGGAAGCGCAGTGTTCGATGGCCTCAAGCGGCGCCGTCACATCCTGGTCGCCGTGTATGCACAGCACATTCAGGTCAGTGGGAAGCCGCTCTATATCCGCATGCAGGTCGTATCGATAAATGACTTCCCATAAAGATGATGTAGAGGATCGCCAGGTATGTTTCACAAGATCTTCCGCCACTTCGCGTGGCACATCGCGCAGCAGATAGGGAAGCAACCTGCCAAAGACACGGCGTGTCAGGATGCAACCGGCCGTTGCCAGAACCGTGTTGGTCAGCAACCAGCCACCGCGCATCGGTCCCTGGCGGTAATAGCGATAGGCATCATCCCTGGAACTGAAGTAAGGCATGCCTACCAACACCAGTGACTCTACTTCCTCTGGAAAAGTAGCGGCATAGGCCAGTGCAAGAACAGCGCCGAGCGAGTGACCCGTCAGGACGAATGGTGCAAAAGGTTGCAGGCCCTGATGAAGCGCCCTGATATGCTGTTCCACGCTGTACTTTGTCCATGGCTTGGGTGATTTGCCGAATCCGAGCAAGTCCACCAAAACGAGCTGGAAGTCATTTTCCAGTGGCTCGACCCGTGACGCCCAATACCTCGTTGTGCCTCCCAATCCGGGCAGGAAGACCATCGTTTGCTCACCCTTGCCGCGTGTCTCAATATGTAAACCGACATCCTGGTGTTTCGGGTGCGGAACCTTGGTTTGCATAAGCATGTTCACAAAGACCTCATCACGTGAGCTGTCCTTTTACCGCAAGCGACGCAAGGCGGCAGGGTCAAAATCCTGTGGCGTGAGCCCGGTTTGAAACCTGAAGTCACTAAATGTAAGCACGGTGATTTTTCCTGTTTGATGATTTTCCATTCGCATCACATGCGCCCGCCAGAAGCGATCAAGGTGCAGTCGGTAGTCGCTTAATTCAAGCGTTTTCAGCAGGCGCTCTTTACGGTCATAATACTCAATCTTCATCGGACGAAACTCCGCCTGATCGGACCAGACAACCTGCTTGCTGTAACCGGAATTCTTGTATCGTGGTCGGCGCTCGACGACAAAACAGTTCAAATCGCCGCAGGGCTCGTCTCTGATCCAGGTTTGCTCGAACTTTTCGACTTCATCTGACAGCAGGTCTTCGTAGGCAAATTCACTGCCGACAAACGCACTGGACATATTGGATGAGGCGATGCGCTTTACCCGTTTGAGCGAGGGCAGGTATAACCACTGGTCGTCGGCACGATCCAGATGTGTCCAGCTTAAAAAAGCCGTGCCTGCGATGTCCCGTGGCTGCTTGAAAACAGTAAGGGACCGGTCCCCTTCAGCAGGGTCCTTTATCTCGAGGATCTTCCAGGTTAGCTGGCGGGTGCGCACCCGGCCTGCGGCATTTTTAAGCTCCATCCCGAGTTCCGCAACCGTATCACCGAACCCCTTATCCCTGCGCTGGGCTTCCGCCGCGATCGCCTTGCCCCTTTCTGCTGCCGGGATCACTGCAATACTTTCCAGATCAGCAGCTGTGGCCAGCGTGGTCATAAAGAAGAGTATGCCGGGAAGAATCGCTTGTCTCATACATTATTCTCCGGGGTAGCAGAAACATCCTGCAGGTACTTTTGCGGTTCCGCAACGAAGCGGTCCAGGCATCGCTGTGAGCAGAAAACAAAGCGTTCATCCGCAATGGTCGTGTCGATTTCAGCCGTCCATTCATCGACTCGCATGCCGCAGACCGGATCGTATACCCAGGAATGATTTTCGGCCTTGCGGTCACGCAGCTTCCCATCCTCCAGCCACAGGATGCGATCGGCGAGGTCTTCAACGCGGGGGTCATGGGTCACCAGGATGATTGAGCGACCTTCGTCGCGCGCTATGTCATGCAGGATCATCATCACCTCCTGGCCGTTGACGGAATCAAGGTTTCCGGTGGGTTCATCTGCCAGGATTAAAGCCGGCTCATTGATCAGCGCACGTGCGATCGCAACACGCTGTTTCTCACCACCGGATAATGTACCCGGCTGACTGGTGCGCCGGCTGTCCAGACCGAGGCGCTCAATTAATTCATTGGCCCTGGCTCGGGCCGCCCGCACTGACCCGGGCAGCAGGCGCGCGGGAAACAGGATGTTTTCCTCCACCGTTAAGGCTTCGAGCAGGTTGAAGGATTGAAAGACAAAACCAATACTGCGGGCCCGTACGCGCGGCAGTTGCGACTCATCCAATGCAGTGATCTCCTCCCCATCAATATGTACTGTTCCGGATGTCGGGCGCAACAGGCCGCCAAGCATCGACAGCAGGGTCGTTTTACCGGATCCCGAAGGGCCCATTACAAGCACCAATTCACCGAGGCCAACCGCGAGTGTCACATGATCAACGGCGCGCACTTCGGTATGTCCGGCACCAAAGGTTTTCACCAGTTGTTCACAGCTCAATACAGTTTCACTTGCCATGGTGTTCAGACCTCAAGCATGAAAGGCGGATAAAGGATCGACACGCGCAACCTGGCGGGCTGGTATCAGTGAAGCAATTAACGCTACAGCGGCGCCGACAACGGCGATTCGCCCGATCGAGGCCAGTGTCAGTTTCAGCGTCAACTGTGGAATCAGAGCCGTCGCTGCCGGCATGAGAATGGCGGCAAGTAGGGTAGCCAATACGATGCTGGCCAGCGTGATGCCGGCAGCCTGCAACGCCACACTCAGATAAACTGCCCGATTAGAAGCACCCAGGGCCTTGACCACGGCCAGTTCTCTACGTTGGCGCGCAATCAGTGAGTAAACCGCAAAGGCCACCAGCAAAACTGCCAGGGCGCCGCCAATAAGTGTCATTAATGCGATGGTTTCTACTCCCATTTGAATGGCCATGCTCTTGTCGTTGAAAACAAACTGCGCCGATGAAAGCGCGTTGACTTTATCAACCTGACGTTCGATTTCATTTGCAAGCGCGACAGGGTCGATGCCCGGCTCAGCTTTAACCAGGATATAGCTCACAATATCCAGTGAATCCATGATGTCTTCAAGATCGCTCTTGGTCAAAAAAATAACTGAGTTTGCCATCGAAAAAGTACCGGCAGAAAGGCCCACCACGGTGAACTCATTATCCGCTATACGCAGGGACCCACCGAGCGCAAGATCCGTCATGCGGGCGAAGACAGCCGGTACCACTGCCTCACCCGCTCCGGGCAACGCCCGTCCCTCGGCCATTGCCCAGGGCCCGGCCCGGGTATTTGGCACATCAAGCCCCACGATGAAAGAAAACCAGGGCTGGGCACCGCTTTCAACCACCGTGTTGAGATAAAGAATTCCATCAACTGCAGCGACACCGGGTACATCGCGAACCTGTGTAATCTTCCAATCGGACAGGTAGGAGGTGGCCATGTGCATGTTGGACACGCCCTTTTGCATGACCCAGACGTCGGCATCTGCGTGACTGATATAGGCCACGACCTGTTCAGCTTCACCAGCGTATACAGCTTCAAAAACCATGACCAGCAGGAAGGCGCTTGCTGCCGTGGTTATGCTCGCAATCAATGCAAGCGGCTGGGCCATAAGGCTTTTTAAGGTCCAGTGCCACATGATCAGCTTCTGAACACCCGAGAAGGGTCGAGCTTGCGAATGATATGGACCGGCGTCAATGCCCCAATAACAGCAAAAACCAGGCATGCAATTGAGGTGCGAATGACGGGTACAGGCTCGGAGGCCAGAATGAGATAGAGCGGGATCACCGCTTCGAAGGCCGCCGCAATGAAACGTGCCAGCAGCACCCCGAAAGGAATTGCGATCAGGGCCATAATGAGTGATTCAATGACCACGGAGAGACTGAGAAAACCGTGTGAGAAGCCGAGTGCTTTCAGCACGCCAAAATCACGTCGGCGTGCATTCACTGCAGAAAACGTGATGATGCCGGTGACCAGAACGCCAATAACGTAAGCAACATCTATCATGAACCTGAAAATGGGGCCTATAAGCGCCCTGCCGAGCGCTTCGTCCTGCCTGGCAAGCGCTTCGGGTGTAAAAACATCCACCGCGGGCACCGCCTGCTCGATTTTGCGAGCGACCACCTGCCGGTCGGCATTTTTATCCAGGTGTACCAACAGGAAACTCAGCATCGGAAAGGTGGTGATATCTGCTGCGACATCCGATTCAAAGTAAAAATCGATCAGATCATCATATCGAATAAAACCGAAGGGGGTGAAGAACGCCGCCGCACCCTCGGTAAAGCCGGAGATACGAAACTCGAAGTCTGATAAAACAAAGGGCTGACCTAACACCAGTCCATACTTAACCGCCAGTGACCGGTCGATGACGATGTCGCGAGCCTTGGTTGGAGGCGTGCCGGCGATCACTCGAATGGGGCCGCCACCTGTGTCATAAACCAGCAAGGAAATCGGTGTCCTTTGCTCGCCTTGCTGGTAAATCATCGGGATACCGGTAATGGGGTAAGCGGTTGCAACCCCCTCCACTGCTTCCACGTCCCGGCGCGCGAACTGGGGCAGAATCGAGCGTGTGGCCGTCATATTGGAAACACCCGCCTGGGTGATGATTAAATCGGCATTGCGATCAGTAACAGTGCTGCGCAACTGTGCAAGCAGGCCTTCATTGAACCCCTCCAGCACCAGGATCACCGCCACCACCGCAGCCATGGCCGTGATCGTCAGCGCGGTTCGGCCCGGGTCGTTGCGTAATTGTCTGTAGATAAATCGCAGCATTACCCAGGCATCCCCTGTTCTACTCTGAACGAACCGGGTCAGGAGTCCGGGCAGGCACAGAAGACTTTCGATGGCAGCGACACCAACTGCAGTCACAGTTGCTGCGATATTGCTCGGGGCGCATCAGGGGCGATTGGGGCACCAGCATTGCCAGCAGGCTTTTCCAACGGGTTGGGGCATAAAGCCTTCCCAGCAAATAACGCGGGTCGCGATTTTTTACAAACCGGTCAAGTACACGCTGACGCCCACGGTCACCGAGTAAGGAATAGAGCCAGCGGTTAAAAACGGCCGCCTTATTCAGACCACCGAGATAGGTTTGACAACGTTGATCATAGTCTGTCTGACCCAGAGCGCAGGACTGACCGGCAAGGCTGCCAGAGATAAAAGCGTAACGCAGGCCAAAGCCAAAAAGCGCATCCTGGAAACCAGCAGATTCCCCGGCGTTGAGGCGCGCGCCAAGCGTTACCTTTTTTACCCGACCAAAATTCCCGCTTCCACCGAAGCGCGTCGCAGACGACCAGCGCAAGCCCGCTCTCTGTTTGAAAAAATCGATGGTTCTTTCAACGCAGACCCGCTCATCATGAAACCGTTTGAACATGCACGTTGCAACCGTTCCCTTGCCCTGACAGACCAGCAGGTAGCTGTAGCCGGCAGGTGCGAGTCGTTCCCCGATGGCTGCGTAATAGCCATCCGCCATGTCCGTTTCAAACACATAGCCGGCGGCGATGACATCCGGACGGTGGGGTCCTTCAGCAACAACGCCGCCATTGACCAGGTTTCGTTGCCTGTTCTTGAAGTGAATCGTGACGCCGCTTGCCAGCGCCTGGTTTTTTAAGGACTGGTCGATGGTGCCGGCACCTGAACCGCGGCGTACCAGATAAAACAGAGGTTTGGATGAAAGCAGGCTGAACTCCGCACCGGCCGGATCAAAGCAAACCACTTCATGCACAGCGGAGTGATCGAAATTGCTCCGGATGCCCAGCTCCTCCAGCTCGCAAAGCACATCCTTGTCGCTGGTCCAGTTCTCCAGGCCCTGAAAGTCTCCATGAAAACGCGCACCCACATCAGGACGCTTCTCGAACACCTCGACACTGGCGCCGGCAGCCCTGGCGGAGATCGCAGCGCTAAGCCCGGCCGGGCCCGCGCCTACGATTTCAACTCGGCAACTCATTCAGATAGTTTTCATCCTCAACACCTATTTCTACCAGATCAGGTTCCGCATACCAGTGGGGGGGTATTACCAGGTTGGTTGGGGCCGGCACTCCTGTGAACACTCGTCCGGCCAGATCAAATTTGGATTTATGGCAGGGACAGAAAAAGCCGCCCATCCAGTCCTCGTCGATACGCTCCTCCGGAAAATTCGGCCGCCACAACGGCACGCATCCCAGGTGCGTGCATATGGCGATCACAACGAAGTATTCCGGGTTTATTGCGCGTAACTCATTTTGTGCGTAAACCGGTTGCTGTGTGTCGACTTCCGATTCTGGGTCCCTTAGTCTTCCGAGCAAATGATCATGTCCCAGCGCTTCCAGCATCTCCGGTGTGCGACGTACAACCCAGACGGGTTTGCCCTGCCACATAACCGTTATTCTGGCACCAGGTTCCAATTTACTTAAGTCAATTTGTACGGGGGCACCGAGCGACCTTGCCCGGGCACTGGGTTGCCATGAGGCGAGGAAGGGCCAAAAAGCTATTGCTGCACCGGTTGCACCGACCACTGCAGTCGCAGCCGTCAGAAATTTTCGACGTGATGACGAACCATTAGACGTATCATCGTGCTGTTCTGGTTTTGAGCCTGCCGGGCGGGCCGAGTCTTCTTCTGGAGTATTTCGCTTTTTCATAACAACCTCTCATGCCAAACGGGTGTTGTTTGCATGTTTCGTCGGATTTTCAAAAACTAGTCAGAGTCCCTGTTACTAGTAGACTGAAATTTTGCTTAAAGTTTCCCAATATGAGCCAATTAACAACTTTCACCCCGAAAAATCCGATATCACTCACTGAAATTTTCAATATAGCTTCTCGGACAGCGCAGAGTATAGAAGATTAAGACGCTCCCTTTCACTAGTATGACAGCATGTGGGCAACCATCACAGATAGATAACTCAAAAAAATAATGTATGCTGTCGGGCAAAGTAAAAAATGGAGAAGTCAGCGTGGCAGAAAACAAGGTAGGGGAAGTTGCTTTTGTAAGAAAGTAAGTTATGAAATATCCGGGAACATGGGTGTATTCCAGTATTGCCATTGCTCCCGCTGCCAGAGCATGAGGAAGGGTCACCGCGAAAGCGCTGAATTCGGATCTAAAACGGTTACTGCATGGAAATGATTTTTCTGTCTTCATCCAGGTTGAATAACGTATCCACCCTGGCAGGCAGGGTTTCCAGCAGGTGCTCGGTTATACGTTGGTAATGCTGTATGAAACGGTGCACTGCATCGGCACTCATGATCCTGTTACTGCGACCTGTCATTCGGTCAGAATGCGGTAGAGTCTGTTTGAGTTTGTTTTCCTGTTCAAGCCTCCATTGATAGACACAGCTGAAAGAGGGTGCTTTCAGCATGATCCAGTAATCAATCAAGCCGAATAGTTGAGGGTACATATCGTGTAATTGTTGATTGATGTAGTGCCTCCAGGCCTCATTGGCATCTGCTTCTTTTTCCAGCTCATTAACGGGCTTCGTCAGCGCGGTATTGGCCTGGGGCTCAGCTCCAAGACACCAGCCTTCCAGCAGAATAAGATCAACTTTTGACGTGACGTGAGGCCATTCGGGTTGCGGCAACCGGTCATCGCTGGCTTTGTTGAACTTTGGGACCAGGGTTTCAGAGGTTCCCCCACATAACTTTCGAATGATGTCCAGGGCCAGCGGAATATCGTGTGTGCCAGGCACGCCGCGTGTCGCCAGCAGCGGATGTACGGTTGCTGCCAGTATTTTCCTTTGTTGTCGGGTAAGGTAGAAGTCATCGAGTGATAACACCACGGCATGCAGGTGATATTTGTTTTTACACAGAAGCGCCAGCAACTCAGCCAGTGTGCTTTTGCCCGAACCCTGCGCACCGCTGATGCCGACAATGGTTGTTTTACCCAGTGCTGCCTGTTGCCTGGCTATCGCTTTTGCCACCGGCGCAAACCACTGCACGACAGCGAGACTGTATGCCGCCGGCAACTGGTGTTCCCGAATAAAACCGTCGAGCGCCACATTCAGTGTCCGGTTATTTGTAGCGGCCTTGTTAATGTTGGTGACCATCCCACTGGTCATGTTCAGACTGCCGTATCCAAAGGGTAGAAATCCACTTGGTGCCGGCCGTGACAGGTAAGCCGGCATGCCTGGATTGCGGGTATGGCTTACCCGCCGCATCAGCGTTTTCAAAGTAAACGACCGTTCCCGGCTCTGGCTTAACCCTGATTCCAAGGTCAGGGAATTCTGTTTCTCCGCCGCCACTCACTTCGTTGAGGTAACACACGAAGGTCTTAATGCGTTGCCCGCCATTGTCAAGCTGCTGCCTGCCCGCTTCCGAATCCACAGGGAAATAATCGGGATGGACCCGGTATTCGGCACCGGGGATGTACATCAGCACCGTCAAAGCTTCCGTTTGACGGAACTCGCAGCCGGCGATGACACACAGGCGACGAATCACATGACTAACTACCAGGTCACGCAGCCCATGGTGGAAATTCATACCCTGGCTGGTGCGGCCTGCGTTAAGCTGGCCGCTTGGGCGGTCTGAAACAACCTGTGAAGGCTTTAAATGCGGCATGGCCAGTGCGGCCAGGTGACTGCACTCCGTCGGGTCCAGCAGGGCTGAAATACGCTCTATTTTTGGCTCCGATGAAATGATACTCCGCTCAGGGTCCGGCCTGGGCAGTTGCCCTTTCTCAAGCAGTTTCGTGGCCATGGCCCCGGCAGCGGGATAATTGAACGAAGCGGCGCGTTGCGAGGCTGACATCGCCTCGCGGGTGTTGTTGGCGCTGCCCTCTGCCTGAGCCAGTAGCACGCCAAGCTCAAAATAAGCCCTCGGGTGCCCCTGCCTGGCTGCCATCTTTAACCAGTGGATAGCGGCTTGCGTATCGGGCGCCACGGCGAGGCCCTGGCGCAGGCAGTATGCGAGATTCAGTTGTGCTTCGACCTGGCCCGAGCTGGCAGCTTCCTCGAGGTATGTATAAGCCTCAGTGAAACGATCTGGAAAATGGCACATCAGTGCTTCCGCAAGCAGGTAAAGAGATGCTGAACGAATCTGGCCATCTTCACCTGTGCGGCCGGTATGTTTTACCAGCGCATGGAGCAGATCCATGGCGCCTGGCAGGTCATACAGTGGGGGTGGCGCCTTGAGCTTCTGCGTAGCAACGAATAACTGTGAGGGGGGATAACCCTGCTCGCAAAGAACCTGTAACTGCTCCCAGGCCTGCGCTCCCGCTTCAGGTCCGGAAGTAAAGGCGTTACGAAGTTTCTGAAAAGTCTGCTGCATGCGGTTATGACCGGGTGATTACAATTTTACTTCCAACAGGATAGCGCTTACCTGAAATGGTGCAAGCGGAAGCTGAATGATGAAGCTGGGAATTGCCCACGGGAAGCATCGCCTGTACGCTTTACAATCCACAGCGCAAGAGAGTATAAAAATGACAGAATCCATCATCATCGGCAACCGCTTCCATGGCCCGCCAGGTTCTGGAAATGGTGGTTATTCCTGCGGGATGCTGGGTCGGTTTTTCAGTGGTCCTGCAAAGGTGAGGCTGCGCATTCCGCCACCACTTGATGCGCCGATGAATGTGCAATGCAGCAATGGGGAGGTGACCTTGTTTCACGGTGATGAACTGGTCGCTACCGGGTGGCCGGCTACGGTCGATTTAGAGGTCCCGGAAGCGCCGGACTTCAAAGCTGCAGAAGCAGCCTCCAGGCACTACCGGGGGTTCAGTTCACACTACTATCCGAGCTGCTTTGTGTGTGGCCCGGAACGTGAACACGGTGATGGCTTGCGGGTTTTTGCCGGGCCCATCCAACAATCTGCCGGGCGCAATGGCAGACCCGATGGCATGGTGGCTGCGCCGTGGATTCCAGATGGTTCACTGGCAGATTCATCCGGCAACGTCGCAACGGAGTTCCTCTGGGCCGTCCTGGATTGCCCGGGAGCCTATGCGTTTCCTGAGCCGGCAACCGGTGCCATCCTGCTGGGTGAACTGGCTGTTGCCATTCATGGCCCGGTTGCGCCCGGTGAGAAGTGTGTCGTGACCGGTTGGGAAATCAGCCATGACGGCCGCAAACATTACACGGGCACTGCCTTGTTTGGCGATTCAGGCTCATGCCGTGCGGTGGGTTACGCCACATGGTTCGAGGTCCAGTCGTAATATGGGAATCATAAAGGCGATTCACTTAAGTAGTGTGGTGCTGTCGTTTGCAGGGTTTTTCATTCGTGGTATCTGGATGTTGCAGGACTCAGCCAAACTGAGGCAGCGCTGGGTGAAAACCACGCCGCATATCATCGACACCTTTTTGTTGGCCAGCGCCGTCATACTGGCCGTGCAATGGCAGTTGTCGCCGCTGCAGCATCCATGGTTGATGGCAAAGATCATCGCGTTGCTGGTCTACATCGGTGCCGGCATGATCGCGTTGCGATTCGGCCGCAGCCGGAATGAGCGCCTGGCGGCCTGGTTGTTTGGCTTGTTGACTTTTCTATATATTGTTTCGGTGGCCCTGAGCAAGTCTGTCCTGGGGTGGTTCGCGTACATTTAACCATACCGCTATACTGAGTTGGCCAACAATCATTTTGAAAAAGCGGGAGGAAAGCATGTCTGAAACAATGAAAAACAAAGCGCCTGCCTGGTTCATGATCGTTGCAGTGGCGTTATTTGTATGGAATCTCATGGGTGTCATGGCTTACATCATGCAAGTCACTATGAGCCCGGAGGCCCAGGCGGCGCTGCCGGAAGCTCAGCGCCAAATGTATGAAAACATACCCCCATGGGCGACGGCCGCTTTTGCAATAGCTGTCAACGGTGGAGCGCTGGGGGCCCTGTTGTTGATCCTAAAGAAAAATCTGGCCGGCCTGTTGCTGCAGATATCGCTTGCTGGTGTGTTGGTGCAGATGTTTCATGCTTTTTTTATCTCCAAATCGTTTGAAGCGTTCAGCCCCGGCAGCATGATCATGCCGGTCCTGGTCATCGCCATCGCGATTTATCTGGTCATGCTTGCCGCCAAAGCAAAGGCCAATGCATGGACAAGCTGACGCTGTAGAAAAAAGCGATGGAGCAAAAACGAAAAATAATCCCACCGGTATACCTTTTAATGACGCTGCTGCTGATGTGGTTCATGGACTACTTTTTCCCTATATATGACTATGTCTCCCCACCCATCGTTTACGTCGGCATCATCGCAGTACTTTGCGGCATTGTCATTGCGGCTGTTGCCGCACGCATGTTCAAAGAGGCGGATACCGGGATAAAACCATTTGATGAAGCAACTGCATTGGTGACCGGTGGTTTTTACCGCTTCACTCGCAATCCCATGTACATGGGCATGTTCCTGCTGCTGTTGGGTGTGGCTTTTTTGATGGGTAGCGTCGGCGCATTGTTGCCGATACCTGTTTTTGTGCTGATTATCCGCAATAACTTTGTACTGGGAGAGGAACGTTTTATGGAAGCAGCCTTTGGCCAGCAGTACCGGGACTATAAAATGAGGGTCAGGCGCTGGTTATAAGCTGAAGCGGGTCGAAATATATGCCATACCGGCTGTGCCCGGGGTGATTTGGCCTTCAGGTTGCACAAGGTGATGGAAAACCAACCATCATGCGCTATATCATACGTGGTCTGACAGATTCAAAAAGCAGGTATGAAGATGAAGAAGTTTATTTTTGCGGGTTTGATGTTGATAGTCCTGACGCCGGCAATGGCCCAGGAAGTGATGAAAGACGGCAGCATGGTCGTTTTGCCGATACCCGCGCAGCAGTGCAATTTGCCTTCCGCACCGCCACCTATTCCAGAGGTGCCGGTCTACGATGATCTGATAAAGGCCCAAAAGGGCGTCAAGGCGTTTCAGGCGAAGATGGAAACGTATCGTGCATGTATCAACCATGATGTCCTGAGTGATGAGCTTTCCGATGGAAACCGCCAGGCCATTACCAACGCGCATAACTACTCGGTAGACATGGAAGAACGGGTAGCGGGCATGTTCAATGAAGCTGTACGGGCTTATAAGGCCAACAAGGCCAAGGACTAATCCCGACGAAGCAATCAGACCATGAGGGGTGGGCAACTTGTTGCCCCCCTTTATTCGGGCATTGCTTCAGTCTTCCCCCAGTAGGTATTTTCGCAGGAACAGGATGGCAGTTTGCTGATACAGGTCGCGATTTTCTTTTCTGTCGTAACCATGGCCCTCATTCAGGGCCTTCATGTACCAGACTGCCTGGCCGCGTAAGCGCAGCGCCTTGACCAGCTGATCAGATTCAGACATCGGTACAATCGGATCATTGCGCCCCTGCACGACCAGCAGCGGGATATTGATTTTTTCCACGTTACTCAACGGGCTTATGCGCTCGAGAAATGCGCGCATCTGCGGGTCACGCTCATCGCCGTACTCGGAGCGGCGTAACGCTTGACGGTAGTCCTGCGTATTTTCCAGGAAGGTCACAAAGTTGCTGATGCCAAAGCGATCCACGGCCGCGCGCAGACGGTCCCCGTAGTGGACGGCAGCGGCGAGCGCCATGTAACCGCCGTAGCTGGCACCAAATACGGCTACCCGGGTTTTGTCGAGCTGTGGTTGCAGCGCTATCCAGTCCAGCAGTGCACCGATATCCCCGACAGCATCCTCCCGTTTATAACCGTCATCCAGCGCTATATAGCGGGAACCGTAACCCAGTGAGCCGCGGATGTTCGGTGCGATGACTGCAACGCCCAACTGGTCAATCCAGAGTTGGAAATCGCTGTTGAACGATGGTCGAAACTGATTCTCGGGGCCTCCATGAATACTGATAATGACCGGGAACGGGCCATCACCCGCAGGCAGGTAGACGAAGGCAGGGATGGATAGTGAACGATCCTGACCTTCCGCGGGTGAGGTGAACTTGATCGGGATGGGTGTGGAAAACTTGCTGGTATCGAGCCCACCCACCTCGCTGAAAGTCCAGCGTGTCAGTTTCTTCGATGACTGAGGTTTACGGCCAAGCTCGAGCACCCAGGCATCGTTTGGGCTGCGCGCAGAGTTAAGGGTCATGCCCAGTTTCCTGCCGTCCGGGCTGAAAACCAGCCCGCTGATCAGCCCCAGTGGGATTTTATCCACCCGTTTGTACTTCAGCTTCGCCGGGTCAAATAGATACAGCCGGCTAATGGCATTCTCGTTGGTAATAAATGCGCCGCGCTTGCGGTCGCGGCTCAGGGCAAACTGGGTTATGTCCCAGTCAGAAATGCTTGGTATAAATGTAATCAGCGGCTCGGCACCGAGCGACACTGTCGCCAGCTCGGCTGCACCGTCGCGTTGATTGGTGACAAACAACACGTTGGCAGCATTCCGGTCGAAGCCGGTAGCAATATTGGCGGCCGGGTTTTTAGCGCTGCCGACGAGCAGGCGTGGCTCCCCATCTGGCAGTTTTTTTATCCATATACGTGAATCGACCACACTGATGAACTGCTGAATTAACAAATACCTGCCATCCCGGCTGAAATCAACCGGCTTCCACAATGACCCGTCATCGGCCTTGTACAGTAATTTTGCAGTATCCGAAGGGCCGATCCCCTGAATCCAGATATCATTTGAGCGGCCATTCCTGCGGGTGGAACGGTACGCAATACGCCGCCCCTGCCGATCCCAGACCATCCGGTTGTTCAGTGCGTGCCCGTTGGTCAGGTTGCGTATCAGTCCGGTTTTTGGGTTCAGCAGCAGCAGTTGGTCAAATTCATCACCACCCTGATCACGGGTCAGCGCCAATAGCTCGCCCTTTGGCTGGCTGATCACCTCACCGACCGGTTCGTCCGCGAAGGTCAGTTGAATTCTCGCACCCCCTGGGATTTCAACCCGGTGCAACTGGCTGACCGGACCAAACCGGGTCTTGATATAAATGCTGTTGCTATCCTCCGACCAACCGATGATCCTGGCGGAACGAATATTCTGATAACGATTGAGTGTCTGGGCCAGCGATGGTGGAAAGGGCGGGATGTCTTCCAGCAGCAATTGTCCGTCATTGGCCGTTCGGCGCTGTACTTCAGTGGCTGAAATACTGGTGGCCAATAGCAGGAAAACCATGCCTGTTAGCAATTTTTGCATTTAAACCCTCAGAGCAATGAATACAGGTATTGTCATACAAGACCTGAAATGGACATATTCTTTGCATAGAGCCTGCATGGTGTTGGCGGTATAATCCCTTTCAAACCAGCGACAGAACACTATGCGCAAACCCCTTCATATTATTATACTGGCCGCCGGCGCCGGAACCCGCATGAAGTCACAGCTGCCAAAAGTTTTACAAACGGTTGGCGGGTCTGCCCTGATTACCCATGTGCTGAATACTGCTCTGCAACTCGATCCGGCCGCTATTCATGTGGTATACAACCCCGCTGCCCCGCAAGTGCGTGAAACCTGCAGAGCATACGATATCACCTGGGCAGCACAAGCTGAACAATTGGGTACGGGTCATGCCGTACAGCAGGCCATGCCCGGCATTCCCGATGATAGCAATGTGCTGGTACTTTATGGGGACATCCCGCTGCTTGAAGCCCGGGTGCTGAAGCAGTTGATCGATTCGCCCCCGGCAGGGCTCAAGGTGCTGACCATGCTGGCCCCTGACCCAACCGGCTACGGGCGTATCGTGCGTGATGCAGGCGGCAGTATTACAGGTATTGTTGAGGAGCGTGACGCGAGCGAAGCACAAAGAGCCATCACCGAAGCCAACACCGGCATTATCATGGCGCAGCATGCCGCACTGAAGTCCTGCCTTGAAGATATGGCAAGCGAAAACTCACAGAACGAGTATTATCTGACTGATGTGTTTGCCATAGCCTATGAAAAGGGCATACAGACAGCCAGTGTCACCGCACCTGACCCGGCTGATCTGGAAGGTGCAAACGACCGAATCCAATTGGCTGCACTGGAGCGGCGGTACCGTATGAAGAAGACAACAGAATTGATGCGTGGTGGTGTGCAACTGATCGATCCGGAGCGGGTCGAAATTCGTGGCAGTGTCAAGGCAGGCAGTGATGTATATATCGATGTCAACGTGATACTTGAAGGTGATATCAGCCTGGGCGACAACGTGCAAATCGGCCCCGGCTGCGTTTTGAAAGACTGTCAACTGGCGGCTGGAACACGTGTGCATGCGTACAGTGTCCTGGAGGGTGTGTGCAGTACGGGTGCCTGTGAAATTGGCCCATTTGCCCGCGTCAGGCCCGGTAGTGTGCTCGGCGCCGGCAGCAAGGTGGGTAATTTTGTCGAGGTCAAGAACACGACCATTGGCAAGCACAGCAAGGTCAGCCATTTGAGTTACCTGGGTGATAGCAGCATCGGTGAACGTGTCAATATCGGTGCCGGTACCATTACCTGCAACTATGATGGCGCCAATAAACATCGAACGGTGATAGAAGACGATGTTTTTATCGGTTCCGACACCCAACTGGTTGCACCGGTCAGCGTTGGCAAAGGTGCTGATATTGGTGCCGGCAGCACGGTAACCAAAGATGTACCGGCTGGCAAGCTGACCCTCAGCAGGTCGAAGCAGGTGACCATACCCGATTGGAAACGACCGGCGAAGAAATAGTCGATTGGAGGCTTGTTAACCCATGTGCGGAATTGTTGCAGCAGCCGCGAGGCGTAATATCCGGGCGATCCTGATCAACGGGCTTCACGCGCTGGAATACCGTGGTTATGATTCGGCCGGCATTGCTTTGCAGCAGGAGGGCTACCTTGCGCGGCTGCGGGCCGCCGGCAAGGTGAAAGGTCTCGAGGCTCTGCTGGAATCCACGCCCATCGATGGTCATTGCGGCATCTCCCACACGCGCTGGGCCACCCATGGCGTACCCAATACTGAAAACGCCCACCCGCATGCCTCCGGTGATCAACTGGCCCTGGTACACAACGGCATCATTGAAAATCACCAGGCGTTGCGTGAGGAACTGCAACGCTCTGGTTGTGAATTCAGCTCCGAAACTGATACCGAAGTGATGGTGCATTTAATTGCACAGATAATGGATTCCGGCAGGGATTTATTTTCAGCGGTTCAAGAAGCCGTTGGCCGTTTGCGCGGTGCGTTTGCGATTGCCGTGGTGAGCGCCACGGAGCCGGGCGTGATTGTCGGTGCACGCCAGGGCAGTCCATTGGTCCTTGGTGTGGGTCGCTCGGAGCATTTTCTTGCCTCAGACATTTATCCGCTGCTGGGTGAGACCCAGCATTTTGTATATCTGCATGAAGGCGACGTGGTCGCACTGAATGCGGATGGCTATCAGATCACCGACAAGAACAACCAGCCGGTGGTGAGACCGGTAAAAGAGGTGGAGACCAAAGCTGACGCGGTGCAACGGGGTGACTACCCCCACTACATGCTCAAGGAGATTTTTGAACAGCCCCAGGCGGTGGCCGAAACCCTTCAGGGCCGCATCAGCGCCACGGCAGTTCTGCCGAACATATTTGGTGTCGGTGCAGACGCGGTGCTGCAAACAATAAAGCAGGTTCATCTTGTCGCCTGTGGTACCAGTTACCATGCGGGCCTGGTGGCGAGCTACCAAATGGAGCAATTGGCCGGGATTCCCTGCCACGCTGAGAT
>VAPH01012267.1_pt1 | contig 17547 bp, 17 predicted proteins | sample 3393861 | NCBI WGS metagenome assembly VAPH01 (sample SAMN08290439, study PRJNA428436) | hydrothermal vent metagenome | isolation source: Deep-sea hydrothermal vent chimney | place: Atlantic Ocean: South-mid Altantic Ridge | reverse complement strand
TGGGTGGCCACGCCGCGAAGATCGTACAGACCGGTGGGGGTCGGTGTTGACGACCCGATGTGCCACGGTTGATCGCTTTCAAACTCGAACGCCGATGAGGTGTCACTGATGTGTGTGGCATTGCTATTAGCACGACCAAAGCAAGCGATCGCCTTGGAAAGTCCGCACGGATCGTCGGGCTTCCAATAGACGAGCATCGAGTTCGCGGTATTGGTGGGCTTTTCTTGATAGTCGAACTGGTGGCCCGCAGTCTTATCCCAGGCGCTAAACCCGGACCGGATGTCCTGGTCTGATATCTGGCTCCCGGTCGATGCCTGGAACGACCAACGGGCATCGGCCCAACCATGGTGCCGGTAGCAGTCACCGGCGGAGACGGGTTCTGGGGCGACATCGCCGCCCGTGCACGTCCACTTGAAGTTTTCGTTTGCGGGTTGATCAGCAGCGACCGGGGTTATCCCGACCAGAAACATGGCTACCACGAGAATCGCACGACTCGCTCGACCTGAAACTCGCACCAGCTGCGTCCCTTCGATGTCCCACCTCGTATCATCCGATACGGCTGTTTCGTTGCCTGCCAACTTACACCAGGGGGGGGCGCTGTCAAGGGGTGCACGTGGCCGACGAGTGTGCCTGCCTTACCCGTTCTTGTGACGGTTCGGCAGGATTATTCCCTCCAACCGTCACAAGAACTAGGAGCGGAACTTTGTTCCGTCCGTTGCGTGGGTGCGGAGGATCTGGGCCGGTTGGTAGCGGTCGCCGTGTTCGGAGGCGAGTGCATCGAGTTGCTCGACGATCGTGGTTGCACCGACGTGGTCGACATAGGTGAACGGTCCACCCCGGAACGGCGGGAAACCGAGTCCGAAGATCGCACCGATGTCGCCGTCGCGGGCCGAGCGAAGGATGCCCTCCTCAAGACAGCGCGCGGCTTCGTTGATAAACAGGAGTCCAAGACGGCGCTGTATCTCTTCGGCATCCATGTCGATACGTGCGGGTGTTCCAAGGACCTTGTACACCGACTCGTCGACACCGCCCTTCTTGCCATCTTTGTAGGTGTAGAATCCTCGCCCGTTCTTGCGGCCGTGGCGACCGTCTTCGACGAGCTTCTCGTATCCTGCGACCGGCTTGAGGCGATCCCCGAAGGCGGCGTGCATGATCTTCCCGATCTTGGCACCGACGTCGATCCCAACCTCATCGGTGAGCGTGATGGGGCCGACGGGGAATCCCCAGGAAACCATGGCTGCGTCGATCGCCTCGATCGAGACGCCCTCTTCGAGCAGGTGACCGACCTCGTTCATGTATGGCGCGAGGACACGCGTCGTGTAGAACCCGGCGCCGTCGCGCACAACGATCACCGTGAGACCCTGACGCTTACCCAGCGCGACGCAGGTCGCAGTCACCCAATCCTCGGTATCATCGGTGACGATCACTTCGAGCAGCGGCATCTTCTCGACAGGCGAGAAGTAATGCATGCCGATGATGTTCCCGGGGCGCTTGGCACCTTCAGCGATCTGGGCGATCGGGATGGACGACGTGTTGGTTGCGAAGATCGTCGTGTCCGGTGTGACCGCCTCGATCTCGGCGACCATTGACCGTTTGAGATCGAGGTCCTCGAACACTGCTTCGATGACAACATCGACGTTGCCAAATCCCGAAAAGTCGGTTGTTCCGGTGATCTTGAACATTGCGCGATCGGCTTCACCCGTGCTAATCCAGCGGCGCTTCACCTGCTTGTCGAGCACCCGGCGAACGTACGCCAAGCCCTTCGCGATGCCTTCGTCAGAGATGTCCTTGAGCCGTGTGTGTACCCCGGCCTTAGTGGTGTTCACCGTCGTGATGCCAGAACCCATCAGGCCCGCACCGAGTACACCGACGTTTCGGACGTCGCGGGGTCTTGCATCGCTGTCGATGCCCGTATCCTTTTTGAGTTCCGTTGAACCGAAGAAGACGGACATGAGAGCTTTCGCTTCCGGAGTCGCCACCAGCTTCAAGAATTCGTCGAGTTCGGCTGCGTATCCGGCGGCCGGTCCCTGGTCGATGCCGACTCGAATGGCGCGCAAGGCGGCGACCGGCGCCGGATAGTTGCCGCCGGTTGTAGCGAGTAGCTTCTCCTCGGCTTTGGAGAAGAGAAGGTTTCGGCCGACGGGGGTTTCTTCGAGAGCGAGTTGCTGGATTGCCTGGGGAGAAAGCAAACCCTTGAGTCTTTCCAGACCGGACGGCCCCTTCACCTTGACACCGATCGCAGCTCTCGCGCGTTTGGCTGCGACATCCATGAGCACCTCCGACGGGCACACCTCATCGACGAGTCCGATCTTGCGCGCCTTGTACGGCCGGATGTTCTTCCCGGTCAGGATGAGATCGAGCGCCGTGGCGATACCGACGAGTTTGGGGAGACGTTGGGTCCCTCCACCACCGGGGATGACACCGATTTTCACCTCGGGCTGCCCGAGGACCGTTGCCTTGTTGTTGGTGGCGATACGGAAACTTGCGGCCAGGGAGAGCTCACACCCACCCCCCAGGCACGCTCCGTCGATCGCGACCACGACCGGCTTTCCATGTTTGGTGTGGAGATCTTCGATGCGCTGAAAAAGGCCTTGTCCAGCAACGATGAGCTCGCGCGCGTCGGAGGAATCTTCGAGGGAGAAGAGCCACGGGATGTCGGCACCGGCAAGAAAGTTGTTGCGTTTCGCCGATCCGATGACCAACGCCTTGATCTCGGTGTCGGTCTCTACACGTTCGATTATCTCCGCGAGTTCGCGACCGAAATCCGGCGAGATCGAGTTCACGGGCGAACCGGCTTTGTCCATGAGCACGGTTGCGAGTCCGTCGTCGACCATGACCGTGAAGTGTTGATACGTTGGCTGAGACATAGTCGTTCCTATCGCTCAAGCACGAGGGCTGCACCGATGCCACCCGCCGCACATTGGGTGACCAGCGCGGTGCCGCTCCCGCGTCGCTCAAGTTCGTTGGCAACGGTGAGAACCTGGCGTGTGCCGGTCGCCCCAAATGGGTGGCCCAGAGACAGAGACCCTCCGTAAATATTGAATCTGTCCATGTCGATCGCCCCGATCGCGGTGTCCCGATCGAGATGCTCCTTTGCCCATTCCTTGGACTCGAACGCCTGCACGTTCGAGAGGATCTGGGCTGCGAACGCTTCGTGCATGTCGATGATGTCGATATCCTTGAGCGTCATACCCGCACGGTCGAGCGCTCGCGGGGTCGCAAATGACGGACCCATGAGGAGTTGCCATCCCGGGTTGATCGACGCAAACGCCCACGAACGGATCGTCGCCTTGGCTGTGAACCCGAGTCGCTTTGCGGTTTGCTCTTCCATCAGGATCACGGCAGATGCCCCATCCGTGAGCGGGGATGAGTTTCCGGCTGTCACAGTGCCGTAGCGCCGGTCAAACACCGGCCGGAGGCCGGCGAGTTTCTCCAGCGTCGAATCGGAGCGGGGGATGTTGTCGCGAGTGACGACCGTTTCGTACTCCGGTCCGACAGGGAAGCTCATGACCTCGTTGTCATAGATACCGTTGTCCCATGCGGCGGATGCGTACTCGTGTGAGCGCAACGCAAACGCGTCCTGGGCCTCCCGCGTGATTCCATTCTCCCGAGCCATTTTCTCAGCTGATTCGCCCATCGTTTCGCCAGTGGTCCGTTCCGCGATGGCGGGTGGGTTTGGCGCAAGGTCGCGCGGTCGTACCTTGGCGAACGCCTTGACCCGGGATTGGAGGTCCTTGGCGGCGTTGGCCCGCATCATCGCGTCGACCAGGTTGTCCTGATAGGTCATCGGCGGACGTGAGAGCGTGTCGGCACCACCCGCAATGACGACGTCGGCGTCACCGGCGAGGATCTGCTGCGCGGCACTCACGACTGACTGGGTGCTTGTTGCACATGCCCGCGAGACCGAGAAAGCATCCACGGAGTACGGCAAACCGATCGATAGGCCGATTTCCCGGGCGATGTTCGGGCCGGAGATTTCCGGGACGACGGCGCCGAATACGATGGCGTCAAGGTCGTTAGGTTTGAGGTCGCTGCGCTGGATGAGTTCGGCGACGACTGTGGCTCCGAGCTCAATCACGCCAACGTTGCTGAACTCGGTTCCTGACTTGAGGAAGGGAGACCGGAGTCCGTCGACAACCACTACACGTCGACCGTCGATCTCGCCGCTTGGGTTGATGCTCATTTCGCCTCACAAACTTTGAGTGATTACTCCAAATCTAGCGGAGCTTCTGTTGCTACCCGGCATCGAATATGATTGCGCCATGGCCGACGAGTTCAGTTTCAAGTTCGATCCGAGGTACCGGGGGCTGTTGTTCTCGTTGGGGGTATGGCCGAGGAACAGCCGGGTCGTCGTGAACGATGAGACATTTACGGTCTCATTTGGGCGGTTCATCATTACCACACCGATGTTGAACGTGAAATGTGCCCACGTCACGCGCGACTACAAGGCGTACAAGGCGATCGGGGTGCGCGGGTCGATGGTCGATTCCGGGGTTACGTTCGGCAGCAATACGCAAGGCGGTGTGTGCGTGTGCTTTCATGAGCGGGTACCGGGTGTGATCCCGCTGCTCAAACGTGATCACACTGCGGTGACTGTGACGGTACGAAACCCGGAGATGTTGTTACATGCCCTCGGAGAGCGCGGCGTTGACATCTCCGCGGAGGAGTGAGAGATGACTGCTTCACGACGACAGTTTATTGGCGGGTTGGTTAGCGGCGTCGTCGCCGGTATCGCTGGAGTTGTCGGCTGGTCGAGGTTGAGCGGTACGAACGACCTCGGATCGGAGGCGGCGCTCGCCACCCCGCCCACCTCGTTGCCACCTGTTTCAACATCTGTAGGTGACGTGCCCAGCTCAGCTCCCGTTGACCCTACGACATCCCCGTTGCCACCGACCACTGTCGTCCCACCGCCCGCGACTACGAGCACGATGTCAACTCCGGCACCGACAACAACCTCAACGACCTCAACCCCTTCAACAACGGCCCCTCCGACCCCCCCGACGTCAACGACGGTTGCGCCAACCTCTGCACCAGCCAATGCCACCGCCGGGATCGCGGCGTTTACAACAGTGGCAGGCGAACTTCCTGCGCTGTGCAAAGCCGCTTGGGGAGCGAACCCAAATCTGGGTGAGTTCACTCCGCACACTATTGAGCGCTTCACCGTGCATCACACTGCTGCCTTCCTGAAGAGTCCCGGTTACGCGCCGGCACGGGCTCGCCAACACCAGAAGTTCCACCTCTCCAAGGGCTGGCCCGACTTGGCGTATCACTTTCTCATCGACTCCCTCGGCAACGTGTATGAGGGTCGTCCGATCGATGCGGTTGGAGACACTGCAACAAGTTATGACCCCACCGGTCATTTTCTGATCGCAGCGGAGGGGAGCTTCAGCGAGCAGGGGCTTCCCGCCATCCAGCTTGCCGGCATGGCCGAGTTGTTGGCGTGGGCCGCGGTGACCTACAACGTTGACCCTTCACAGATGCGTGGACACAAGGATTGGGCCCCCGAGACTTCCTGCCCGGGTAACGCGGTGTACGCCCAAATTGCGGACGGCACCCTCGAGTCGATGATGCGCGATGCCATTTCTCGCGGGGTCAAACAGGTCCGGGTCGTGTGCGACGATGCCGCAACGCAGTATGTCAAGGATCTCGAGGCCACTGCGTAGTGCATCGTCGCCGGAACCCGACAGGTTCCACTATTCGGCGACTGCCTGGGTTGCAAACTGGAGCCGATAGAGGTCGGCGTACAGACCACCCTGTTCGATGAGTTCCGCGTGGGTACCGACTTGTTGGATGCGCCCGTTGTGCAGCACAACCAGCTTGTCGGCGTTACGGATGGTGGACAGCCGGTGTGCAATGACGAATGTCGTACGACCCTTCATGAGCACTTCGAGGGCTGCCTGAACGACGATCTCACTCTCGGAGTCCAGGGAGCTCGTCGCCTCGTCGAGGATGAGGATGCGGGGATCGTTGAGGAGTGCTCGCGCAATGGCAACCCGCTGACGTTGGCCACCGGACAGTTTCACGCCACGTTCACCGATGATCGTCTCGTAGGCGTCCGGGAATGTGCGAATGAACTCGTCGGCGTGGGCCGCAACACAGGCGCTCTGGAGTTCCTCGTCGGTGGCATCCGGTTTCCCGACCCGCAGATTGTCCGCAATCGTGCCCGAGAAGAGTTGGGTCTCCTGAGGCACTGAGGCCATGATCGATCGCAGTGCTTCAAGGTCCCAGGTCGCAATGTCGATCCCGTCGATCGTGATGGTGCCTGATGTTGGGCTGTAGAACCTGGGGAGTAACGACACCAGAGTCGACTTGCCGGAGCCACTCGGTCCGACGAGCGCAACGACCTCACCGGGCTCGGCCTCGAGGGTGACGCCTTGGAGCACATCGATGTCACGATCAGAGTACGAGAAATGAACATCGTCGAACCGAACGAATCCCTCGACCGATGTGGGGATATACGTGCCGCCGGTACCTGTTGCTTCGCCGGGCGTGTCGAGTAGTTCGAAGATCCGCTTCGATGCTCCGAGTGCTTCCTGGAGTTGACCCCACAACCCCGTGAACGTCCCGATCGCACCGGCGATCGCGAGTGTGTAGAACAAGAATGCGGTGAGTTGGCCCGCATCCATCTCGTTGGCCAAAACCATGCGTCCGCCGCGCCACAGCACGAATGCCAACGTTCCGAATCCGACGAACGTGACGAACGGGATCATCGCTGCCCGCAGTCGTGCCCGTGACTTCGCAACGGTGTACGACGTTGCAACCGCATCGGTGTAGCGGCTTTCCTGGGGGCCGGTGTTGGTGAACCACTTCACCACCCGAATGGCGGTGAGGGCTTCCTCCGCGGACCCGTTAGCACCCGCGATCTGATCCTGGAACCGTTCAGAGGTGTCGCGTAGGCGAATACCGATCACCCTGGCCACAAGGATCGCAATCGGGAGGAACGTCATAACGGAAAGTGCCAGGGAACCGGAGATCCGGAAGATGAGGACGATGGCCCCGACCAGTGTGATGATCTGCGCCGCGGCGGTGGCCAGCGCAGTTGATACGGTGCCCTGGACGACGGCGATGTCCGAGGTTAGGCGGGAAGTAATTTCACCGGTCTTGTTCTCGTCAAAGAACCGGATCGGCATCGTCAACAGGTGCCGATACGTTGCTATCCGGACGTCCGCGACCACCCCCTCGCCGAGGGCTGCGAGCGTGAATATGCGTAACGCCATGAAGAGTGAGCGGGCGAGGAAGATCCCAACGAGGAACAGCGCTGTTTTGTCGATATCCGAGGCCGTTCCGGATGCATCGAGGGCGTTACCGACGAGGTCTCCCATGATCGCGGGGAACACCAGGCCGAGTCCTGACGCTGCCAGGACTCCGATCCCGCCGAGGATGGCGTACGTGCGGTACGGCTTCACGAACGCGATGAGGCGCCGAAGCTGGGAGAAGTCGCGGGTTGAAGAGTCGGGTATTGCTTCGTTCATGGGTCCGTATGGTAGGCGACGTCAATCTCTTGCCATATCGTGGCAAAAGCTCGGCACATGCAGTGGACTGTTACACCCCCCATCGACACGATGGCGGCGAAAACCAAGCTATCTTTACCGCCCGGACCCGGCTGGGCATACGAGCCGAAGTGGGACGGTTTCCGACGGGTGGCGTACGGCGGTGAGCTCCGCTTCGACAGCCGCGCAAAGAAACGCTGCTTCGCTACTTCCCCGAGCCGGCTCCCGCCCTGAGCAATTCCCCGATGATGCCATCGTCGATAGCGAGGTGATCATTGTCACGGACGACTATCTTGACTTCGTGGCTCTGCAACAACGGATTCACCCGGCCGAATCGCGTATCAACAGGTTGGCGGCGGAGACGCCTGCGCAGATCGTCAGGTTCGATCTGATCGTGCTCGACGGCGCCGATATGCGTGAGCGGCCGTTTTGTGAGCGCCGTGCACGATGGACCAGCGTGAACGACCGACCAGGCCGGGGATCGCGGCAGTTCTTGCGCACCTGTGAGCGGTCGCGTCGGGTAGGGTTTCAGGTCTATGGCGCACATCATCTGGGACTGGAACGGCACCCTCTTCGACGACCTCCACATCATTGTCGAGTCGGTTTCGGCGTGTGTGGTTCCGTTTGGCCGCGATCCGATTACCGAAGAGGATTACCGAAACCACTACACGCGGCCGGTGTCGGTGTTTTACGAAAGCCTGATGGGTCGCCCCATCACCTCGGATGAGTGGGCGAGCATCGACGGTGTGTTCCATGAGACCTATCGCTCCTTGATGCACGGTGCGGATCTGGCGGCGGATGCAGACGCCGCGATTCGTACGCTGTCGGATCAGGCGGGGACTCAATCGATTCTGTCAATGTGGTGGCACTCCGAGTTAGTTCCGTTCACCGCGGGCTTCGGCATGCATGATGCAATGGTGCGCATCGACGGGAACCGTGACGATGCCGGTGCGCTCAAGGCCGATGAGATGCGCGCCCATGTAGCGCGGCTCGTTGCAGATCACGGCGTGGCGGCAACCGATGTGGTGGCCGTCGGTGACACGTTCGACGATGCGGCCGCAGCACGCTCGGTCGGCGTCCCGATCGTCCTCTACGACGGCGGCTCCCACCACCGCTACGAACTAGAAAAGATCGGCGTCCCGGTCGTGTCCACCCTGATGGAAGCAGTGGGAGTCGCCACGACTCTGGTGTGACGTCTATCCACTGCTCGTTCCGGTTTCTTTGCGTTTTCTTGACGGGGCGAACCTCGTTGGGGTCCCACGACGGTTCGAGACGGACGTAGACGTGGATGCCCCGATTGCCCGAAGTCTTTGATCACGACATCGGCCCCGACTCGTTACACAACCTCTTGGTCTAGGCGGTGATCTCCTTGACGTGTGCGAAAGTGAACCCCTCGGTCGGGTCAAGATCGAGTGGGAGTTCGTCGGTGCGGATCAGACCGTCAGCCCGGGTCGCCCATAGGTTGAGATCCGGGCGGTTTCGCCATGTCGTCCAGACGACGTCCGTGCTGTCGAGCGGGACGAACATCTTCCCCGGCGACGATGGGAAGTCCACATCGACCAAGGTTCGGGCTCCCTTCGGCCATTTCACAAAGAAAGGTTTGTCACCCCCGGTTCCGACGGTTCACCTTGACAGGCCTGTTGTACACGCCCTGCAGCGCACCTTCACCACACAACACGAAGTGTCGTGCCAGGTCGAGTTTGGTCGATCCCTGTGCGGGGAACATCACTTTGTCCGGTGAAGAAATTCGGACCGGACGATCTGATCTCTCAACATATGTTTGAGTACTCGTCGTCAGGCCGGCATGGCGGGCCGGGGAGTGGGAATTGACGGCTAGTTGAGTTTGTACCGGTAGACGTTGGTTTGGCGCTGCTCGAAACCGAGGCGTGTGTACAAGCGGTTCGCCGCTTCACGTGACGGTCGAGATGTGAGGCCGACCGTCTTGGCGCCGGCGGTGCGGGCCTTGTCGATTGCAACCTCGGTGAGCAGGGCACCTACTCCGCGCCCTCGCGCATCGCCATCAACAATGACGTCTTCGATGCGGGCCTGCAACCCGGTGGGGATGCGATAGAACGCGAGTGTGAGTGTGCCGACGATCACCCCTGTCTCCGTGTCCTTGGCCGCCAACAGAAGGCTGTTCGGGTTCCCTGCGATGTCGGCCAGGGCGTCAGCATCGGGCGGAGGGTTGCTTTGGGAGAGTTGTGGAACGAGGCGGTCGAAGGCGGCCACAACGGCATCATCTATGTCAATAATCTCAGTTACGTGAATCATCGAACCATTCTATCCGCCGGTCAGCCTCAACCCGCTGCGAAACGTCCCCGTCGCCGTTAAGAATCGTAGCTCCAATGCCGACATACTCACCATGGAAAAGTTGTCCGGCCGTGATCTCGCGTCGGCTCTCGATTTTGCAGCCCAGGCAGCTGCGCCCCGTGACGGGGTTGACGCTGCGCACGCTGCCTTCAGGTCGCTTTCCGAGATTGTCGGGGCAGACCTGTATTTATCTGTGTACTACCAGGCGATCGACCGTCTCTGGCTCGTAGCACAGTCTGGATATCCAGAGACGCTCGATGGCATCCCGCTCGGTAAAGGCGTCGTCGGTCGTGCGCTGCGGACGGGATCGACCCAGCTGGTCGTTGACGTGGAGTCAGACGAGGACCTGATTGTTGATGTCGAGGGCATCGAGGTCGAGGTCGTAGTACCGGTAGACGATTTTGTTGTGAACTTTGAGTTCGTTCGGCCCGTTGACGACATTCAACTCACCGCGTTCGAGGATTTCGCCGAGATAGTTGTCCGCCGAATGACATCACGTCTCGAGAGTGACCCCCGCCAGTTTTCCGATGGACACGCAGTCGTGACGATGGCGGGTCTCAACAGTCCGGTGCTGATCGCCGAGTACTCAGCCCGGCTCGCCGGTCAGGGATTCGGCCTCAACATTGTGCAATGCGTTGTTTCGGTATCCGGCGATTCTCCGGTGGCGGCGGTCTGGCGCCAGCCCGGGAGCGAGGCAGCACAGATCGTCTCGACCGACGATGTCTTTGCGGCGCTATCGAAGTTCGAAGGTCTCACTGTTGGAACCACGGCTACGCCCGATGACTTCAAGTGGGGTGAATATGACCGCCTGCTCGTCGTACCGTTCATGAGCGACGGTGTCCTCATTGGCGGCGTCGTTGGCGGCGGTCGCGACGTTGCGGTGACGCCGGCTTCGATGGCACACCTGTCGATGCTGGCATCACAGGCCGCGGTGTGTATCGCTCGCGTCCGGCACGAGCAAGAGATGCGCAAGGCGCTCGATGCACGGATGGCGTTCATGGCGGCCGCCAGTCATGAACTGCGCACGCCGCTCACTGCCATGCTCGGGTTCGCGGACCTTCTTAGCGATCATGACAACCTGTCGTCGCCTGATCGAACCGAATTCGTGAACGCCATCCGAGGCAACGCGGAGCATCTCCTTGGCCTTATCAACGATCTCTTAGACGTCGCTCAGGCCGAGACGGGAGCGTTGGCGCTTGGAGACCTTGCCGATTGCGACCTTGATGTGATCGTCGAAGACAGTATCAAATATGTGCGACCCGGAGCTTGCGAGCGAGGCATCGATATCGTGTACCCGGGAACGGAGTCCCTGGTGCGTTCCCACGCGATCCGGCTCAAGCAGATCGTCATCAACCTTCTGTCCAACGCAATCAAATTCACTGATGACGGAAAAATTCACGTCACCGTCGAGACCGGATCGAAGATGACACGCGTGGTGGTTGCCGACTCCGGGTGCGGCATTGAACCCGACGTCTTGCATCGCCTGTTCCAACCGTTCGAGCGCGGCGCATCACCAAGCGATCGTGCCGGAACCGGTCTTGGTCTCGTCATCTCGCGACGTCTCGCGGAGGCGATGGGCGGATCACTCGACCTCTACAGCGACGGCCTTGGGTTCGGCACCCGCGCGGTACTCACGATTCCCACGTCTTAGTTTCGTGTCGGTCGGTTGGCGAACCCTCGGACGTCATATCCCGGGTGGGGCGGTACCGGTGGAACTCTCCAATGCACGGATCGTATCTGCGTACATTCGTTGTTTGATGGTCCCGAGGGTCGTTGCGTCCTTGTCGGCGAGGCCGGCTGCAATCTCGATAGCCGCTGACACAACCGCGTCCTCAGTTTCCGTCTTGTCGACGATGCCCATCTCGACCGCCTCGGGGCCGGTAAACCGACCGCCGGTCACCATAACCCGATGGGCCGTTGCGACCGGGAGCCGCTGCATCACGAGACCATTCATTCCATCGGTAAACGGGATCTTGATGTCGATTTCGGGAAGACAGAAGAAACCACGGTCCTCTCGCATGACGCGAAAGTCGTGAGCGAGGGCGAGCATGGCGCCCGCGGCAAACGTATGGCCATTGAGGGCGGCGACGGTGATGGCAGGAAACGAGAGCATCCTCGCCAGCACCTTTTCGGCGTCGGCGACAAATCGGCGCATGTCGAGACCCTCCGTAGTGGTCAGCCATTCGAGGTCCAGCCCGTTCGAATAGAAGCGTCCGGATCCGGTCGTCACGAGAGCCCGGGGTTCGGACGCCGCCTCAACGGTGTCCAGTGCAGCGCTGAAGTCGCTAAGCCACCGGTCGTTGAGACGGTTCTCGCCATCGTCCATGGTGAGAACGAATACGTTCTGGTCGCGATCGAGCTGCATCGGTACTCCTGTGTTGTGGGGTCGGTCTCGTATCCGTGGTTGTGAGACGTGGGTTACATTGGTGTCTATGGAACACCAGATCGGCGCATGGGCCGAAGTCACGGCGACAGTTACCGAGGCGGACACCGCGATCCATTTTAGGAGTGGTGACGTCGCGGTCCTCGCGACACCGAGGGTAGTCGCTCTTGTTGAAGAGGCCGCGTGCGAGGCGATTCGCTCATCGGTGCCCAAAGGACGCACAACGGTCGGCACGCGCATTGAGCTCGACCATCTTGCGCCTTCGCCCATCGGCTCTGAAGTTGTTGCGAGAGCTGAGGTTGTCAGTCTCGATGGCAATTGGATTGAGTTTTCGGTGGTGGTCACGATGGGCGACAGTGAGGTGGCGCGCGGGCGTCATTTTCGAGTTGGCGTGGCGCGAGACCGTTTCGAGGCGTCATAGGGACCACAGAGATGCTAGCATCGAACGTATGTTCGCATCCTATCTGGACGAAGACCCCGGCTGGCTCGGAGAACTCAACGAACACCAACGCGGTGCGGTGCTGCACTCCGCCACAAGTCCTCTGCGGATCGTTGCCGGAGCCGGGTCGGGGAAGACCCGCACGCTTGCCGCTCGGGTGGCTTGGTTGATCGAATCCGGTGTGCCGGCCGAGCGCATCATGTTGCTGACGTTTACCCGTCGTGCCTCCACTGAAATGTTGCGCCGGGCATCGGGGATGACCGCAAATCGCGACATCCGATCAGTGTGGGGTGGGACGTTTCACTCCACGGCCAACCGATTGCTCCGACAGTACGGTGATGCTGTCGGGCTTGCCCCGGGTTTCACGGTGCTCGACCAAGGCGACGCCGGCGATCTCTTTGGCATCGTCCGCACCGAAAGCGGGTTTGCCTCGGGGAAGAAGCGGTTCCCTCAAAAGTCGACCCTGGCCGCAATGTACTCGCGCGTTATCAATGCTCAAGTGCCGTTGGATGAAACGGTCGAGAATCGTTTTCCGTGGTGTCGCGACCATGTCGATGCCATCAAGGAGATCGTTCGACGGTATACCGAACGCAAGAAGGAGACGAACACAGTCGACTACGACGACCTTCTGCTGTATCTGCGTGCACTCCTGGGATCGCCCGTCGGCAAAACGGTTCAGTCGATGTTCGACCACGTATTGGTCGACGAGTACCAGGATACGAATGCGGTCCAGGTGGATATCTTGGAGGCCCTATGTGGCACGGCCGGGCCGCTCACCGTTGTTGGTGATGATGCGCAGGCGATCTATGGGTTCCGCGCCGCCAGCGCCGACAACCTGCTCAGGTTCGGTGATCGCTTCGATTCGGTGACCACCGTGATGCTTGAACAGAACTACCGATCGACACCACAGATCCTCGTCCTCGCCAACGCAGTCATGTCTCGAGCCACCGAGACGGTGCCGAAGACGTTGTGGTCGGACCGCACCGATGCGCCACGACCGATGGTCCATACGTGTGTTGACGAAGCTACCCAGGCCGACGTGATCTGCGACCTCGTGCTTGAGCGTCGCGAGCATGGCGTTGCACTGAAGGATCAAGCGGTGCTGTTTAGGACGGGCCACCATGCCGACGGGCTGGAGGTTGAGCTCGGCCGACGGAACATCCCGTTTGTGAAATACGGAGGGCTGAAGTTCATCGAGGCTGCCCACGTGAAGGATCTTGTCGCGATGTTGCGTATCCTTGACAACCCCCGGGACGAACTCGCCTGGCACCGTGTCCTGGAGATGGTTCCCGGAGTCGGCCCGAAGACCGCGGCTCGCGTTCTTGAATCGATATCGCGCAGCGCCGAAGATGGCGGAACCGAACCGCTGCTGGCGTTCATTCGGGGCGACTTCATGGTGACGAGCGAGTCGGGGCCTTGGATTGCCCGCCTGGGAGCGGCTTTTGAAGAAGCGCAGGGTGGCGGCACGGAACCTCCGGTGTCGCTCCAGATCGAATACCTCGGATCGGTGCTCGCAGATCTACTCACCGAACGGTACGACAACCTGGCGGTGCGACTTGGAGATCTTGATCAGCTCCATGCACTGGCGGAAGAGTACGCCCATCGCGGTCAGTTCATCTCCGAACTGACCCTCGATCCACCGGATTCCACCTCACAGGTAAGCGATCCGCATCTTGACGATGACTACCTGGTTCTCAGCACGATCCACTCGGCCAAAGGCTGCGAGTGGGATTCGGTGTATGTCATGCACGCTGCCGATGGCAACCTGCCATCAGATCTGGCGCTCGGAGATGATGGTGGGCTGGAGGAGGAGAGGCGGCTGTTCTACGTCGCCCTGACTCGCGCCAAGAACACCCTTGACATCCTGTACCCGCAGCGTTTCTACTTTCGGCGGTTCGGTGGGGATCCGTCGCACACCTATGCCCAGCCGACGCGGTTCCTCGACGGTCTCGACGAGCTCGTTACGAGGATGGCTGCGGTCCGCGACATCGACACTGAACTACTGCTGCCTGGAACGGCAGGACCGGACCCGGTCACCAACGTCGTGAACGCCCTCTTCGAGTAGCTCGGCTCGTTAGATCATGCTCGTTAGATCATGATGGCGTCGAGCAAGGTGCCGACCGCATCGAGATCGGCGGTTCCGGTCTGGAGATAGAACCGTGTCACACCGAGATCCGCGAAGTCGCTGAGCTGGCGTCGGACCTGTTCGTGGGTGCCGCGCGGCGTGTTGCGCTTCGCGTAGTGTGTCTCAAGTTCTTCAGGTGTGATGCCTGCTGTCGCGGCCTCGGCCGCGAACAGGTCGTCGAACTCTTGCTGCGTTTCGGCAGCGAGCACCGCCCCGGATGTGGAGATCATCATGTCGTTCGGCGACCGACCGGCAGCGACGGCGGCATCACGGGCGAGTTGGATCTTCGCCGCAAACTCGTCGAGCGGACCCGGATAACAGTTGAACTCGGCGGCGTACATTCCGGCGAGGCGGGGAGTCTTGAGTTTCCCTAATCCACCGACCAGAAGCGGTAGGCCACCCTCGGGAGCTGGGATATGAGTGAACTCTTCAAGTGAATAGAACTCACCGTCGTGTGCCTCGTCTCGCAGCGCGGCGGTGATGTAGGCGAGAGCATCTTCGAGCCGGGCAAACCGTTCTTTCAGGTCCGGGTAGGGGATTCCGTATATCTCATGCTCGCGGTCGAGCCACCCGGTACCGATTCCGAGCTTGAAGCGACCACCGGACATGTCGGCGAGCGTGACACCGGTCTTGTAGAGCACCGATGGGTGGCGGAAGGTGATGGGTGAGACGAGCACGGAGAGTTCGATGCCGGATGTTTCGCGAGCGAGACCGCCGAGTTGCACGAGTCCATCGAGAGCGGGGACCTCGGCCTCCGGGTTGAGCGCCATCAGGTAGTGGTCCGGAACTGCAAACGCGGCGAGTCCTCGTGCTTCCGACCATTTCGCTGCAGCGAGGAGAGTGTCGTAATGACCGGATGTCTGGAGACCGTACTCAAGGCGGTGTCGACGTGTGTTCACGGTCCGTAGGGTATCGAGCCGGTGCGCCACGATTGACGATCACCGTTCCGGGTCGTCGCCTCAGGCACCACCCGAGATAGATACGCCATCTGCTGCGGCTTTGTCATCGACCCCCAATCACTAGGCGCGTCAACAAACCCGCTATCAACCGGGATCTGTTTACGGACCGGCACCACTTGGGTCGTCTGTAGCTTCTCGGCGTACGACGCCTTCACCGTCACCGACGCTGCTGTTTGGGGTTGCGTGTTCACTTGGAACACGTCACCGAAACGTTTCCTGAACACCCCGGCGTCGCCTCCGACATGCAACACCCCGTCAATCCTCAACCCCTTACGCCCGTCAGGATCCCAATACGACAACGGATTGTTGCTCGCATACGTGTACCGGTTCAACGACACCGGGGAACCCTGCTCGCCAAACACCGTATCGCGTGATAGGAACGCCGTCCACCCACCGTCATACCAGCGTGCCGAACCGGAACGGTTCGCCCCATCACACACCTGCCCCGACACCGGATCCGTGAAATCACCCTGGAACCCCAACGTGGGGTTTGTTGACCCGGTTCGTGCTGCGGGGTCACCAAACGGGTCAAACACTGCCGTATCAGACACCACCCCCGAAGCCGTATACAGGAACGACAGGTCACCGTGACGATCCAACCCCGCCAACAACGACGTCACACCATCACTCTGAGAAACCAGGCGCCCCGCGGGAGAACGCCCATAGGTGAAGACGCCATCAGATACCGGATCCAACGAGAACCCGTTATAAACAAACGGGGTTGCGTTGCGTGTCGCAACCCGAGACAGGGTGCCATCTGTCAACCAGGTCCGCGACAACAACCCAGTGGCACCCATCACCTAAGCCCCGAATCCCGACACAATCCCGAGATACTCCTGAACCTCAGCAAGCGTCATCTCATAGCCGCCAGGTGCTGTGCGTACTTGGCTTGTAAGCAGAACAGCCCCCGGTCCATACGCCCCAGGGTTGAACACGTCGATTCCCAACGCCTGGCAATAGCGCTCCAACATGTCAGTCGTGAAACGATCACGCACCCTCCGAGTCTCATACACCTCCGGTTCCTCGAACACCTGCTCGGTACCATTGGCATGAAACTCCCACCGGCTACCCGTAAACGTCACCGACACACCACGCACATAGTTCAAGAAATGGGTGGATAACGGTCCAAACATCTGGAACTGCACCGAACCCCTCCGCCCCGAAGGCCGCCTCGTACGATCATAGGTATGCGGATCAGTACGTATAGCAACACCCTGACACTTCACAGTCCGACTGAGATGCCCAGTCGGGCTAATCGCATCAGTACCAGTAAGCCCGCAATCAAAATACGCCGTCCAACGAGACCCCGCAGCCACCAACAACTCCCTCGGCCTGCTACCGCCTGTCAGCGGCTCAAGGGTGTTCAACACACAAGAAAGTCCGCCCTCTGGACGATCCACACCCACAAGCGGGCAAAGTGCCTCTCTCCATGAAACAAACGCGTCCGCGGCGTCTTCGAGTGGCAGTTCTAAGAACCCGATCGCAGACGTGATCGGGGCATACTGATCGTCCAACAACGTTCGTATCATCCCACCAACCTAATTCACCTCAAAGAGTTTCACGATACCCAACGGATCATTCGCCTCAATCCGGACCTGATGACCCGGGCCCCGACTCGACACCAACGTATCAAACTCCTCATAGAAACGCTGTCGGTTGAGCGTATTGCACCCTGGGAAACCAGGAGTCACTTCGCTCCAGGAATCAGCTGCCGCCGATACCCCTCAATTGCTCCAGCGGGTCCCAACCGCGAGGCCTCGGGCGTACACTCCTCCACGGCATCCCCTGCGCGATCCACTCGGTTCGCCAGTCTGTATACGTGTTCCCGCGGTCATCGTCGG
>VAPH01030491.1_pt1 | contig 17593 bp, 18 predicted proteins | sample 3393861 | NCBI WGS metagenome assembly VAPH01 (sample SAMN08290439, study PRJNA428436) | hydrothermal vent metagenome | isolation source: Deep-sea hydrothermal vent chimney | place: Atlantic Ocean: South-mid Altantic Ridge | reverse complement strand
CCCATTCAGAAGAACTATGGACGGTGATGTTTTCACCGCCTTCAAACTTAACATCGGCCCCACAGTCTATGGCCATCAAGGGGCCACCAGTCCATTTTCGACACATATCACAATGGCATACTCCCACGTGAGAATTTATTTTCATTGCCGTAAACTTTACTGCACCACAGAGACAACTTCCTTTGCCTTCGATTCCATCAGTCATGACTTTCTCCTTGATAATCCGGTAATTGTTTATATTTAATGGTCTATAATTCTAATTGTGGATTTAGAGTTTATCTAATAATTGATTTATTTACTTGAATAGTTAGCAGTTATTACAATTGCATTCCCGTACGTTGCGGTTTTGAAAACCAGAGCTTAAGAATGACACACTACCCCTATTATTTTGGCCATACTTTGCAAGGTTAGACGCAACCATTTGATATTTATGCCATAATTCATCAAGTTACCCAGGCAAACCATTCTCATGCTGTTCAGCACAGGTTAAGGTGGATTCCTCTATAATGTGGATAAATCAAAGCCCTGTTTGTTCGGGCTAGAGAATCAGAATATTATTGCTGTGTTATTTACGCATTCTGAGTGAAAAATTTTATGTTAAAACCCGTAAAAAAATTTATGTTGTTAAGCCCCATGATCATAGCTTTGGTCGTGGCACCGGCCTTACTACTGGCCGCGGCACCAGTTCAGGTACTGGCGCCCAGCCAGGTCTTCGGGCCAATTTTACTGGCCCGTGCAGGTATGAGCCTGGACCAGGCCGTGAGCCAGGTGCGTAGAGAAACAGGTGGTCGAATATTGTCTGCAAAAACAGTCACTGAAAATGGTCGCCGGGTTCATCGCATCAAGGTATTAATGCCATCAGGGTCTGTAAAAATAGTTCGCAAACCAGCCGGTTAGTTTTTATCTCCCATGCGTTTACTTATTATTGAAGACGAACAAACCCTTCAAGCCCAATTGAGTGAGCAAATGCGGGCAGCAGGTTTTGCTGTTGACGCGGCCAGTGATGGCACGGAAGGCCTGTATCTGGGCCAGGAATATCCCTTTGATCTGGCCATTGTCGATATTGGTTTGCCGCACCTGTCGGGCATCGAAGTAATCAAGTCCTGGCGTGAGTCGGGTAAAAAATTTCCGGTGTTGATACTCACGGCCCGGGGACGATGGCAGGAAAAAGTTGAGGGCCTTGAAGCCGGTGCCGATGATTACCTGGCCAAACCATTTCACACGGAAGAATTACTGGCACGTGTACAGGCCTTGTTGAGGCGCTCCAAGGGCGCGGCAAAATCAATTATTGATTGCCAGCCAATTTCCCTGGATACAAAAACACAAATCGTCACCCGGGATGGTGTAACACTGGACCTGACTGCCAACGAGTACAAGGTGCTGGAGTACCTGGTACTGAATAATACAAAAGTGATTTCAAAAACTGAATTAACCGAACATATTTATGATCAGGATTTTGACCGGGACAGTAACGTGATTGAAGTTTTCATTGGCAGGTTAAGAAAAAAACTTGATCCTGGTAACCAGATCAAACCCATCGAGACCTTACGCGGCCGCGGTTATCGCTTTAACCTTGATTGCGATCAGTTATGAGAAATGCCCAGGGTAAAAACTCCCTGTCACTTCATGCCAGGCTTTTAACTTCGGCAACAGTGGTGCTTTTTGCCTTCTTTGGTTTAACAGGACTGGCACTAAATAACGCTTTTTACCAAAGCGCAGAAACAGCTTTTAAAGAAGCCTTACAAAGCCACATCTATACCTTGCTGGCCGCGGCAGAACTTGACGAGCTAGACAAACTGCAACTACCAGAAGAACTACCGGCACCGAAACTATCACTCCCGGGGTCCGGACTGTATGCAATGGTAATCGATGATAAAAATAAAATGATCTGGCGGTCACGGTCAACTCTTGGTACAAAATTTAAACCACAGGCTGATTTACCCGAGGTGCCAGCCATCGGAAAACGTAAATACAGGTTCTCAAAGGAGATGCTGGTCATGGCGTTTACAACCAGCTGGGAGACCGATACCAGACAAAATACCTATACTTTTTATGTCGCCGAAAGCCTGCAGCCCTTCAAAGAACAGATTCAGGATTTTCAGAAGGACTTGTGGTTTTGGTTAGGGGGCGCGGCCATTTTATTACTGGCAGTTCAGGGCTCAATTTTGCACTGGAGCCTCAGTCCCTTGCGGCAAGTAACCCACGACCTGGCTGATATTGAGGCAGGCAAGGTGAAAAACCTGGCCGGTGATTACCCGGTTGAGCTGCGCGGCCTGACAAATAATTTGAATCAATTGATCGCCAGCGCCCAGGCCAACCTGCTGCGTTACCGAAATTCACTGGGTGATGTTGCCCACAGCCTGAAAACACCGTTAGCAGTATTAAGAGCGGCAATTGAAAATAAAACCGATCGTGACAATCTCCATGAAATTGCCCGGAACCAGGTAGATAGAATGGCGAATATTGTTGATTACCAGTTACAGCGGGCCGCAACCTCCGGCCGTACCACGCTGACGACCCCGGTAAATTTACTGGCCAAGACCAACCAGGTAATTAACGCATTACAAAAAGTACATTATGAGAAATACATAAATACAATAATTAAGATAAATAAAAATGAAGTCTTCATTGGCGACGAGGGTGATCTACTGGAAATCCTGGGCAACTTGCTGGAAAATTCATTTAAATGGTGCCACTCTGAAATTATTGTGCAATCAACTTCAAAAAATGAAAAATTGCACGAACTCACCATAGAAGATGACGGGCCTGGTATTACTAAAGAATCGGCGAGTGAAGTCTTCAACCGTGGCCACCGCGCCGATGAAACCATTGAAGGCCAGGGATTGGGACTATCCCTGGTGCAGGATATTGTCCAGGCGTATGATGGTTCGATTTCAGTGGACAAAAGCTCACTTGGTGGCGCTAAAATAACAATTCGTTTTATATAATTTTTATATAACTTACTAAATTATTTGGAGAAAACTTTTGTTACTTTATTTAATGCGCCACGGACAAGCGGCCAGCAAACAGGATGACCCGGCGGCTGGTCTTACGGCACTGGGCAGGGCAGATATAGAAAGGCTGGCCTATTCGCTTGCAGCAAGAGGTTTAAACTTCGAGCACGTAATCCACAGCCCCAAGACCCGGGCCGCGCAAACGGCTTTAATCATGCGTGCCACGATTTCCCCAAAATCAACGGTACGAATGGAGGAGCACATTAAACCCAACGATAGCCCCGATATTATTTTTACCGAGCTGGATCACTGGCGAGAACCTACCCTGGTGGTTGGCCACCTGCCTTTTATGCCCAGCCTGGTCAACCTGCTCGCTGGCCCCAATGATGCTCTTTCAGCAATTGATTTTGAACCGGGTACGGTGGTTTGTTTAAAGCGGGATGAGGCAAATAAATGGCCTATAGAATGGGTAAGCTCGCCTTCGATGCTTTGAATAATACTTTTTTACTCACTGATTATTTTTTGTAAAATAGTTTCTCAAAATTCTCTGTTAAAAAAAGTTTGTGCTTAAAAAATTATTTAGCGCCTGCTCGTAAGCAGGTTGTGATTGTACAAAACCATTATTATGATCACCAGCCATTACAATAAAAATTTTTGGTTTACCTGCCGCCTGATATACCTTTTCGCCTAGCTCAAAAGGGATGATGTCGTCATCCCGGCTATGTAATACCAGCAATGGTGCCCTGTTTTTTGTAATTTTTTGGGCGGTATTAAACTCGTAACGGGAATAAACAATTCTGGAGATGACAGGAAGCAATCGTTTTGCCATATCCTTGACCGAAGAAAATGTTGATTCCAGAATTAGTGCCCGGGGATTAACATCAACTGCCAAATTTGCAGCCACGGCACCGCCCAGGGAACGACCGAATACAACAATATCGTCAGGCTTAAATTTCTTTTTTGTTATCAGAAAATTCCATGCCGCCAGGGCATCATCATACATCTTCTGCTCGCCAGGGCTACCCTCGCTTTTTCCATATCCCTGGTAGTCAATAATTAATACATTCAATCCCAGGCGGTTAAATATTTTTAGGCTATCTCCCCGGTGTGAAATATTTCCCCCATTACCATGAAAAAATAGTAAGACCTGTTTACTGTCCTTAACAGGCAGGTACCAACCGTGAATTTTATTTTGATTGCTGGATTCCAGGTAAACGTCTTCGTATTTGAGGCCCCATTGATCTGGCGTCTGGCTGATAATTTTTGTCGGAAAAAAAACCATGCCTGGCTGCAGGGCATACATGATTGCATTTGATAAAATGACAAAAACAAGCAGCATACCAAGAATGCCGAGAAGCGTTTTGGTTATTTTATTTTTCACGCGTGTCTTTTAAGGGAGCAATTAAATAACCCGCACATCTCCGCCATCGACCGGAACCTGGGCAGCAGTAGTCTTGGCAAACAAGGGCCCACACATTTCGGCAGCCAGGGCCGCAACATCTCTGCTCGTGATTTCTACTTTCATCACGTTGCGTTGTTTGTATTCATCTATGGTCATCCCGTAGGATTTTGCGCGGGCAGCGATCACTTCTGGTGTCCAGATACCGGTATCAAATACCGCGTCAGGATGCAGGCTGTTAATGCGAATACCATCCACGCCCCACTCCAGGGCAGCGATACGCATGACCTGGTTCAACGCCGCCTTGGATGCAGAATAAGCACTGGCGCCAGGCCCGGGAGCGGCTACATTTTTTGAACCAATGATCACGACCCGGCCCTTGTTTGGCGCCAGCTTGAGCAAGGGATAGGCAAGATGCATGAGTTGTAAACCCGACGTCAGGTTTACTTCCAGTACTTTACGCCATTCAGACATATCCATTTCAGCGATGTTTGCTCCGCCCGGGAAAATGCCAGCATTTAATATGAGCATGTCGAGCCCACCATAGGCCAGGGTAACTTTCTCCAGCACGCCTGCCAGTTTCTTTTCATCGGTGACGTCACAAACAAAACCACGGTAATCAACCCGGTCATGCAGGGTAACCACATCCGCATTTAAATCTATACCTACAACAGCAGCGCCTTTGGCCAACAAGGCTTCGACACAAGCCTTGCCAATTCCGGAAGCAGCGCCGGTCACAAGGGCAACCTCGCCGGTAAAGACAGGTGGCTTGCCGCCTTTACGTAACTTGGCTTGCTCCAGATCCCAATACTCGACTGCAAAAATATCTTGCGACGGTAAGGCCTGGAAAGATTCCAGTTTTGTAGATCGCTGGATGATATCCATGGTGTGAAGATACAATTCATTATTGATCATGGCATCTTTGGCACTCCCGCCTGCCGTACACAAACCAAACTCCGAATCCAGGATAATTCTGGGTGCCGGGTCGAGCATGGTCATGGGTGCTTTGGAGTTTTTTGAATGTTGCTTGAAATATTTTTTATAGGCCGAAACATATTTATCAATGTCCCGGCCTAACATGGGTAATTGTTTGGTGCGAATCACATGGTCCGGGGTAGCCGGACCCTGCTGTGTGATGACTGAACAATCTTTGCGATTAGCAAACGCCAGAGTATTTTCATCTTGTTGGGTCTTGAGAATCATTGGTTTACCAGCAACCTGTGACACATCGGCGCGAAGTTTGGCCAGCCCGATCACTGCAGAACCATGATCCGCACCTGTGCCAGGTTGAATTTTAGTTTTGCTAACTCCCAACTGCCAGGCATTTTTGTCTTGCAAAAAATCTTCCGCCCAGGTCACAAGCTTGATCATTCTTTCGTAGGATTCTTTCGCTGAATCGGCGAATGAAAACAGGCCGTGGTTCATTAACACCATGCCCGTTGTTCTATGATTTCCCTGTTTCCTGAATTCTTCAGCGCAGACACGGGCCAGGTCAAAACCCGGCATCACGTAAGGAATGATCACCAGCTCATCACCAAATATTCCCTTGATATGTTTTAGCCCACTGGGTGTATTGGTAATGGTAACAATAGTATCGGCATGGGTATGATCGACAAACTTGTATGGCAATATTGCATGCAGGATAGTTTCAATAGAGGGCGCCGGTGCCGAGGCATCAGTCATGTGGGTCTTGAGTTCGTTCACCATCTGGGGATCAGACAAGGCCGGCAACCCGGCCAGCTTGACGAGATGATCCAGGCGAACCGGTGCAAAACCTGCCCGCTCTATGGTCTCAAGGTCCCAGCCACTGCCTTTTATATATAAAATCTCTTCCGCTTCACCAAGAATATTTTCTTGTGTGATTTTGACCGAGGTATTGCCTCCACCATGCAATACCAGCGATTTATCCAGCCCCAGTAACTGCGAGCTATATACTCGCAAGTCCAGATCATCATTACATTTTTCTGCGTCTACATCATCCCAAAGGCTTTTCATAACTTAATTCTCGTGACTGTTATTCTGTTTAATGAAAAGAGCAAGTATAACAAGACTGGGCAAAAATATGGTACGGGTATTAACGCCCATGTAATTTTTAGTAGTAAATACCTAGAATTTCACCCGTTGCCCCGTGCGTAATTCTTTCAGTGAGTAGTGGGTGCCTCGCCAGTTAATGCCACCATTTTTCAGGCACCGATACCCTGACCACAGAAACATAAAACTGATCATGACTAATCCGGGAGAAAATAATAATAAATATAAGGACTCCGAGCGCCTGCTTTTAAATGAAGCAATAGATGTAACAATAACGATTCCAATAGCGACCCCACCCAATATGGTCATCGTCCACGAGGGAGTTAATATGCCTGCAACAATTGCGACTATGGGGGCGGCTGCGAGTAGCCATAAGACAGGTGCCATGATGATCAACCTTACCGGACTATAGTGGGCACCAGAACCGAATAAGTTTTTCTCAAGCCCTTTAAACATTTCTCTTACGGAACCATACCAGGGTACAGACAAATCGCGCCCAGCTAGTGCAAAATGTGAGCGCCCGCCTGCATTATTAATCATTAATCCCAAACCATAATCATCGGCAGGCTCAAGTCGAAGCCACTCAAAACCCGGTGTTTTATTGTAAATTATTTTACTCACCAGGTTAAAAGCACCAATACCGATAGGTGTTTTACTATTTTTTCGGTTCACAAGTACCGCGCGGGTAGAAATTAAAAACAGGAATCCAAAAGTCGTGATACATACATTCAACCAGAATTTTTTAACAAAAACCCTTGGTAATAATGCCAGGTGATCTGCTTTTTCTTTTTTAACCAGATACATAGCACGCTTGAGCAAACCCTGGCCAAAATGAACATCGGCATCGGTAAATAACAACCAGTCCCCTTTCGCTTTCTCTGTGCCTGAATTCAGCGCATTTACCTTGCCTAACCAACCGTCGGGCAACTCTTTTATATGCAATACCTGTAATCGTGGCTCGTTTTTAGCCAATCGTTCAAGTATGCCACCAGTCTCGTCAGTTGAACGGTCATTAATGGCAATAATTTCCAGGTTGGGGTAATCCTGATCTAACAAGGATAGTATTGCACTCTCAATATGCTCTGCCTCGTTGCAGGCGGGCACAATTACACTCAGAGATGGCCAGTTATATTGACTGTTAGCCTGGTTTTCCGATTTTTTATGAAACTGAGGTGTATTTTTTAATGTCCAGGAAAACCCAAGAAATACTAGTATCCAGATGCTACAAAAAACAATGGTATATATAAGTATAAGGCTCATAAAATATATTTATTAACATCCAGTCATCATTAATAAAGAATCAGGTTACTTTAAGTATGATCTGCAGACAAATTAAAGTTGATATATTGATAAGAAGTAAAGATTAATAATCCATGATTGGATATATTAACTGACAGTTTAAACGCCAAAGAAACCAGTAATATGGAGGTAACAATAATGCCTGCAAAAATTTTTAATTATTTCATCTTTTTTATTTTAAGTTTTTTTGTCTTGGACGCCCAGGCCTCTGATGTCGGCAAAGAAAAACGTTGGGCCGAAGAAACGGTCGACAGTATCATGACCGGTGATGCCGTCTGGCTAAAAGCCAATGGCCAGAAATTCCTTGGTATTTATACTGAACCGACTACCGATATAAAGCTGGGTGGAGTAATAATTTTACACGGCCTGGGCGTTCACCCTAACTGGGCCGACGTAGTACAACCATTACGAACCCGTTTACCTGATAGCGGCTGGTTTACCCTGTCCTTGCAAATGCCGATACTGGATAACAAGGCAGACTACATGGATTATAGGCCATTATTTCCCGAGATCGCACCACGCATCAATGCCGGTTTGAACTTTCTTAAAAACAAGGGCGTTAAAAACATCGCCATCATCGGCCACAGTATGGGCGCCACCATGGCTGGTTATTATGTAGCAAATAATAAACGTCCTGAAGTTCGTTCCCTGGTTGCCATTGGTGCAACTGGAAATATGTTCAAGGATCCGAAGCTGGATTATATTCAGTCGCTTAAAAAAATTAGCATACCGGTCCTGGATTTGTCAGGTAGCGAAGATTTGCCAGGTGTTGTTCAGACGAAAAAACTCAAGGCCAAAACAGCGAGACAAGCAGGCAATAAAAACTATACCCAGGTTGAAATAAAAGGGGCCAACCATTTTCTCGTGGGCAAGGAAGACGAGTTGGTTATGGAAGTAGAAAAATGGCTCAGGAAATATAATTAGGTCTAGAACGGAAAAAACCGGGGCAACAATATTGTGTATAAAACAAGCATAATCACCGCCAGGGGAATGCCCGCCCTGACAAAATCAGAAAACCGGTAACCACCGGCACTCATTACCATCAGGTTCGTTTGATAGGCCATGGGCGTGGCATAACAAAAGTTGGCACCGAAAAGTATCGCCAACACAAAAGGTTCTGCTGATAAACCAAGATTATTCGCAATACTGACTGCAATCGGCGTACCAATTGCCGCTGCGGCATTATTGGAAACAAAGTTTGTGAACAATGCCATAAGTAACATGAGTAACCCAAGGATCATCTCAGGTGATAAAGACTGGGAAAGAACAATAAACCACTGGGCAATATAATCTGTACCCCCTGTACGGGTCAGCGCAGAGCCCAGGGCCAGGCTGGAAGCAACCAGCATAATTACTTTTGTGCTCATAGAGCTGCCAACGTCAGACCAGTTCAAACAGCGCGACAACAACATCGCCAATACACCTAACAGGGCACTGACAGAAATAGGCAGGATATTGAAAACTGCCAGTACCACCGCCGCGCCCATGATAATCAGGGCCAGTGGTGCCCGTATAGTGGTTGGTAAATCTATTGTCTGGTCAAGCACCAGCATGCGGGGATCGGCACGAAGCGTAGCAATATTTTCTTTGGTGCCCTGCACCAGTAAAACATCACCCACCCGCAATACCATTTTGCTAATATCGCCTTTTTTAACCGCGCCATTGTGGCCACGGTTATGCAACGCAAGAATCAGGACATCAAATATTTCACTAAAATGGGTATTCTTGAGTGACCGTTTATGTAGCAACGAACCCTCTGTTACCACAATCTCGGCGAGCTGTTCATTCGGAGCGGTTAACGGACTTTCTTCCGTGACAAGCTCTTCTTCACCACCGACATTGTGCAAAGTTGCTTCAAGCAATTTTTCATATTCCTTAAGATTCTCTGGTGTGTCGGACAAGAAAATACGATCACCGGCGCCCAGGGTAAGCGTGGGCAGTCGCGCCAATGTTAAATTCTCGCCCCTGACAATACGGTCTATTTTTATTCGATTTTCTGTTCGCTCCCGCACCTCCATAATTTTTTTACCATTGGCAAAACTGTCTTCATTTATATGAAGAATGGCACTAAAAAGCCGGGGCGTGGCATTGGCCATTGGCGATTCCCGGTCGGGTAATATTCGTGGCATGATCAACCATATATATAGTATGCCGCCAATCGCCGCCGTTGCTGCCAGGGGCGTAAAATCAAATATACCAAACTGCCTGACGCCCAGGTCAGCGGCAATTGCAACGACGAGTAAATTTGTCGAGGTGCCAATAGATGTCGACATACCACCCAGTAGTACCGCGTAGTTCATGGATAAAAGTGATTTTGTTGGCGAGGTACCGGTACGCAGGGCGATGCTCATAAGAATCGGCATCATCAAAACAACAATAGGTGTATCGTTGACCAGGCCGCTGGCAGCGGCACTAAATATTAATAACAGCAACATGGCACCTTTTGGAAAAGAACTCCATGTCCGTGAAAATAATCTTGCCACTGGCTCAAGGGCACCGGTGGTAACCAGTCCCCGGCCCAGGATCATTAACGCAGAAATTGTAATTAATGCTTCATGACCAAAACCCAGAAAAAAATCACTGACTTTAAGCACTTCGCCCGCCCGCTCATAGGGGAAAATTTGGAAGCCCAGGGTTAAGGCCGAAAGTATTATCAGGCTTGTTGTTTCAATGGGAAAACGATCGCGGGAGAAAAGAAAAAAAGCGATAAACGTCAATACAATGACGGCAATTGCGTGGGGTTCTGGTGTTACTGGCATAAGGTCAAGGCTAAACCACTTTACAGGTGACGTATAGTGTAAACATTTGTCAGTTAAAAATATAAGGCTCCACCACTGTCTTTTGTATCAACAAATCCGGCACGAGTTATGCAGCCTTCTTTGGTAAGCCACTATTTCTGGAGTAACTATTATGCGTAAATTTGCCTTTGCAGACGAAACCGGCTGTACGCCGGATAACGTCCAGCTAAAACCTGGTAAATACCTCACTGATTCGGGCTCGAAGGAAGACCTGATGGTCAAAACAATACATTCAGCAGGCGGCAGTCCTGAGCTTGCTGCCCTGGTAAGCGCCGAGGAACCAACCAAACACCACTTAAAGCTTTTTTCTATCGAGCAATGGGCGGTGGACCCAAATGTCAAAAATGGCAAAGTTTACTTAGTGGTCAAGGAAGTTGAGGCGCCAATGGTAAGAATGGAACAAAGAATCATGTTTGCCATTGCGACTATCAGCAATATGGTTAAAGACAAGGCCTTTAAACGCTGGGCGAACAGCTGGATGCATAGTAAAGATCGCAGTGCTGATTCAGCTCTCGAGATTGCCAATGCCGCACAGGAAGAACTGGACGGTATCGAAAACCTGGTGACGATGGGCATCTCAACGGGTGGAACCCATGAAGAAATGAAAAAACAAAAGGAGACACTTAGCAGGATTACAGCACTTGCTAACGCGGCTGTATTAGCGACCGACGCCGGCAGGTCTGATGATGATGTCTGCCAGCTGCTGTCAGTGGCAACAGACAATATCCAGAAGATATTTAAGGGTGAAAACCTGATAAAACTGGCAGAAAAAATCTGCGCAAACTAACAACCAGGCAGTATAGAGGGAGAACGGCAGGGTTTTCCTGTCGTTTTTTTATGCCGAAATGAAAGTTTGTAATTATGTCTTCGTTAATTATACTGATGATAAAATAATGGGGCTTCATCATGGCACGTAATTACTTCACCCAGGCAAGTTTCAGGTTTCTGAAAAAACTGGAAAATAACAATGACCGTGACTGGTTCGCAGAAAACAAACAGGACTATGAAAACCTGGTCCGCTCTCCAGCCCTGGATTTTATTACAGACATGATTGACGGGATAGCGTCTATCTCGCCCCACTTTGTCGCGATACCAAAAAAAATGGGTGGCTCGTTAATGCGCGTCCATCGCGATGTTCGTTTTGGCAAAGACAAAAGACCCTATAAAACAAACGTGGGCATCCAGTTTCGCCACGAACTGGGAAAAGACGTGCATGCCCCTGGTTTTTACCTGCATATTGAACCGGGCAATAATTTTGTCGGGGCAGGTATCTGGCACCCTGATTCCCAAACACTGGCGACTATCCGAACTGCAATTGTCGATAGAAGCAAAACCTGGATAAAAGCCAGCCAGGATAAAAAGTTTACAAGTAAATTTAAATTGGCAGGTGACTCTCTCAAGACATACCCCCGGGGACACGACAAACAACACCCGTTAATTAACGATCTAAAACGCAAGGATTTTATTGCCATTACCAGTCTCGATAATAAACAAATAATATCGAATCGGCTATTAAGCAATGTCACCAAATCTTTTGAGACTGCAATTCCATTAATGAAATTTTTATGTAAAGCCCTCGAGCTTCGATTTTAGTCCTGAAGTTTTGTTTATTTATGACTGGTTTTTCCTTTACACTTTCCCGTATTTGATTTAGGGTAAGGCACTCACAGTTATTCTATAACGAGAAACTCGAATACCCTGGAGTTATATATATGGTTCGTCAAACTTGTTTATTACCCCTGTTTTTCTTGTTGCTAAGTGCCTGTACCGATAAACCTGGCACTACTCATGCACCCACGTATACGGCACCAAGTTATGACAACGCCGCTCAATCTCTGAAAGAAAAAACCAAGGCCGACATAGCTAAAATGACGCCAGAAGCGCTGGCGACCATGGCCCATGCAGCGGATGAACTGGAAAAACGTTTGCCTGAACCTGGCCTGAAAATTGGTGATAAAGCACCGGATTTTAACCTGCCTGATGCCTTTGGCAGAAAGGTTAAATTATACGACCTATTGGAACAGGGGCCCGTGGTACTGGTTTTTTATCGTGGCGCCTGGTGCCCTTTTTGTAATTTACATTTGCACACACTGAACAAGAGCTTGTCCGAAATTGAAAGACTGGATGGACAACTGGTTACCGTCACGCCGCAAAAACCGGATATGTCCGCGGCCCAAATAAAAAAATCAAATTACTCATTCCGGGTATTGAGCGATCTGGATAACAGCACCATGAAGGCCTACCGGTTATTTTATAAAATGGATGCCGATCTGATAAAACTATACAAAAAACTGGGCCTGGACGTAGCGATCTTTAATGGGCCTGGACGCTACGTGTTACCGGTCCCCGGAAGTTTTGTCATAAACCAGGAAGGGACTATTGTCGCCCGCCATGCATCAACAGATTATACCCAACGCATGGAGCCGGCTGCCATCATCAAGGCCCTGAAAGATATAAAGAGTTAACAATAAACAATGGTCACCAGATAACAATAACAACCTGGTGTCTAACGGTGGCAAGCTGGTGGGTATAGTCGATATGGGTGATGTCCATAAAGCCGTATTCCAGAAAAGCCTCGCTAATCTCCAGCCCATTGAAGAGGTAGCAACCAGGGAAATTCAATCTCTGGCAGCAGGTTAGGTATCGAAAGAGTTGGCTCCCTTAGCGCCTGGAATTAGTATTTAACGAAAAAAAACGGCCCTGGCAAATCCACGGGCCGTTTTTTCATACAGGTGCTGCCTAAAATACCAGCATTCCTGGCAATTTTACTTACCTACCATTTTCCTGATTTTGGCAAGCTGCTCCTTCTCCCATTTCTGCCCTGCGGCCCAGAGTATTTTGGCTTTTTTCTCGGCCATGGTCCTGAGGGCTTTTTCCTGTTTTAGGGCCTGATTCAGCTGATCCTTGAGTACGGCGACCTCGGTCTTGGCAACACTTTTGGCCAGTTTAATTTCTACTCGCGCGCCTTTTTGTACTGCCTGTAATGCTTTTTTGGTCGCTGCCAGGTCTTGCTTGAGCTTGGTTACCAGGGCACTGCGATTATCTGCGGCTTTCTTTTTCCGGCCTGCGGCGGCTGATTTTTTGCTAGTGGTCTTTTTTTTGCCAGTAACCTTCTTTTTAACGCTTGTTTTCTTTTTAGCAGTTGCCAATGGAGCCTCCTTGGTTGCTGATTCGTATTGAAGCAAGCAAATATACTACCACAGTATTCGAAAATGTGCCTTTAACTATAAATACTGAAACATAAAAGCTTTTTAACGCAGGCGGGCATTTATACCAGAACAAGTCTTCTAAAATATGCCTTTTAGCAGGTCAGGTATTTCCGGATTGAACCAAGATCATGGACATTATTGAACCCCAGGAGATTTAAGGTACATCGCGCTTGTGCGCTTCTGTTGCCGCTGACACAACAAACAATAATCGGTCGTTTCTTATCCAGGTATACATGATTCTCATGTATTTTCTGCAAGGGCAGGTTTACTGCACCGGGAATCGAACCCCGTTGAAATTCATCATGACTACGAACATCCAGCAGCAGACCACCTTTATTCTTGATCATGTGTCGTGCCTCGGGACACTGTATTTGTTTTGGTTGTTTGGTTATTCCAGACATTATTTGTTACTCCCTGTAAGTTGTTGTATATAATTAACCAGATAGTGTTTTTAACTTGCTACATAGTGTAAGCAATAAACCCAGTTCTTCGTTGGATAACACCGACTTCATGCGCTGCTGGACTTCCATGCGAACAGGTAAAATTTTATTTACCAGGTTATTGCCTTTTTTTGTTAATACGAATATTTTTTCCTTGCCGGTTGTGTGTTTTTCCTCTTTTATCCAGCCACATTTTTTCATTACCTGAAGCTTGCGACTCATGACACTACGCTCGGATTCCAGTTCATTGGCGATCTGGCGTATGGTCACCGGTTGCAATCGTGCCACTGCCCCCAACACCGGCATTTGGGTGGCACGAATGCCATAGGGACGGTAGGCTTCATCGTACACCTTAAGTACGTAATGGCTGGAACGCATCATTTGTAGATTGATACAAGCGGGGCTGTTTATTTCAGTAGAGAATTGATCGTTAACCGCAGTTGCCATAATTACCCTTGTCCTGTGTATATGCACAGGATTATATGTGTATATACACAGATGTCAATATCTCCAGAAAACTAACCTTTAATATTCAGACCTGCCCCGAATCAACCTTATTTATTCTGACTAATATCAATGATAGCGCCTCACTGAACAAGAAATGTCTGTACACTACCGCCCTGTCTCTAATTTGTACCTATTGCAACCCGTGACCACAATATCAATTCCAGGCTTTACTGACCCTTTCAACTCACTCAGTCATTTAATTGGCGCCTTTATATTTTTTATATATGGCATCAAATTAATACAACTATCCCGGGGACACCGTGGCTGGGTCGCTGCTGTCAGCGTATTTGTTTTTTCGGTTGTATTCCTGTTATCCATGAGCGGCGTTTTTCATTTACTGGAAAACGAGAGTCTGGCCCGCGCCGTCCTGCGACGCCTGGACCACGCCGCGATATTTGGCTTAATCGCCGGCACCTTCACCCCCGTCCATGTTATTTTATTCAAGGGTTTCTCACGCTGGGGCATACTGGTTTTAATATGGGGTCTGGCAATAACCGGTATGACAATAAAAACAATTTATTTTTATGATCTACCCGAAGGTCTGGGTTTATTTTTCTACCTTGGACTTGGCTGGATCGGGATTGTTTCGGCTTACCTCACCCATAAATTGCATAATCTCACGGTAATCAAACCACTGATATATGGTGCCCTGGCTTACACAATTGGTGCCACCCTGGAATTTTTAAAAATGCCTATTATAATTCCCGGCGTGATTGGCCCCCATGAGTTATTTCATATTGCAGTCTTGCTGGGCATTACCTACCACTGGCGATTTGTTACCAGTCTGATAATACTGAAACGTTCGGAAATGGTTAATAAGTCCTGAAAGTAACAAACCATTTAAATCATTCTGGTTTGCCAGTGGCCTTCTAATATAAAAAAACCACCACGTTTTACCGTGGCGGCTTTTGTTTATACAAGTTGTGTTGCTAAAACACTTATAATTAGCTAAATCCGTTAAAAACCCCAGCTATCTTTAAGTAACTCCTTAACATCTGCATATTCCTGGGGCGTGGCTTTAATAAGGGTTTTAGCTCTAAATCGTGTACGCAACTTCTGGGTTGCGATTTGGCCATTTGGGCTAATCAGCATTTCTGCAATTTTAAGCCTGACATCAGACGGAATTTCTGAGCTGGCCGTAAACGCTTGTCCTGGGGCTGCATCTGTAATCAACAGAACCCTGGCTGCCGTACCATTTGGATCCATTTTTTTGTATATCTTCAGCGGTACAACTGCGCCATCACACTTACCAGCGATCATGGCTTTATAAATATTTCGCCAACCCTTGACTGGCTTCAACACTGGCTGCCGGGACGGGTTAGGAAATGCATTATAGAGCCGTAACGTACCCTGGTTTGGCGGCGCATGGCCACAAACTGAACGACCTGCAAGTTTTTCCAGACCGGTCACCTTCTTGTTGTCTTTTTGGGTCAGAAATACAAAAATAAAATCGCCTGGTATTTTTACCAATGGCGTATGTTTGGCTTTAGCAATACGCCAGCTGACAAAATGCGGGCCATCAAAAACCAGGTCATATTTATTTTTCTGCATATTGGACTGGTAGTTAATCCAGCTACCAGGATGCTTGTAGACAAACTTTTTACCGGTTACTTTAGATAAGTACTCGGCAATTGGCCCGTAGGTTTCCTGGCCTTTTTTCTCGGTTTCCCGGGGTGGGGCAGTAAAAATATATTCGCGTTCAGCAATTTGTGAGGCCGGCCGAATATTGGCATTGCTTGTACGAATAAGATCCAGGGCCGCTGCTGATGAAGCCGCGATTAAACTACTTAAAGCAAATGTAATTAAGAGCAGGTGTTTTAATGTCCATGTGGACCGGTAATATGTGTGTCTATCCATAAAGCCTCCTATGCAATATTTTAGCAACAGTCCGATTTATGGCGTTTGCTCTCACAATTGCAATAGGACTGCCATGTCACACTAAATCCAGAAACCTGCGTACTGTCATGGTTAAATTACAACAGACGCCTCCGTACCTTCAAACTGGGCTTTCAGCAACTAACCGAAAGTCATTCTTACAGCCTAGGACATTTTTAGTAGTTATCTATGCTCAAGCCATCAACAAGCGGTAGCGGGCGATGAAAGGGGGGTATTGGTGGAATGAACGGCATTTACTGATCTTACGGGCTCGCGGAAGAATGCAGGGGAAACAGGCCAAATTAACTGTTTTTTGACTATTATCAAAATTTTATTGCCTGGGAAGGTGTATATGTCAGTAATTGATGGTCTCAAGGCACAATCTGTGATTAATATTGTAATGAACAGAGGGAAAACCTATGACACAAGCTAACGACAGTAATGCCCTGATGAGTGCACTACGGGCACTCTCTCGCCAGGTAATAATCCTCATTACCGGGCTGCGTATGGGAAATTACCGTCCCATGGCGCAGCACAGTGCCGGTAAAAAACTGACTACCCAGTTACGTCAATATATCAAACAAAGCACTGTCGTTGAGACTAAAAACACCACACGCAACCAACACGACCAGCAACGTCCAAATTTACCTTTCGAACACGTGGCTACGGATATGACTGATGAGGGTCAACTAACAGATTCCGGTAGTTCCAGCAGCCTGGAGGCCAAACTAAAGTTGCAGACCTCGGCTGGTGAAAACCTGATGCAAAGCACATGGCAACACCTCCACGCCAGTATTCGCTGCGCCAAAGCGGGCGATAAAAGCGCTGCTAGCTTACACGCCAGTATCATGGATAGCGCGCTCAAAGAAGCAGCACATTTTCTCGACGACGAGGTATACCAGGAATTTGTCCAAAAACTTGGGGAAGAACTGGGCAGTCACGACAACTAAGTATCTAACATGAAGGCTGCTTTGCTTTACATGCTTAGGACGACGCGACCAGGTAAACACCGGCGACCATCAAACCCCCGGCGATGAACTGCTCGCCTCGCACTTTTTCGTGAAAAAGAAACACGGCAAAT
>VAPH01029778.1_pt1 | contig 17599 bp, 16 predicted proteins | sample 3393861 | NCBI WGS metagenome assembly VAPH01 (sample SAMN08290439, study PRJNA428436) | hydrothermal vent metagenome | isolation source: Deep-sea hydrothermal vent chimney | place: Atlantic Ocean: South-mid Altantic Ridge | reverse complement strand
GTCGTTGCCGAAGTGATGCCTGAGGAAAAGGAGCAGCTAATCCGTAAATTACAGGCTGAAGGTGAAAAGGTCGCCATGGTCGGCGATGGCCTGAATGATGCGCCCTCGCTGGCCCGCGCCGATGTCGGTTTTGCTGTTGGTAGTGGCACGGATGTGGCCATAGAAAGCGCCGACATCACACTGATGGGTGGCTCTATCCGTGGTGTGCCGACGGCCATAGAGCTATCCCGTGCAACAGTAAAGAATATCTGGCAAAATTTGTTTGGCGCTTTTGTCTACAATACGGTCGGTATTCCCGTTGCTGCAGGTATACTCTATCCGGTCAGCGGCCTGCTACTTAATCCTATCCTGGCGGGTGCGGCGATGGCGATGTCATCAGTAACCGTTGTTACAAATGCCAACCGCCTACGTTTTTGGAAACCGGGGAAATAACAATGACACTTTTAGTGAATATTGCTGGATTGTTTGTGATCACGTTGGTTGTCTGGTGGTTCTGGTTGGGCAAGTCATGATGCTGTCGGCTTTTTGATGTGCCTTATCACCACTGAGAGGGGACAGGGCTTTCGGGGGTTTTTGGACTTAAATTTTCAGTCGCAGCATTCAGCGATGGCTACGGTATCGAGTTCATGGAATTTATTTTGCGTATATTGACATCCTTTTATTCTCTGTGACCCCCGTGTTTCCGGGTAAATGGTTTTCTTGAGGTTATGAAATGAGTTGGTGGGGAAAACTGGTCGGTGGTACCTTTGGTTTTATGGTCGGTGGGCCGCTGGGTGCATTGATTGGTGCGGCGATTGGTCATAATTTTGACTCAGGCCTGAATCTTCAGGCCAGCGGCTCACCGGGTGATCAGGAGCGTGTACAAACGGCTTTTTTCACCGCAACATTTTCCGTCATGGGCCATATTGCGAAGGCGGATGGCCATGTCTCAAAAGATGAAATTGCCAATGCCCGACAGGTGATGTCATCAATGGGACTGGATGCAGAAATGCAGAAGGTGGCCATAAACCTGTTCCAACAGGGCAAGGCCAGCGACTTCCCCCTTGATACTATTCTCGAACAGTTTCGCCGGGAATGTCATCGTCGCCAGCACCTGATTCGCCTCTTTATAGAGATCCAGTTACAGGCTGCCTATGCTGACGGTGTGATGCACCCGAAAGAGCGTGCCCTGTTGTTGCACATCTGTCGTCGCCTGGGGATATCTCCGGACGAGTTTGATGTGCTGGCAGGTGCAGCCGGTGCTGAAAGAAACTATGGTGGAGTCGCTGGCCGCAACCGTATGAGCCTGGACGACGCTTACGCCATACTCGAAATTGATCGTAGCAGCAATGACCGTGAGGTCAAAAAGGCCTATCGCAGAATGATGTCGCGTCATCACCCGGATAAACTGGTTGCCAAGGGGTTGCCGCAAGAGATGATGAAACTGGCGACAGAAAAAACACAGGAGATCCAGGCTGCCTACGAAGTGATAAAAAAATCACGATAGATCCTGCTTAACCTTTTCCCTATATTTTCCCCTGTAATCTGCTTCCGCTGGAAGGTCCTATGGTTCTCGCTGAATTTGAAAACTATGCACTGAACATATCAGTGACAATTTTTATCCTATGGATGGTGTTGATTATCTGGAAATTAGGAAAGGAATCGGGGGGTGGTAAATGGGCCTACATTATTTTATCCCTTGCGCTCGGGCTTGGTTTTATCGGATTTATTGCGAAGATAATACTGGTTACGTTTGTACTGGATATTGAATGAAGGCAGTGTTTGGTTTTCAGTTTTCAGTAAAATCGGAGATAATTTGAACACTGATACAGGTTATTAACAACTCCTTTCAACCTGATACTAACTGCATTTCTCCGGCACTCACTCTGAGCATCTAAATAATTTAGATAAGCTCGACTAAGCCATGTTGCCTAAATATTCGCAGTGTTCGGGTGACATCATGCCTGATTTGCTTTGCCTGATTTGGGTAAGCTGCGGCCAGATAATTCTGGATTTGTGTAATAGTCCTTTCCCCATCACTAAGTTCCCAGATGAGCAGGCCGGAGCCATCAAGCTTAATGCCGCGCCCTGACCGCATATTTGTCAGGCAGTCCACCCCTTTGGACGTTTTCAGTTTCCAGCCTTTTCGTTTGTGTGGAACTACGCCATTGAAGTGCCCTATGTGTTTTTTGGCGAGTTCGGCTAGCTGTATAAAAGAATGCGGCAGTTCTGCAAAAGTTTCGATCTGGTCGACAAATTGAGCACGTAAGGGTTCATTTTTCCATTTCATATATCGTTCGAGCGGAGTATCATCCTGATCAAGTTTTTTCAGGTACCTGGCCAGATCGGCAGGGCTATTGAAGTCGTTTATATCAATATGGCAATCATGGCCGGGCGCATAGTCAGAAATGTTTGGTGCACCCAGATAAACCGGTATTGTTCCAACCAGTAGCGGGTCATAAAATTTCTCAGTGACGTAGTCCGGCGAGATTGAATTTTCAAATGCTATAGCAAACTTATACCGGCTTAGTACTTCAATCTTTGATTTCGCACCGGCATCATTTCCGATGGTACGGTTTTTCATAAATCGTCCATAGTGGTGGACGTCAATGTGGTGGCTGAGCTCTGTTAGATATTCCAGTCGCTGGCTTTGGTTATTGACACTGCTGATGAACGATGCGATGACGCAAGAATTCTCTTTGGTCGGAGAGGGTTGTACTATTTTTTCATGTAGATCAGGGCCATAGTTTCTGCAGTAGGGTATCCAGATATCGGCACTCCTTTGGTAAGTCATTTTAAGGTCATATACGTCATCGTTGATATTTGGATAATTGGTATCTGACTCGATGCTCCATGAAACCCAGAGTTGTCCGGGAGGCTTGTTCTGTGGCTGATTATGACGACCTACATTCTGAGGTGTGTGTATTACTAAAACATCGGCTACAGACGCCAGGCTGCGGTCTTCTGAAAATATCACGCCGGGAACATGGTAATTCTCGAGGTCGAGCGATCCGCCAAACATTCTGTTGAAAAATACAATCAGAACATCACAGCTGCAGGAACAGACAGTTGAACTGTCCGCGATACTGCTTTCCTGAAAGTCATGTTCTCGCAAGAATTTATCGAGCTGACTTGAGCTTCTTATGCATAATCAGGTGCCGGGTTAATGGAGGTTGTGGACAAAAGGATGAGGGCCGGGATCAGAATTTTGAAGAGTTTCATGTATAACATATTTTCTGATTGTGTTCGCGGCATTCACGGGTAAACTGAAAATCACAATTTGGCTATGAAAGTAAACAAGACAGCATGCTATCAGAGAATAAGGATGAAAGATGGAGATGTTGTTTTGTACGGCACTAATGTTCTATTTCTTAAGGGTGCGCGTAACACATGAGAGAGAATATTGAAAATATCTTTTCTAACGACCTTCCGCAGTAGTGATGAGTACCGGCTGGCCAACCTGGAAACGGTAATCAGTCATATCTCTGAAGAATTCCCTGACTGGGAAATCGTGGTCGTAGAGCAGGATGAAAAATGCACGCTTGCCAGGCACCCTCTGGCAAAAAAAATAAATTATATAGATGCCTGTAACCCCGGACCCTTTAACAAGTCATGGGGTATGAATGTTGCGTTCAGACATAGCAGTGGTGACATTCTGGTGGTTAGTGACGCAGATATGATTGTATCGGCAGATGACTTGCAACGGGCGGTCAGAACCTGTGAGAAAGAGTTGGATGCTGTAAGGCCTTATGGCAGACTTATTGACATGACTGCAAGCGAAACAGAAGACTATTTGCAAGGGGGAAAGCTCCCAGATGTACCTGAAAAGACTCGTGGCTATGATCGTGGCCACGCGTCTGAAGCACTCTGCATGGCAGGAGGTATCTATATACTCACGCGAGAGTTCTTTGTCCGTGTCGGTGGCATGGATGAGCGCTTTTACGGCTGGGGTGGAGAAGACGATGCGATGTCGATCAAGCTTCAGAGCATGAGTCCAAAAGTGGCCATTGCAAGAATGGCAAAAGCCTGGCACCTCTGGCACCCAGGAGATAACGGTTACTCCCATGATCACTATCAGAAGAACAGGCAACTATTGCAGCAGTATAAATTATTGAGCAAGGACGAACTGTTGAAACTGTGTCGACAGCAGGCCAAGACCATTGGCAATGAATTAATAGAGGTGCCCACTTATCTTGATACAAATAACTAAAAAGCTGTTTAAACGGCCGGGGGCTGGCATGATGCTGTGTCTGGGAATGTCTGCACTGCAGGGGGAAAATTATTAAGGGAATCAGGTATTACTCATTGATGGGCTCATGCGGCTACGGAGATGCCGCATTGACTTATATGAAAGTCTTGATTGAGCGTAACATTCTCCTGCGCTGGTCACCACTGGTCTATACGCGATGGGGATTAGCTCCCAGGCATATGTTGCCATCTGAAAAAAGGCCCGGGCTTGGTGACACAGAAACAGGCGTGTATAAAAGGCATGAGCTGCTGCAATGCCTGGAAAAAGATATCGAGTATGACACGGTCTTTCTTCACTGTGTGCCCGAACTATGGCCAAAGTTAGTTGAGCCAGGCAAGGTAAATATTGGCTATACGGTATGGGAAACAGACCGCCTGCCGCAGCACTGGCCTGAAATTTTACAGGGCGTTGATCACCTGTGTGTCCCTTGCGAGTTTAATCGCGGACTATTTTCAATGACACAGGATCCAGCCGTTTCAGTCGTGCCTCATGCCATTCGTAAGCCTGTATACAAAAATACTAAGCAGGATCTTCAGGAATTCAAGAGTGCGCTTGGTATTGCAGAAGGTATGTATATTTTTTATCTAATCGCTGCCTGGGATCCTCGTAAGGCTATGTATGAAACATTGCATGCCTTTCTTAGGGCATTTGACGCAGGGGATAATGTCTGTTTATTAATCAAGACTGACGAAGAAGGTTGCGTTGAAAATTCTGGTAGAAGAAAGCAGGTCAGCGGGATGTGCAAGGCTATCATCGCGGCTTATTCAAATGCGGCAAAGGTAGTCATTATTCCAGATCGTATCCCTGAACACGAGATACAGCTTATCCACGAAATTGGAGATTGTTTCTTCTCCCTTACACATTGTGAAGGTTGGGGGCTCGGGGCCTTTGATGCGGCGGCAGCAGGTAACCCTGTCATCATAACGGGTTGGGGAGGCCAACTGGACTATCTGCCAGCTGAAAACAGTTATCATGTGAAGTATGCGCTAAAGGCTTTGCAGGCAATAAGAGGCTGGGAGTCCTATGATGGCGGGCAGAAGTGGGCGTATGCTGATATGGATGATGCAATCAGACGGCTCCGCCACTGTTATCAAAACAGGAATGAAGCAAAAGAAAAAGGCCTGCAGTTACAGGCATTTGTTAACCGTAAGTTTTCAATTGAACGGGTGACCTCTGATCTTCTTGGGGCGATTGATGGCGCGCATTCCAAATAATTTCCATTTTATTTTTGGCCTGAAGCCACAGACTGAGCCGTTTCATGTTGCATGGTATCTCTGCCTGCGTTCCTGTCTGGAAATAAATAAACCGGATAAAATATTTTTTCATTATCACAACGAGCCGTATGGCGACTGGTGGGAAAAAATCAGGCCAGTGCTTCAGCTGATCCACGTTGAAGAAGAAGATTTCATTGTAAACAATACTGCCTATAAGGGTAGTCGTGAAGGAGAGTTCGTTGAGCGTATGAACCTGCAATATGCGCACCAGTCAGATTTTATTCGTTTGCGGGCATTACTTCAGTACGGAGGAGTGTATGCAGATATCGATACGATGTTTGTGAGGCCTGTTCCTGAGGAATTTTTCGATGAATCTTGTGTGATGGGCCGGGAAACAATTGAAGGCGAGCGTGAAACCTTATGCAATGCCCTCATAATGGCAGAGCCAGGGTCAGTGTTTATCGAAAACTGGCTTGCACGTATGTATGAAGTATTTGACGGCAGCTGGAGCCGCCATTCATGTCTTGAACCTTCACTGCTTAGTAAGAAGTTATCAGACAGTATTAATGTCATTGACAAGGAATATTTTTTTCATTATCCATGCACTGTCGGGGGCCTTTCATCACTGTTCGGAAAAGTTGACACATCAGGTGAAAAAAAATGCAGCATCCATATGTGGAGCCACCTGTGGTGGGATGAGTCACGCACGGACTTCATGCGCTTTCATGGTGGAATATTAACGGAAGATTTAATCCGTAATGTTGATACCACATACAACCTTTTGGCCAGGCAATTTATAGACTGAAGCGATTTCAAATGAGAAGGTCTTTTCGGCCTTGCACTGGGTATTGCCATCTGAAATACTGCCTGTATAGAGTACGAGCATCCTGTGTCCTTGTCATACTTGTGGCATATCACCCTCAGTTCCCAGATGAATATCCCTTTTTGCCGTCAGGCTAAAACCTGAATTTAATCCGGCCTCTATCGTGTGGCATATAAATTTCGTCAAATGGAAATTTATATTTTCTAAGCTCTTCTTCAAGTTTTTCTTTTTGAGCAAGTAACGCCGTGCTGTTAAATCGTCGGTGCAGGGAGATTGCTGAATGGTGCTCGAAGTCCCAGGCATTCTTTCCATTGTAGACGTAAGTGTATAACCAGCCCATGTTTTTTAGACGGGAAATTTTGTATTGTTTTGTAAAAATATATTCAATGATGGCCGTATCTTCGCCTACCGAGAGGTGAGGATAGTCACATAATAATGCACGTTTTCCCAGCATGGTGTTTTCAATCAAATCATAGGGTTCCTCACGCGATTGCCAGTTATCCCAGAAAAGAAAACCCTGCTCTGTGAAAAGGTGGAGCTGGTCTGTCATGAAGCAGAAATCTGTGCCCTCTTTCTGCATCAAATTGTACTGTGCTTTAAGCCGCTCAGGGTGGCTGTAGTCATCATCGTCCCACTGGCAAACCAGCTCAGCATTTGCATGACTCAATGAGCGGTTACGCAGCCAGCCCAGAGTGTTTCCAGGAATCTCCTGGTATATATGGATAACTGCACCACTATAGGAATTTACCAGTTTCAGGAGTTCTTGATGGCATGCGTCATTGCTGTCGTGGACAATGATAAGTTCTATTGGTTGAAAGTTCTGGCGAATAAAACAGGCAATGGCCTGGCGTGTTTCGTCAAGTCGACCCTGTTGTGTGACCATTAAACAGCTTATAAGGGGGATGCTGACAGGCTTGTATTGTGTGATATTCAGTTCAGGGGTATAGTTCATTCGATAAGCATTGGTTAAGAATAACTGATATACATAAATACCGCCATTGTTTGTCGGTTCACTGTGAGGAGAGAATAATGGATACTGAGGATAAGAAAAGCAAGACAGGCCCTGAAGAAAAAAACAGCGGACGCAGAAAACTGCTGAAATCTGTTGTTGCAGGAGGTGGTGCGGCAACGGTGGCAAAATTTTTGCCTGACCAGTGGGCGCGGCCGGTTGTTGATGCTGTCGTGCTGCCGTCTCATGCGCAAACTTCAGTCGCAGCACTTGGTTCCTTTAGCTCAAGCTTAATAGTGATGGCCGATCCAGAGGTGCAGTTTGCAGATCAGGGTTTCAGCGAAGAATTACTGGAGTTTTTCACCCCGTCTGCGCACGCTACCCCGACAGCCAATTCTTATGCGATGACGGTGAATGACACAGGGAATTCTCAGCTTTGTGCCGATGCTACAAATGTAACAACAGAGATGATTTCATTTCCTGTCGTGAATGACGCATTTACCAGCAGTGAATGCCTGTTCGGTAACCAGGTTCAAAGTGGGAGCTTTGACGGGACACGATGGAACATAACAATTTTACCGCCTTATTCGAATACGACTACCGTGGTTCAGCTGGATCGTGGTGGTGTCGGATGTATAAGTGGGGGGCATGGTCGTTGTTACGGGTTTTAGCTTTTTGTTCGTTAGTCACCAAAGCTCTTGATGCCGTGATGGCGGGTTCTGATGGAGAGGTCTACGTAGATCTTGTAACCCAGTTCCCGCAGACGGTAGCAAACCCAGAAATCCTCTGACAGATAGACACTTTCTTTTACGCCGACCTGAAAAATATCATAAATTTCTTCTGAATCACCAATGCCACGTGCAAGGGCATTGGCGCCATAAACTCGCTGATCTTCGATAGCATCTTCAACAAGGGCAGTGATGGCTTTTCGCGACAGAAGCATAGCGGCAGTGCCCAGGCGTTCAACTATGGCCAGGCTACCCTCTTCACCGAGAGGGCCGGAGATATTAAAGACGGGCTTTCCATCCTCATATGTTTTAAGCGGAACCGGTGCACCAATGATGTCCCGCCCGGCAGCCAGCATTTTTTTCAGGTCACTGCCATCAAGAAAAACATCGCCATCAAGAAAAAGCAGATGAGTAAAGTCCTTATTATGGTGAAAATGCGCAGCAATGGTATTACGTGCGCGAGTAATTAGACTTTCCCCGCCTAGTGAGAGAAAACTATAGCTGATACCTGACATATTAAAGCTGAGCAAGGAGCGAACGTAATCGGTGTGCACCATGCCGTTATAGGCCGGCGTGCCAACCATGATGCGGACTGGTTCAGACATATTGAGTTTCCTGATGATTTAGTGGTTTCTTAAATAGCACGGCTCTGTTATCTTTTCCGGTCACTTTACTGCCTTTTAACTGTGCATAATATCAAGATAAATCATCAAATGTCAGATACATCTGAAACCACTAATAATTATTCAACTATTACGAATGAGGATCTGGACAGTATTGAAAAACTGGCTGCACAAGTAAGCTGTCCGCTACCCATCAATGAGGATGAAAAAGCAGACCTGATGGCTGAAATTTCCAGCTTGCTGACCCAGCAGGACGCCGTCCTGGTGGCACATTATTATGTCGATGATGGTCTGCAGGAACTGGCACTGAAAACGGGTGGTCATGTTGCTGATTCGTTAGAGATGGCGCGTTTTGGTCATGATCATCCGGCACAGACACTGATTGTTGCCGGCGTGCGGTTCATGGGTGAAACGGCGAAGATACTTAACCCGGAAAAACGAGTGCTGATGGTTGAGGATGAGGCCACTTGCTCACTTGATCTTTCCTGTCCGATTGACCGTTTTAGCCAGTTCTGTGATGCATACCCTGACCGTAAGGTGGTGGTGTATGCCAATACCAGTGCTGAAATCAAGGCACGTTCAGACTGGGTTGTTACATCCGGCATTGCGCTGGATATCGTGCGCCATCTGCGTGATCAGGGAGAGAAAATTATCTGGGCACCGGATCGCCATCTGGGTGATTATATTCAGCATCAGACGGGTGCAGATATGTTGTTGTGGGGGGGCGTCTGTGTGGTGCATGACGAGTTTCGCAGTACGGAGTTGCAGCAGATGATGAAACGGTATCCGGATGCCAGGGTGTTGGTGCATCCTGAAGCCCCGCGTTCAATCATAAAATTGGCCGATGTGGTCGGTTCAACGACTATGTTGATCAATGCAGTGCAGCAGAGTGATGCAAAACGCTTTATCGTCGCCACGGACCGTGGCATTTTTTACAAAATGCGTTCTGTTGCCAGTGATAAGGAACTTTTCGAGGCCCCCACCGCAGGGGAAGGGGCAAGCTGTGTTTCCTGTGGACATTGTCCATGGATGGCTATCAATACCCTGCATAAGTTACGTGAACTTCTTCTAAATAACGGTAAATCTATAGAAATAGACAGTAAAATCGTCGAAAAGGCAGTTATACCTATACAGCGTATGCTTGACTTTGCAAATCAACGTGACGTGGATATGAAGATACGCGGTGATGCATGACCCTATTGGTGGCCTTTATTCTGATATAATTTTCGATTGGGTGAAACTGTTCACACCATTTTTGGTTCCATTAGCTGAAAGGATTTTAGTTTTGAGAGGGGGTGCGTCGGATGGCAGAAAAGAAACAAACCGTAACAATTACTGATAATCGAACAGGTAACAAGGTTGATTTGCCCGTCAAAACAGGGACACATGGGCCGGATGTTTTTGATATACGCAAGATGTATTCCAGCCTGGGTATGTTCACCTATGATCCGGGTTTCGTCTCGACCGCCACCTGCAGCAGTTACATTACCTACATCGATGGCGATAAAGGTGTTTTGCTGTATCGCGGTTATCCGATTGAACAGCTCGCAGAAAAGAGTAGTTATATTGAAGTCTGCTATTTGCTGTTAAACGGTGAACTTCCTTCTAAGATACAGCTCCATAACTTCAGTGCCAATATCACCCGTCATACCATGGTGCATGAAGGCATGCGTCGTTTCTACAGCGGTTTTCGCCATGATGCCCACCCAATGGCATTTATGCTGGGTTCTGTCGGCGCCATGTCTTCCTTCTATCACGACTCGACCGATGTCTCGAGTCCACGCCATCGTGAAATTTCTGCCCATAGACTCATCGCTAAAATGCCGACCCTCGCGGCTGACAGTTACAAATACTCGATGGGATTACCGTTTAATTTCCCAAAGAATAACCTGGATTATTCTGAAAACTTTCTACACATGATGTTTGCACTGCCGACAGAGGAGTACGTCGTTAATCCAGTTCATGCGCGAGCATTGAATCTTATTTTAATCCTGCATGCTGATCATGAGCAGAATGCCAGTACCTCTTCGGTCAGGCTGGCCAGTTCATCCGGCGCAAATCCTTTCGCCAGTGTCTGTGCCGGTATAGCATCACTGTGGGGGCCGTCTCACGGGGGTGCCAATGAGGCGGTAATCAGGACACTTGAAGAGATAGGTGAGGCAGAAAATATTTCCAAATTTGTTGAGCGTGCAAAGGACAAGGATGACGACTATCGCTTAATGGGTTTTGGTCATCGGATTTATAAAAACTTCGATCCGCGTGCCATGCTGATTAGAGACGCCTGTCACGATTTACTCGAAGATATGGGGGACCACGACGACCCGTTGTTTGAGATAGCATTGGAACTTGAACGCATTGCACTGGAGGATGATTATTTTAAGGAGCGAAAACTCTACCCGAATGTTGATTTCTACTCCGGCATCATCATGCGTGCCATGGGTATACCGATAAATATGTTCACAGTGGTTTTTGCCATGGCGCGTACCGTCGGCTGGATTGCGCAGTGGATGGAAATGATGGATGACCCGGAGCAACGCATCGGGCGACCTCGTCAATTATTTGTCGGCAAGGCCCAAAGAGATTATGTGACCCTTGAAGACAGAGATTGAAAGGCCTGTGGGGGATTCCCGGTATTGAAATGACAGGGCTTATTCATAGCGTATGATTATTTTCCTTCTGTTAGGGGTGCATAACGTTTAACGCAACAAAAAAATCGATGCGACCCTCTGTATCCTCTGCGGTTGATCGCGGTTAAAGAAACAAAAATAGATAAGGGAATAAAAATAAAGGATAGGATGATGAAAAATTTTGAAAGAAATTTTGCTAATTGGGTCTTACGTTTCCGCTGGTTGATAATTGTCATTACTTTTCTTGTCGTCGGGCTTCTGGCGAGTGGTGGAAAAAACCTGTCGATGACGACGAATTACCGGGTCTTTTTCAGTGAGGATAACCCACAGCGCATGGCTTTTGAGGCGCTGGAAAATACCTACTCCAAAAACGATAATATTATGTTCGTGTTGGCACCGAAGGGAGGTGAAGTCTTTACCAAAGAAGTATTGACAGCCGTATCTGAATTGACGAAAAAGGCCTGGCAGGTACCCTATTCTTCACGTGTTGATTCAGTAAGCAATTTTCAGCATACAGAGGCAGAAGGTGACAACCTGATGGTCACGGATCTGGTTGAGGATGTTGAGTCGCTGGATGAAGACGAATTGCGACGAGTAAGAAGGATAGCACTGGCCGAGCCCTTATTAGTTCGGCGTTTGATATCGGATGATGGCCGTGTCACGGCCGTCAATGTAACGATTCAATTGCCGGGTATCAATGAATCAAAAGAAACACCCGAAGCCGTAGCCTATACACGTAAGATTAAGTCGGAAATAGAAGCAAAATATCCGTCGATAAAAATTTATTTGACGGGTATGATCATGATGAATAACGCCTTCTCAGAGGCATCAATATCTGATATGACGTCACTACTGCCATTAAGTTTTGTCGTCATGATGCTGGTGCTTCTTCTGATGATCAGAGGGTTTGCCGGTACGGTGATGACGATGTTTGTAATTGCCATGTCCATCGTTTCGGCGATGGGTGCCGGGGGGTATCTTGGTTACCCGATTACGCCGCCGAGCGCATCGGCACCGATAGTTATATTGACAGTGGCAATCGCTAACTCAGTTCATGTACTGGTATCCTTCTATCATCAGATGCGTGAGGGGATGGAGAAGAAGCACGCGTTGATCGAAAGCCTGAGAATTAATCTACAGCCCGTTTTTCTGACCAGTATAACGACGGCAATTGGTTTTCTTGCAATGAATTTTTCAGATGTGCCACCCTTTAACCATCTGGGTAATTTTGTTGCTATCGGTGTACTGATATCATTTCTACTGGCTGTCACATTCCTGCCTGCGGTAATGAGCCTGCTTCCGGTCAGGGTGCGCAAACAGCATGGGAAAGGGGATCGTTTGATGACCTGGTTTGGCGACTTTGTCGTCAGGTATCGCCGTAAAATTTTACCTTCCATGCTTGCGCTGGTGGTGATACTCATCGCCTTTATACCACGCAATGAGTTGAATGATGTATTTCTTGAGTATTTTGATGAATCTATTCCCTTTCGTGCTGCAACAGACTTTACGGTAGACAACCTTACCGGCATGTACATCATGGAGTTTTCCGTTGAGTCGGGAGAGCCGGGTGGGATCAGCCAGCCAGAGTTTTTACAGGAACTGGAAGACTTTGCTAACTGGTTCAGGCAGCAGCCTGAAACGAAGCACGTCAATGTCCTTACTGATATTATGAAGCGACTGAACAAGAATATGCACGGTGATAATGACAAAATGTATCGATTACCGGATGGACGAAATCTCGCTGCACAGTATTTGTTGATGTATGAAATGTCACTGCCGTATGGGCTGGATCTTAATAATCAGATCAATGTCGATAAATCAGCAACGCGTATGGTCGTAACATTCAGAACCTTGTCAACCAATGAAATGCTGGAACTTGAGAAGCGATCCGATCGGTGGCTGGCAGAGAATGCCCACTACATAAAGGCGGCGGCTGCCAGTGGGCCATCATTGATGTTCTCACATATAGGAAAACGCAATATTATCAGTATGTTGATGGGGACAACGGTTGCACTTGTTCTTATCTCATTCATCATGATTCTGGCACTACGCTCGTTCAAGCTTGGGCTGATATCGATGGTGCCGAATCTGGTGCCGGCGGCTATGGGGTTTGGCATATGGGGCCTGTTGGTAGGTGAAGTCGGCCTGGGTTTATCAATCGTTACCAGTATGACCCTGGGTATCGTGGTTGATGACACCGTACACTATATGACTAAATATAAACGTGCCCGTTCGGAGAAGGGTTACGATCCTGAGCAAGCAGTACGGTACGCCTTCATTAGTGTCGGGCAGGCCCTGCTGGTGACTTCAGTGGTTCTTATCGCTGGCTTCCTGATTCTTGCCATGTCTTCTTTCAAACTTAACTCCGGTATGGGTACCCTGACGGCGCTGGTTATTTCGTTGGCCTTACTCGCTGATTTTCTGTTATTACCAACCCTGCTTATGAAAATTGAGGAAAAATCTGATGAAAAAAATAATGCGGCTACTGTTACTTCTTAGTTTGTCAATCACCCCGGCCTGGGCCATTACAGCAGAAGAAAAAGGACTTAAGATCGCACAAAAAGCAGATGAACTGGATACCGGCTGGGGAGACCAGAAGCAGTCTCTGGTGATGATACTGCGAAACAAACAGGGGCAGGAGAGTCGCCGTCAAATTCACGGTCGTGAGCTGGAGGTTACAGGTGATGGTGATAAATCGATGTCTATTTTTGATACACCGGCTGACATCAAGGGGACCGCCTTTTTAAGCTTTACCCATGTCAATAAACCGGACGACCAGTGGCTGTACCTGCCGGCGCTGAAACGAGTCAAACGCATTGCATCTAAAAACAAGTCTGGACCCTTTATGGGCAGTGAGTTTGCCTTCGAGGATATGTCTTCTCAGGAAGTGGGTAAATATACCTATAAATGGTTAAGAGATGAAAAACTGGACGGTAAAGATGTTTATGTCATTGAGCGGGTACCTGTGGATAAATATTCGGGCTACACAAGACAGATCGTCTGGGGTGACAAAGTGATCTATCGCCCGCTAAAGGTAGCGTTCTATGACCGCAAGAATTCACTGCTGAAGACTCTGACGCTGACCGGTTACAAACAGTACCTGGACAAATACTGGCGAGCTGATCGTATGCAGATGGTCAACCATCAGAATGGAAAAAGTACCTTGCTGATCTTTAGTGATTATAGTTTCAAGAATGGTTATACCGATCGTGATTTTGACCGCAATTCACTAAAACGTGCGCGTTAGTGAAAAAATCCCTTCTACTGCTGATCGGGTCTCTGCTGGTGATGTCATCGCCAGCACAGTCTGTCAGCTGGCGGGGCAATGTAACGATTCAGGAAAGGCTGTTTCTTAAGGATCCGACTGATCCCCGGCAACACGGGAATAATGCTTCAATTGTGGCGCAACCTGAAATGTATTACGAATGGGAGGGGGGTAAGCAGAACATTAGTTTTATTCCATTTGTTCGTCTGGATCAGGGGGATGACGAACGTACTCATGCCGATATCAGAGAGCTGTCATGGTCATACATTGCCAGGGACTATGAATGGACGCTTGGGATAAGTAAAGTTTACTGGGGTGTTACCGAGGCTCGGCATATTGTCGATATAATTAATCAGACAGACCTGGTTGAGGACTTCAAGCAGGAGGAAAAACTCGGTCAGCCTATGGCCAGGCTTGTGCTTATTCGCGACTGGGGTACCGTCGACTTATTTGTACTGCCCGGTTTTCGTGAGCGGACATTTGCCGGTGTTAAAGGTCGTCCTCGCATTATTCCCCGTGTTGAAAAAAATATGACCCGTTATGAATCATCACAGCAGGACAAACATGTCGACCTGGCAGCCAGGTGGTCGCATACCCTCGGCGATATGGATATTGGGTTATCCTTGTTTCATGGCACCAGCAGAGAGCCTCTGCTGTCGCCTGCCCGGTACAATGGTGAGATCGTGCTGGCACCGTTTTACCAGATTATCAACCAGGCAGGGCTGGACATACAGTTGACCCGGGGCAGCTGGTTGTGGAAGCTGGAGGCCATTAATCTGGATGGCAACTATGCAAAATATCGGCGTGCCACAGGTGGCTTCGAATACACATTTTATGGTGTTGTTGGTAGCGCCGATATGGGCCTGGTGATGGAATATCTCTATGATTCACGTGGTGAACTGGCGACCACGCCATTTGAAGATGACATCATGGTTGGTCTTAGAATGACCTTAAATGATGAACAAAGTAGCGATGCGTTACTGGGAATAATTAAGGATCGGTTCAATGATAGCTATTTGATCAGCCTGGAGGCCAGCCGACGAATTGGTGACAGCTGGAAGCTATCGATGCAGGCCAGTAAATTTGTGGTAGATAGGCTGGATCAGTCTCTTAAGTCATTTGCTCGGGATGATTTTGTACAGATTGAGCTTGGGTATTACTTTTAGCTGTAGGCACCGCCTACGAAATACCCTGCCACAAAAAGGCCCATGCGGGTACCCGCATGGGCCTTTTCAGTAATAAGTATCGGGGATACTTATTTTTTAGCCGCAGGCGCAGCAGGGGCCTGCATCATGGGAGCCGCTTGCATCATAGGAGCGCCTTGCATCATAGGCGCGCCATAGCCATATGGCGCATAACCGTATGGGCCATATCCACCAGAGCCGTAACGATTGCCACCGTAGTAGTTGCCACGGTAATTGCCACGATAGTTGTTGTAACCACGGCCATAACCGTCGCCATAACCTGAGCCGTAGCCCGAACCATAGCCACGTCCCGCACCATGACCGCGTCCACGACCTTTGCCCTTGAAGCTCATGTTGAATTCACCATTAACGTCACTGTCCATGTTACCGGTACCGTAACCACGGCCTCGGCCGCGCGTGTCGCCACTGCCGTAGCCATTGCCATAACCATCACCATAGCCATATCCGTTGCCATAGCCGGAACCGTAACCGGAGCCATAACCGTTACCGTTGTCATAACCGTTGCCCCAGAAGGCTGAAGACGCCGCTGACATGCTCATCAGAGCAGCAATTGATACAATTTGTACGAGTTTCATTTGAAAATCTCCAAATAATTAAAGTTAAAGTTGTTTGCTGGGATTCCCATAGCAGATATTTTCCCGGCATATTTGTTACATTCTTGCAACAGGGGTATAACTATATTATAAGATACTAATATAGTCAACGCCACTTATCTGAAACATAAGGATAAAATACCCGCCACACAGACCGAATACATGTCGCTGCCTTACCTTTTTCGCGGGTTAAGGCAGCGCAAAAACGTTACAATTCACCACGGTTCAGATAGACGGGAATCACCGAACTTACTCACCCGAACACTATACAACACAATGCCATGTATGCAGCAATTATCCTTATCGTTCTAGTGGTATTGATTATTGGCCCCCAATACTGGGTCAGTGCTGTTTTAAATCGTTATAACCGTAAGCCGGAACAGAATTTCACCGGTACTGGCGGGGAGCTGGCACGGCATCTGCTTGACCGGTTTGAACTGCAGTCAGTGAAAGTAGACATTACGTCTGAAGGTGATCACTACGACCCGATTGCAAAGTCAGTACGTCTGGGTGAGGACCGTTTTTATGGGCAGACACTGACAGCCATTACGATTGCAGCGCATGAAGTCGGGCATGCTATTCAGGATGCCCGGAATGAGAACCTGTTCCAGTGGCGGTCTCGCTTGGCAACACTGGCTGTGGGGGCCCAAAAGGTGGGTTCATTGTTATTGTTTCTGGTGCCACTGTTATCTATTATTTCACGTGCCCCTGTTGTTGGACTGATAACACTATTAGCGGCGTTTCTTGTTATGGGTATTGGCCTGCTTGTACAGTTGATTACCCTGCCTGTAGAGATTGATGCCAGTTTTCACAAGGCGCTGCCCATGCTTGAATCGGGCTATCTCTTGCCCGAGCAATACGGGCCGGCGAGAAAAATCCTGCGTGCAGCGGCGTTTACCTATGTAGCGGCCTCACTGGCAGGTCTGTTAAATTTCTGGCGCTGGATACGGGTGATGAAGCGGTAGTTTTTGCGTGCGAACACAAAAATAAAGAAACGCACATTAGGTGCTGAGGAAATAAGGACGAGTCCAGGAACAGTCAAATAAAACATTTGAACAGCATGTTAAGATGTACATTATGAAAATAAGGGTACGCAAACATGGTTAGCAATATCCAGCAAAAAGCAAAGATTGTTACCGGCGCAGTCGGCGGTGTACTGAAACCCACGACATGGAAGGAAAAAGGCCTGCGTTGGTCAATTGGGATGGCATCATTATTGTTTATCATTCTGATGCTGCTACTAGCCATATACTGGAGCCGTACTCCTGATCAGTTTGATGTGCAGGACAATGCACGGCAGCTGGTTGGTCTCGAACAGGGCGCGAAGCTTCCACCAGGCAGTGT
>VAPH01040097.1_pt1 | contig 17651 bp, 15 predicted proteins | sample 3393861 | NCBI WGS metagenome assembly VAPH01 (sample SAMN08290439, study PRJNA428436) | hydrothermal vent metagenome | isolation source: Deep-sea hydrothermal vent chimney | place: Atlantic Ocean: South-mid Altantic Ridge | reverse complement strand
TACGATCTTGTCATTGCATCGCGCTATATCGAAGGAGGCGCTAAAGTTGGTGGTCCTGTAATTAAATACCTTCTTTCCAGAATGGGAAACCTTTCACTTCACGCCCTCACGGATATCCCTGCCCATGACATTACAAATGCTTTCATCATGTACAAGAAATCGGTTATCGATTCCATTGACATTCAAAGCACAGGTGGCTTCGAGATCACAATGGAAATCATCGCGAAATCATATTTCCATGGCTATAAGATCACTGAAGTGCCAACCATCAATCGTGACAGAAGCAGCGGATCATCAAAATTCAAGTTGTTCAGCTGGATATTTAAGTATCTTTATTGGTACCTGTACATTTTAAGACATTCGATTGTTAAGAAGATGATGAGCCGATACAGGAAAGATTAGAATTCAACTTTTGGTTGATAACAACTTCTACCATATCGACGCTGGCGGACCTCCTGAAAAGGGATACAAAATGGTTAACGATGCGGAATGCCGATTACGTTTTCCTGCATACGGCATACATCATTCCCGCCGGCAGATGGAGAACCCTCTCTGCAATAATGTCCGGCATCCCGAAAATATCCCATCCATAGATTTGGCGGAACCTCTGCATTAAGGTTCGAATGTCGGTGGTATATGGTATCGGTTCAAGTTTAATAACCTCGAAGCCTGATTTTTGAACATAGCGGCGAAATGTCGCCGTTGAAAAATACCAGAGATGTTCAAGCAGAATTGCATTCCACTTACGCCCTGAAATCCTGGCCGCCATGCTGGATATGTTCGGAAGGGTGCAAAAAAAAATTCCCCCTGTTTTAATCAGCCCGTGGATTGCAGCCATGTGGCGGTCCAGATCAGGTAAATGCTCAAGAACGTCCCATGCCGTTATGAAATCGAATTTATTCGGCTCATTTTTTTTCTGAACCGCCGAATACAGAAGAAAATCCCCAACAATAACGTTATTGTCGCAATGAAGGTCTCCATCGCCGGCTTCAAAACCAATCCCCTCAAATTCCTTCATAACGGACAGAAAACCCCCATCTCCGCAGCCCAGATCAAGAAACCGGCCTGCCTGAACCTGCCGAAGGACTCGTTTCCTGAGAAGACGAAAGCGGACGTTCGCGCCTCGTTTTCCGGCCACATTAACTGTACCGAACTTCAATTGCGTGTATATCCTCGCATAATCCTTGGGAGCAAATTGAGGATTCGTCATGGCGAAACCACAGTTCCTGCATTGAACGATATCGCCATGACGGGATTCACGGCGATCCGTCAGGAATAATGGAACGGCGTCCCGCCATCCGCCTTCAAAGGTCGCCGGATACAGGTTTCGTAACCCGTCACTGCCGCAAACGATGCATTCCTTGAGCCTTATCATGAAGCGGCTTTATTGGCATCCTCTCGCCTGAGAACCCTGTAATCCCCGAATTTACCAATTTCTTCAAATCCGCTGTCTGGCGGCAAAATGTAATAACTCATAGTTGGTTTACGTGGGGCGGCGGTCACTATGCGAAATTCATCTTGAGGCAATGCGCCTTCCGCGGACTTGTTTTCGTTTTTTATTTTGTAGCTCCACCACAATATAAAATCGCCCATCGCCCCAACCTTATAACGTGAATCCACAATGTTGTATGAGATGTTATAACCGGAAAACGGAACATTGTAGCCGATTGAAGCCGAGGTCCGCCGCTCGGCATTCAACAAATTACCGACGAAAGACACCGCCTGTATTAATTCCCCTTCCCGTCCAGCGTAACCATCACGGGACCATTTATCCAAGCTCCCTATAATTGGTTTGTAGCTGAGAACAGCAAAAAACAGGACGCCCGCTATCACCTGAATTCGTTTCGCGGCTATTATTCCCGGAACGACATGAACGAAAAAGACCGCGACAAAAATACTCTGAAATGGCCATAACCAGAGAAACCGTCGATCTATCCCGGGCTTGGTCAACACTATAAGGAGCAAGAAAGGAACCAGAAATACGATCCCCAAAAACGTTAGAAACTTCCTCAGATCTTTTTCCTCGCCTTTTTGATGTATCCGGTTATCAACCAAACGGATGAAACGGGACAACGGGTTGCGCAACAGGACCAACAGACCGGCGGCAATGAATGCAGTTTGGAATTGGCGGATGATGGAAATCTCCGACCACCAGAGATGGCCGTCCCGGCTGATAAATTTTTGAAGCACGATTTCGTTGACGATAAGCCCGACCGCGAGCAACAAAAAACCGCCCACTGTTAATAGCGCGGACGGCGGAACGAAAATTGCCCGTATCTTAAAGCCGAAACGGGCCCCTATTTCGCCACGCATGGCTGACAGGACGGCCAACAGGGAAGCCAGCGAAATAGTGACCTCGATGAATTGGTTTAAAAAGTAATTCCCGGTGGAAATCCGGAAATTAGAGGTAAGTCCCAACGTTATCACACTAATTCGTCCGGCGATTTTTATTCCCAGCCATTTAATCACGTCCATGGGGCCGTTGAAGACGGTTTCGGCGGCCTTGCCGGACAAATCCAGGCCGCCGGACTGTTGTTCGAAAATCGCCCTCAGACCAGGATCATTCCAGCTTTTTTCAAAATCCGCCGGCATGATCGATTTCTGGGTGAATTGACTTATAAGATTGGTGAACCCTGAATTAAAATCGTATTGCAGATAGGGAAACCAGACAATCAGAAGCACGGCGCCGGCCACTAACAGCGGCCCAATGCGAACTGGTGGCCGGTATATCAACCACAACAGCGGGTAAACGAGTATAAACGGTGCAATAACCATAAAGATATACATGCCTATGCCCCAGACCAGGATGCTGGCGGCAAGGAATCGTCCTTTTTTTTGGCGGACCCATTGCCAAGCGAAATACACGCTCCACACGGGAAAGAAAGGATGTCCATAACCGGAACCCGTAGTCGCGAAATAAATACCGGCGCTCGAAAAGGCAAAAAGACTCACCGCGAACAGTGCACAAATTTTCCCGGCGTAAGGCTCAACAAGCAAATAAATGCCGAAAAGAGTCCCGATAAAAAGAATCATGAAGCTAGGAGGTTCTATAAGAGAAGGATTGTTAAACAAGGCAACTCCCGGGACAAGCAGCCACGTGGTTCCCGGGGAGATAAATGATCCAAAACTGGATACGTTGCCTAAAACCGGAATTTTTCCTGTTTTAAGAAAAGCTATCGCGTCATATACCTGAGTCAGACGATCGAGCCCAAAAAGATTTTCCCGCCAACCGACGAGTTTCAGCGCAACGGCAATCAGGCCGATTGCGAGCACCAAAAAAAGAGCCGTATTTTGTGATGATTTCATAATTTAGCTGTCTGAAAAAATACAGCCCTGAAAATGGCGGCGTTTATGCTTCTTGATACTACCGATTGCGCCGTCTCTCCATTGAGCGACGTCCAGGAGGAACGGTTGATGCATGGCGGGTTTTATAATTGATTGGTATATTGGTTGTCGATTCAGAACCTTCCCCTAAATACGGACCATATGAAACCGGCGCGCAGCCAAAAAATGAATATTCTAACCCTTTGTGCCCAAGACCAAGGTGGCGGCGCCGCCAGTGTAGCGAGAAAGCTGACCGAAACCTACATGGTTCTCGGTCATCATGCGGCAATGGCCGTGGGAACAAAAAAGGGTCATGATTCCGGGGTTTTCGAAATTCCTGACCGGGAAGGTGGAATTGCCGGATTGGCTCTTTTACTGAGAGATTCGGCTAGACCGCTCCTGGGCCGAGTTCGTGGGGCGGGAAAACTGCATGAATTTCTGCATTGTCTCGGCCGCCCCCAGCGTTTCTCGGACCGGCGAAAGGGGATAGAAGACTGGAACCTGCCCGGATCAGGCCGGGCGCCCGATCTTCCGCCCTGGACCCCCGACATCCTGCACTGTCACAATCTGCATTCCTTTCGCGGGCCGATGGGGCACTTCAACCTTCTAGCCCTGCCCGAACTATCCCGACGCTTCCCCGTGGTGCTATCCCTTCACGATGTCTGGCTGACAACCGGACACTGCGCCCATCCTCTGGAATGCAGCCGTTGGAAAACCGGCTGCGGGGAATGTCCGGACCTCGGCCTCTATCCGCCTGTATTGTCCGATTCCACCGCTTTGAATTGGAAGCGGAAAAAAGAAGTCTTCCGTCAATCAAGACTTTTTGTCACTTGCGCTTCCCGCCGGATTCTGGATCAGGCCATGGACTCCATTCTGGCTCCGGCGATCATCAACAGCCGGGTGATTCCTTACGGCATCGACATGGATGTTTATTGCCCCGCGGACCGGAACTATACCCGGCGGAACCTCGGATTGCCGGAAGATTCGGATATCTTGTTGTTTGCCGGACAGGGAATAAAAGGAAGATCGTGGAAAGATTACGCTACAATGCGGACCGCCATGGGGCAGATCGCGCAAGGCCGGACGGCCCGGCCGATCCTGTTCCTGGCCATGGGGGAAGCGGCGCCACCGGAACGGATTGGCAATGCCGAAATACGCTTTCTGCCATTTCAACCGGACCCATCAAAGGTCGCTGATTATTACCGCGCCGCCGATGTATACGTGCATGCGGCATATATGGACACTTTTCCCCTGGTCGTTCTTGAAGCGATGGCCTGTGGCCTGCCTGTCGTGGCCACCGAAGTCGGCGGGATTCCAGAACAAATTATCCCCCTTCCCGATGAAAGTATCGAACCACCAGATAAGGCGACCGGCATTCTCACCCGAGCCGGCGACGCGGAGGGTATGGCCAGGGCCATTTCGCTTCTCTTGCAAAAGCCGGAATTACGTAATCAACTTGGCATGAACGCCACGCGCACAGCCCGTGAACGCTTTGACCTCACGCGGCAAGCAAAGGAAAATTTAGAGTGGTATAATAATGTAATTGAGTGGTGGAATCAGGAGAAGTCCGGCCATGAACGAAAAAATAACTAATTATCTTTCTTTTATCGCTGCATAAGTCATCTCAAGTCCGGCCTTCAGGTCCATGGAAGGAGCGAACCCCGAATAATTCAGGAGTCTTCCCGGAGAACCGGAAGATCGCCGCACTTCCAGCGTATCCCGGGATTCGGGAAGGTCCAAATATTCACACCTAGATGACGACCCGGTAATGGAAATTACCGTTTCCGCAAGCTTACGGATTGAATGATCACGTCCCGTGCAAACGTTCAATGCGTGATAACCACTATCGCCTTCCGCGGCCCGAACGGCCGCTTCGGCGGCGTCGTCTACATAAACGAAATCGCGGGTCTGGCTGCCGTCCGAAAAAATCTTCAGCGGTTTGTTTTCCATCGCCAAGGCAAGAAAACGGGAAACGACCATGTTGTCGTCCTGATTGGGACCATAGGGATTGAAAAAGCGAAGGCTGACCGCCGAAATTTTCCGGTCGTGACAGAGGGATTCGAGCAAAGACTCTCCCAAGCGCTTGGCGACGGCATAAGGGGATTGGGGCGCCGGAACGGTGGATTCGTTTAAAGTCTCTCCGCTATGGGCCAAGCCATAGACGGAACAGGATGATGCATAAATGATTTTCCGGACGGAATGCGAAACCGCCGCCCGGCAAATGTTGTTAATGCCGAGAGACTCCGTTTCCAGCATCTCAAACGACGTAGCGTTATCGCGGTTGTTTTCCACCAGCCCCGCGAAATGAAAGATACAATCGCACCCCTCTGCCGCCTTTTTGACCGCTTCTTCATCCATGACGTCACCATGGAAACGTGCTTCCCGCGAATCTTTATGAACCCGTCCTGAACGGCTCATGGCAATAACGTCATGACCGGCGCGGGCCAATTTGTTGACGATATGTCCGCCAAGAAAACCGCCGCCGCCGGTTACGAGGCACCTCACGCCGGGACTCCGTATTTTATTGAAATTCTGCGATCCACCGTCGATACCATACGGACCTTGGGAATGTTATTAGTAAAAAAATTGACCATTGAAATCCATGCCTTCCTACATTTAATCATCTATCATGCCAACCCATATAATGATTTCACCTTCGCGCCGGATTCCTGGACCGATTAATGACCCAATCCCCCTATATCAGTTTCGTCGCCTGCTCCCGCAACGACGACCACGGTGGAAATCTGCTTCACCGCATGCAGGTCTTTGTCGAAGCCTTGGCGGCCCAGTGTGAAAAGCACGGTATTCCTTCGGAACTTGTTCTGGTGGAATGGAACCCCCCCGGAGACAGACCCGGGCTTATGGAATCGCTAGACTGGACGGATTCCAGTCATTGCCAAGTTCGCATCGTCCAGGTCCCGCCTGATATCCACAATCGTTTCGAAAATAGCGACACCTTGCCCCTGCACCAGATGATCGCCAAAAACGCCGGCATCCGCCGGGCGAAAGGAAATTTTGTCGCCGCGACCAATATAGATATTATTTTTTCCGATCCCCTGATGGCTTTTATCTCAAAACAAAAGCTTAAAAAAAATTTCTGGTTCAGGGCCGACCGCCATGACGTGGATAGTGAAATCCCCGCCGGTGTTCCCGTCAAACGCCAACTTTCCTATTGCCGGGACCACATCCTTCGCGTTCACCGATGGAACAAGAGCAATGATTTCAAGACCGGGCGGGTAAATATGATTTACCGGAATCCAGCTATTCTTCGCTTGGCTTCCGCTTTTCTCGCTTTCGTCCCAAATTCAGGCAATCGCCGCGACACTATCCGCCGGTCGCTTCGCCTGCACGATGAATGTGGTTTTCTTGATACCAACGCCAGCGGTGATTTCACGATGATGGCGCGTGAACACTGGCACGGATTACGTGGGTATTGGGAATTTCCGGGGTTCCCTATCCACGTCGATGGGCTTTTGTGTTATGCGGCGAGCTTCTCCGGACATACAGAATGCAAGCTGCCTGACGACATGTGTATTTACCACATCGAACACGGAAACAGGTCGGGATATTCCGAGTATGAATCGGGGGACTTCAGGCAACGGTTGGAATCCAAAAACGTGCCCTATATATCGGAAGCCGAATATTTGGAGCTCGTTTTCGGCATGAAGGAAGGCCGGAACCCCCCGGCGTTCAACGATGATTCCTGGGGGTTGGGTGACGTGGAGCTTCCTGAAATTTCGCCATGACCTTTCGCGTCGCTCCCCTGCCCGGCCTAATGTCTTGTCTCCTCCAGATTTTGCAGATATTCAGGCAACGCAGATTCCAGATGGCTTTGTTCGATGCCGAAGTGTTTTTTTATCTTGCCGCAATCCAGATCGATACGGGCCGCTATCGCCGCCGGCCTTGGATAGGTTGTCCCCGGAACGGGGATTATTTCAGGCGGCTTTTTCTCGTCCCAATCCAGAATCCCGAAAATCAACCGGCAAAACTCGTACTTGCTGATGCAACTGTCCCCGGAGAAGTGATAGGTGCCGAATTGTTCCGGCTCGGCGAACACAATATCCCGCGCGATGGCCGCCAGCGCACGGGCGAGATCCTTGGCGTCCGTCGGACAATTGAATTCATCGTCAATCAGTTCCAGTTCACGACTGGTCTCGGCAAGAGAAAGCACGTCCTTAACGAAATTCCTTCCCCGAAGGCCGAAAACCGTCGCCGTCCTGAGGATCACATGTTCGGTCAAATGATTCCTAATTTCCCTTTCACCCGCCTCCTTGCTCTTTGCATAGGCGTTTAGCGGATTGACCGGATCGTCCTCGACGTACGGCGCCCCCTTGGTGCCGTCGAATACCTGATCGGTTGAAATGTGAACAAGGGGCACGCCGGCTGCCGCGCAAGCCCTGGCCAGGTTTCCGGCGCCATGTTGATTGAGCGCCGCCACCAATTCGGGTTCGGACTCGGCTTTTTGAACATCCGTGTAGGCCGCGGCGTTTATAACGGCCGCCGGACCGATGGCCGACAGCGCGATTTTTATGGATTCGGGGACAAGAATGTCCAGATTTCGCCGTCCCAGCCCCATTCCATCCAGTCCGGCCGACCGGCAGGCTTCGATGATTTCCGGTCCGATCCGGCCGGCGGCGCCGACAACGGCGACCTTGGGGATCATGCGGACCCGCCGCTCAGGCCGAGGCGCCGCCCCTTGTAGCCGGACGCACCAAAACGGTCGCCAGCCTCAAAAGCGTCGATATACCACTCGACGGTGCGGCGCAGACCGTCATCGAACGAAACCCGCGGCGCCCAGGATAATTCGCGGTGGATTTTATCAAAACTCAAGGCGTACCGCCTGTCGTGCCCCGGGCGGTCTTCGACAAATGTTATAAGATCACGCCGGCGGCGGCCGGGGCTCGGTTTGATTTCATCGAGAAGATCGCAAATCCGCCTCACCACATCGATATTCGCGCACTCGCAAGTCGCGCTGATGTTGTAGGTTTCCCCGGGCAGCCCTTTTTCCAGAACGTCGATAATCCCCTTGGCATGATCGTCCACGTAAATCCAGTCACGGATATTCAGGCCGTCGCCGTAGACCGGCATCGGATTCCAATCCAGGCCCTTTTTGATCATCAGCGGGATGAGTTTTTCGGGGAACTGCCAGGGACCGTAATTGTTGGAACAAATGCTGATCAGCGTGGGGAGAGCAAAAGTCTTAAACCAGGAATTGGTCAGATGATCCGCCGCCGCCTTGCAGGCCGAATATGGGGAATTCGGTGTGTAAGGGGATTCTTCCGTGAAAACGCCCGTTTCCCCCAACGTTCCATAGACCTCGTCGGTGGATACCTGAAGATAGCGGAAGGCGGATTGTTGCTCGCTCGTCAGCTCACGCCAAAAAGCCGCCGATTCTTCCAAAAGGTTGAATGTTCCCAAGATATTGCTCTGGATGAAGATATCCGGCGTGTCGATTGACCGGTCAACGTGGGATTCGGCCGCCAGATTGACGACCGCCCAGGGTTCAAATTCCCGGATCGCCGCCCGCACACCCTTCCGGTTCGCGATATCGACTTGACGGAACTGATAGTTCGGATCGCCTTCAAAGGGGAGCAGGGATTTCGGAGCGGCCGCGTAATTGAGTTTATCCAGGTTAAGTACCCGACAACCGCCGTTCGATAACAGCCGGCGCACCACGGCGGAACCGATAAAGCCTGCCCCACCGGTTACGATAATGCGCGTCTTGCTTCTTTCTATTATCGCAGGCATGGTTTTTACTGTGGATCAGTCATCAAACTCGCACCGTGATCATAGCAGCACAACACGTTAATCCAATGCCGTATTTGGGGGTTATTGTTTCCCCTCAAAATACCCCACCGTAGTTGCCGTTAAATGGGAAGGTCATATCCAGATGGTGGCGTCTCGGCAACTTTCCGTATTACCAAAAGTGAGTCTAAATGGGAGACGATGTTGTAAAAGGATTTGTTCGGCGCCGGCCAAATAGTTTGAAGAAGCGCCGTTATAGTGCCGGAACGTCCGATTTCGAAGTCGTGGAAACAAATGTACCCCCCGATTGGAACTAAAGGAACGTAACGGTCGATGTCTGCTTTGACGCCTTCAGCAGTGTGATTTCCATCGATAAAGACAAAAGACGGCGCAAAATCTCCCGGCAGGGAAACTTGACTGGAAAATCCCTTCAGCTTGACGATAACGTCGTTAAAATCACGAGTGTTGTGGTCGAACGCCTCTTCATAAGAATATCCGAGATTTTCCTTCTTTACCCTTGATCCGTAATAACTGAGCGTCTCCTCGGTTTTAAAAGGGTCGATGCAATAGAGTCGCCCCGATGGGGATTGATGCGACAAACACCAAGCGAGAATCCGCGAGGTAATGCCGCAAAAGCTGCCGATCTCCACGGCTTGTCTGGGTTTTGAAAGCAATAAAATGCGGGAGAGTTCATGGATTTCCCGCAGCGTCATCTGTTGAGTTCCAACAGCACGGCGGCGGATGAGAAAAATCTGGGGACGAACTACTAAAAAAAAGTAGAGGGCGCTCATTATGCGGAAAAAAGACAAGTTATCGTGAAACACTTTTTGCTCTATTTACGATAAGCTTGGCCGATGACATTATCGGCAACTGATGTTTTACATACATTATTCCGAACCAATTTCCTGATCCGCTCAATATCTATATATCCGCTCAACGGTGATTGTGGACGTTCCGCGATCGAGAGCATCATCCGGGCGTAATTAACTTCTCCACCATGGGTCCCATCAATAAATTCACAATCTCCAGATCCTAATTTCCGTGTGTCAAAAAAATTATAGAAATTTGGAACCAAACGCGCCATTTCCTCGTGCCATTCCCGTATATAATAAAACGCATCTTTTCTTTTTGTTATTTCTTCGATAACGGATGGAGGGAAAGGGGGTGCCAGCACGATCACTTTTATGCCCCGCCTTTCCATTTCCTCAACAAATTTACGAATTAAATTTATCATGTTCTTGTTCAATTTTAGATTATACTTAAAAGTCCCGGTCCCTTTCCGTATCATTTCCAGTGTAACTTTAAATCTGTCCTCGGCGGATTTTGGCGCTGGAACGCCGGAAAGTTCCTGGGTCTGAGTTCTGAAATAATAGGAACCGTCCGGGCCGAATCCCGCGTCTCTGATAATTGCTGTATATCCAATTTTTATCAGGCCGTTTCTGAATTTTGATACTTTGCCAATAAGTACGTCAAAATATTTTGAGAAGGTAAGACGCCGATCCCAGAGCAAGCTGAAAGGAAGCGCAAGCCTGGAGAGAGGTTTTCCATATTTCCTCGCCAAGCCGCCAGGAGGTCTCACGTACTTTCCCTGGCCCTTGAAGTAATTCCAGAAATCAGTGGTATAAATCAATACATCGGGGCGGCCATTGGGGAACAACTCAGAGGCCAGCTGAAACGCATCCTGCGGACGCCGAACGTCACCTCCCAGATTATAAAATGATTGCCTAAAAAAATAATTCCTGAACTGCATCGCCCGGGAAGACCCCAAGGAAACAATCTTTGGCTTGATCTCCCGGAACATTCCCGTCTTGTACTCGGGGCCATAAGTCAAGCCGTTATAAAGGGCGCCTTTTGTCAGTTGGGTCCTGATAACTTCTGAAACGTTCCAATCTTCATTGACCCTGTTTAGAAAAATGGCGTTTGCAGAGAACCCGATAAATCCGGCGAAAATAATGATGCCAAAGCTAAGAATGTAAGTTGTCTGCGGGCGCATAAATACTATGCCTTATCAGAATTGAAAATACAGAAACTCGGTATTCCCCCGAATCCCAAAAATTGCAAATAAAAGAACTGCCGATACAGCAACAGCCATGACCGGCGTCGGCCGCCATTCCTTGAGGCGTGAAGTGCGGTAAATTCGAAAAGACGAACTCGTCAGTGCCGGGGAGTATTTTCTCATCCATTCCTGAGTATTCGGCAGGAACAATACAACAAACAACGCAAACGCCAGCCAGGCAATATCTGAAATCCCATGATATGCGCGGAATTCACTCCACCATATGAATTTGACCCCGGCCGCCGTTAAGATACTCGACAGATTTTGTCCCAGATAAGCCGCATAGCTTTCCGGCAACAAGAAGCGCCCCCCCCCGCCGGTCATTCCCTGAAGAACATTCAGGGCTGCTTCAAAATCGGGGGCCCTGAAAAACACCCAAGAGACAACTACCGCCCCGAAGGTGAGAAACCATGCAAGAACCATCCAAAACCTATCATGCTTAATTTCGAAAGTCCGGTCCGCCATAAGACGCCACGCATGGTTGATAATCAGAAACAACCCATGCAGCCCCCCCCAGAAAATAAATGTCCATCCAGCACCATGCCATAACCCGCCAAGCAACATTACGGTCATCAAATTCGTATAACGCCACATAAAACCCCGCTTGTTTCCACCTAATGGAATGTACAGGTAATTTTTTAGAAAACGGGAAAGCGTCATATGCCAACGGCGCCAGAACTCGATGATGGACGACGCCTTATATGGTGAATGAAAATTCAACGGTAGCCGGATACCGAACAGCCGCGCCAGTCCGATAGCCATGTCGGAATATCCAGAAAAATCAAAATAAATCTGAAATGTAAAAGCCAGCGCACCTACCCAGGCCTCTATGAAACTTATTTCCACCCCGAGACCGGCCATGGCGAACATGGGATCGGAAAGGGTGCTCATTGTATCCGCTATGATGGTTTTTTTGAATAAACCGATTGAAAAAATAGTCAGCCCAATCGCCAAATCCAGGTTTCGGGTCGACGGACTTCGTTTCACAAAACGCCTTCCGCTAAACTGTGGAATTATTTCCGATTGGTTGACAATGGGCCCTGCGATCAATTGCGGAAAAAAACAAACGAACAGTGTGTATTCCAGCCAACTATGGGGCACATTCTTGCCTTTATACACATCGACAAGATAGGCAATTTGCTGAAAGGTGAAAAAGGAAATAGCAAGGGGCAGTAATATATTACCGAAACCAAACGGTTGTGCCGCAACGGATTCGAACATACCGGCTATGAATCCCGCGTATTTGTAGTATCCAAGCAGGCCGATGTTGGCGGAGACCCCTATTGCCAAAATCCACCGGGTCCGCCAATGGTGGATAAGCCTTCCGATCAGGTAATTCCCTATGATGGATACGATCAGGAGCCACAGAAACGCCGGGTTCCACCACCCATAGAAAAAAAGCGAGGCAAAGATCAGAACTAATATGGGTAGACGTCCTCCGATCTTGGCGGCAAGTAAATATGCGCCAAACGTGATGGGAAGAAAGATGAATATAAATTCGTAGGAATTGAAGAGCATTTAATTGAAGAGCATTTAAATGGCGATCCCGATTCCGGGGATAATTAAGTTAACCGGTATTTCCGTAGCGAATTCGGAATTTTTTAAAGCTCCCGCAAGCTTATTCCATGTTGATCCTTTTCGGAAACGATAATGTCAAAGCCCCCGGGCCATTCAATTCCGATATCCGGGTCATCCCACCTGATGACTTTCTGGCCTTCGGGTTCATAGAAAGCACCCAACGCATAGATAACTTCCGTTTCGTCCTCCAGCGCCATGAAGCCATGGGCGAATCCGGCCGGAATAAAGACCTGCTTGCGGTTCTCGCTGTTGAGTGTAACCGAATGCCACTGGCCGAATTTTCCCGAATCCGGACGTATATCGACAATGACGTCGAATACGACCCCCCTGGCGGCCATGATGAGTTTGGGCTGCGGAACCGGGTCCTGGTAATGAAGTCCCCGCACTACCCCGGCATGTGAAACGCTGTGGCTGTGCTGGACAAAACGTATCCCCAATTCTTCCTCAATGAGCCTGTCGTCAATGGAGGTAAAAAAAATGCCCCGGTTGTCTCTATAAATTTCAGGCTCCAATACCAAGACACCGTCTAGGGGCGTATTCCCGAACCGCATCGGCTCATCCTCTACTGGGAGACAAAATTACAGAATCTCCGGCCACGTTCCCCAAAGGGACGGGAACAATCCATCCTCCGCCCTTTTGCGTGAATTCTTTTTCCTTTTCCATGATTTCCTTCAGATGGTTCCATGCAAAAACAAGGGCGAAATCCGGAGATTTTTCCTGGATGACCTCGGGTGCAAAAACCGGGATATGACACCCGGGACTGAAACGGTTTTGTTTAAACGGCGTTGAATCGACCATAAAAGGTATCCGAGACAGTTCCAAACCGCAGTAATTCATCACGATCGTGCTTTTCGCCGCGGCTCCATAACCGCAGATAATTTTGCCGTCCGCCGCCAGATCATCGATCATGTGACGCAGGCCGTCACGGGCCGCTTCGACACCATTGCGAAAAGCATCCATGGTTTCAGGCGTATTTAATTTTCGTTTTTTTTCGATCGCCAACCATCTGGATACGTCCGGCTGGATATCCCTGCTTCCCACGGGCGCCAATACATAACGCATTGAGCCCCCCTGGGTTTCAAGATGTTCCAGGTCAATCAGTTCCAATCCGAAATGTTCATAGATTCCGGCAACGGACTGGACGGAAAACGTAAAAACATGTTCGTCATATATCTGATCATATGAAAGATTGTCTATTACGTCGCCTAGATAGACTGCTTCAAAGACGAAAACGCCATCATCCGCCAGAAGTTCCCGGACTCCGCTCGCGACTCCTTTAAGGTCATCTATATGGGCGATCACGTTGGCGCCGAATATTACGTCCGCGGGTCCGTGTTCCGAACGAATATTCCCGGCAAGGCCGTCTGAAAAAAAATCGACGCACGTGTTTATTTTCCTGCTTTTCGCCACCTCGGCGGCGCTGGCTGTAGGCTCCACGCCAAGATGCCTAATGCCCAATTCCGCGTAATTTACGAGGAACGAACCGTCATTGCTGCCGATCTCAACGACGAATGAAGGGGTCCTTCCAAGATATTCGGAACTGATAACCTCTGCCGTTTGCCGCAAGTGAGCCGTCACATATGACGACATTCCCGTTAAATAAGGATAGGTCGGGTTGAATATTTTCTCGTGGTCTGGACATTCAATGATCTGGAACAGGTGGCAATTGCCACATAAGGCCGGTTTCAGTTCGTAGAAATACTCCGTTGGAAACTCATCTTCGCCCAGAAACGCGTTCGCCAACGGCATGGGGCCAAAGGTCATAAAGGGTTCTATTTCGCCGGAGCATGCCCTGCATCTATTGGTCAGAATAGGCTTCCTTTTCGTTACGGATAAGGTGAATAATTATATGAAAAAATAGAGAAATCTTATCCTCTGCGTGGTCTGACAATCTTGTTTAACCGGGACCAATGTATATACTTTGCGGTGTTTTTCCACAATCTTCTGTATCCGAGGTGCGCGTGAAAGGCATCATACTCGCTGGCGGTTCTGGAACCCGTTTAGCACCGACTACTGCCGTAGTCGGTAAATCCCTGTTGCCGCTATACGACAAGCCGACGATCTACTACAGCCTTTCAACCCTCATGCTGCTTGAGATCAGGGATATACTGATCATTTCCTCCGAACGGGACCTGCCTATGTTCGAAGCGTTATTGGGCGATGGCGCCGCATTCGGGATCAGCCTTTCATATCAGGCCCAGCAAGCCCCGAATGGAATTCCGGAAGCCTTTATTCTGGGGAAAAAATATATCGAAGGGAGCAACGTCGCCCTTGCTCTCGGAGATAATTTTTTCTGGGGCACCGGGCTGGCCAATCGGCTTCGTGAGGCGCGAGACAATCTCGATGGCGCTTTTATTTTTATTCATCCCGTTTCACATCCCCAATCGTATGGCGTGGTCGAATTCGGTGGTGACGGAAAAATCGAGGCCATTCATGAAAAACCGAAAAAACCTCCCAGCAACTTCGCGGTAACCGGGCTGTATTTATACGATTCCACGGTAAGCGAATTGGCGGAAACTCTTACTCCGTCTCCACGGGGTGAGCTTGAAATTACCGATTTGAATACTCGTTATCTGGAACAGGGGCGTCTTCAAGCGACGATTCTCGGCCGCGGCTTTTCCTGGCTTGATACCGGGAACGCGGATGACATGCTTGAAGCCGCGAACTTCGTGGCCACGCTTGAACGGCGGCAGGGGTTGCGCATCGGCTCACCCGAAGAAATTGCCTGGCGCCAGGGGTGGATCACCACTGAAGAGCTTAACCATGCCGGGTTGAAAATCAAAAATTCGAGCTACGGCCAATATCTGCTCCTCCTTTGCGCCGAAAAGTAACCATCGCGGGATATAAATATGCCATCGGTTAAAAAAGGAACGCCCGCTCAAAAGACTAATTCGGCTAAACCCAAGGTTCTGATTTTCGTGCTTGCCTACAATGCCGAAAAATTCATTTTCGATACATTGGAACGCATCCCGAAACAGCTGGACCAATACGATACAACCGTTCTGATAATTGACGATGCCTCCCCCGACAAGACGTCCGAGGCCGCCACCGCCTTTATCGAACAAAGAAAAACTCCGTTTGAATTTGTCCTATTAAAAAACAATGTGAACCAAGGGTTTGGGGGAAACTGCAAAGTCGGCTTTCAATATGCCATCAAAAACGGGTTTGATTTCATCGCTCTCACCCACGGCGACGGTCAATATGCGCCGGAAGTAATCCCTAAGCTTCTCGTGCCGCTGATTAACGGGGAAGCAGATAAGATTTTAGGTTCCCGTATGATGCGGGGTTTCAATGCTCTCAAGGGGGGAATGCCGCTTTACAAGTTCATCGGCAACAAGGTTCTCAGCCGGCTGGAAAACAAACTTCTCAGCACAAACCTGAGCGAATTTCACACCGGACAGCGGCTTTACTCCGTTGAAATGCTGAAACGGATTCCCTATCACTTGAATTCAAACGGATTTCATTTTGATACGGAAATCATTATCCAACACGTCCTCGCCGGCGCAAGGATCAAGGAATTTCCCATAGACACCCGGTACGGGAAAGAAGTGTCCCATGTTCCCGGGATGAATTACGCCTGGAACGTGGTGAAAGAAGCCTTCCTGGCCCGGATGCAGTTATGGGGAATTTGCTACCAGCGTAAATACGATATCGCGGAATCGGCGGTTCAGGAGCGTTTCCGCCTGCCGAAAACCTATTGGCTTTCCGAAGGTCACAAGTGGGTCATAGATCAGTTTTCAAGCGAATCCACGGTCGCCGAAATAAGCTCTTCCTCATCCCTTTTCGAGAAAACCCTGCGCGATAAAGGGTGCAAGCTCATCATCCTATCGCCGGAACGCATTATGAAGACGGCACGGGATCACGGGGAGACCACAAACCCCGAAGAAATTTTTGAATTCAGTGATATGGATGCCGTGCTTCTGGTCGATGTCCTGGGCAGTGTTGGAACACCGGAGATATTTCTTGAATCGCTCCACCGCATGATGCCGTTCAACCCGGAAATAATAATTTACGTAACGTCTCCTAATATCGGATTCATTTTGAACCGTATTCAATTTTTCTTCGGTTACTTTAATTATGGAAAGCGCGGCATTTTAAACCCCACCTACCGGCGCCTTTTTACAAAACACAGCCTTTCCACTCTTCTTGAACAGGCCCGTTTTTCAGTAAACATGGTCAAGGGGTTCCCGGCGCCTTTTGAACGGGCGTTCGGAGGCGGCTTCTTCAGCCGGTCCATGATTTCATTAAACAAACTGCTGATCATGATTTTACCTGGCCTGTTTTCCCATTACCTTGCTTATTCAGTTTCGCTACAGCCAAGCCTTGACCACATCCTGAGCGAAGCGAAGGAACTGACGCCGCCCACAACAGGAAAATCCGAAGCTTAGATATAAAAAGAAATGCGGAACACTTTCCGCCTTACCCGGAATCCGTCAGGTTATCCGGCGCCTGGAATGCGAATATGATTTCACCGGCATAGAAGGGAAACCGCATATCCAGCAAGAAACCCGGCATCCTGCGAACCATGGCGTCAAGAGATGCGCGAAGTTCCGATCCAAAATACTGCATTTGATCGAACAGGTAGCCGAGACGAAGCGTTTTCCAGTGCGGCTTCCATCCAAGTGGATCAAACCCCCCGGCGGATAAAAGCCGTTCCAGATTCACGCGATTGAAATAATGGGTATGCTCGGGAGCCGCATAACAAGGCCAATAGCGGCCCATGATTTTCGCCGTAATTGAGCTTGTATCGGGGGTCTGAAGAATTAACAGACCGCCGGGTTTTATGAGTTTTTTCGATAGTGCAAGCAGGTCGATGGGATCGAGAAGATGCTCGATCACCCCGGTCGCGCATACTATGTCATAAATATTCGGCTGATCCGGCAGATAACTTTCCACGTCGCCGTAGACCACCCTTCCCCGATGCTTTTTCGCCGTGATCTCCGCCGCC
>VAPH01016305.1_pt1 | contig 17663 bp, 12 predicted proteins | sample 3393861 | NCBI WGS metagenome assembly VAPH01 (sample SAMN08290439, study PRJNA428436) | hydrothermal vent metagenome | isolation source: Deep-sea hydrothermal vent chimney | place: Atlantic Ocean: South-mid Altantic Ridge | reverse complement strand
GCCCACGCAGAATCCGAAAGCAGTCTGTTAATTACAGGTGTCAGATGGGCGGCGGCAGCGGTGTGCAGCATCTTGTCAGCCGAATTCTGTACACTTATTTCCCGATATCCTCCGTCATCCTTGGGCATTCTGTAGTGTTTTACTTCGCCGGGTGTGTAGGCGCCGGATATAACCCGCTCTGAAAATTCGGTTATCCAGCGATCGCCGGCTTTTTTAAGGTCACCTACGGTAATGCCGTCCGGCCCGGGGGATGAGTTTGGAAGCCTGTGCAGCGCTACCCTGAGCGCATCCGGCGCTGCAACGCGTTCAAGAAGACTTCGTCCCCTGGAAAGCGGCAGTACCCGGCATGCGGTATCAAGTTCTGGTATCCGGTAATATCCAAACCCGAAAGCGGCATTTTTTCCGGCGCCGAAATACTGGCCGGCAACAAAGAGTTCGGCCGTGTCCTTTGAAGGGCGGCCGGTTATCCTTAGCACGCCTACAACTCCCCCCAGTGTTTTCTGGTCTGTTTTTCCATACGGAACATCCAGCCAGGTAAGAGCGCCGCCTGTTATCCTGAGACCTGCTATCTTTAAATTCGGGTCGGATTGCCGGTTCTCGGAAGGTGAAAGTCTTAGCCTTTCAATAAAATGTGCAAGAGGAAGTGATTGATCATTGCTTTGGTTGTCGAGGAAAAAACTCTCATCGCAGAACCGGTGTCCGGGCGATGAGCGGTTTTCCGGCCGTGCCAGACGAAGTGGGGAATGAAAAAGCAGGTGAAAGCTGTCAAGTCCGGCCAGCTCCTCGATTTCTTCCATTATTATGTCTTGCCCGAGAATTGCCGGATTAAGAGAACTAACAGTATCCCATGCCTGGCCGCTTACACGGTCGATAACAGCTTCGAGCGCAATTGTGCGGCCTGGCTGGAAGTGGCCCCTGCCTGTGTATGAACCTGGATCATTATTAAAACCCTCAAGCATCCGGGCAACTGCGTCTGCTGACCGGGCAGGAAAACTCAGGCCGAGCCGTATAGGATCATCTTTGTCAAAAGCCGTAATCCCTAGCTCCACGACCTGGGGATGAATGCCTGCTGCCGCCAGGCCCACACCTTCAGGCAGATACTGCCTGAGCAGATCTCCAAACAGCGCCCGCCACTGAGGGCCGTGGTAGTGGGGCAGGTTGTTTATGGGCAGCAGGGCCCGGAAACGAAGCTCAAGAAGTATCTGTTCTTTGAGTAAATCCGACACTGTATGCGTTAGGAGACTGGCCAACAGTCTTTCACCTGTTGGCCAGGAGCCATTCTTTCAGGGACTCCGGATGAGCCAGGCGGTTTACGCCAAGCAGCCGGGTATTACAACCGGAAAGGGGCTGTTCTTCTCTCTTCTCAACCACTACCGGTACAGCCAGTATGGGTTGTCCGACAAAGTTGCCAAAGAGGCTTGAGGCTATATACTCTATTTCCAGCATATCCTTTTCCAGTTTCTCGTTTCTGCCCAAGTAGGTTTTGCAGGACACCAGAACCGGTTTTGTGCCGAACAGTGCAGCAACATCAAGTTCATCCCGAAAACCTAACTGTCTGTTTCCAGTATGCCATTTCCACTGGATATTACATATTACCTCGTCAGCTCCGGCATCGAGGAGCGCTGTTCCAACCACCGGCTCAAACCAGAGATTTCTGTCGTACTGGTTATTAGGGCTGAGAAAATTGAATTTTGGAAAAATCGCGCACAAATTATATTCAGAAAGTATCACATCGTTTTTGAGTATGTTTAGATTTCCATCATCGACGTATACAGGCAAACGTCTTGATTGTTGTATAGGTTTATAGTTGTCCACACTCAAATTAACCTTGTTGTTAATATCTGCAAGATGACTTAATACTTCCTTGCCTGCCCTCAATCCGCCGGAATTTTCAAGAGGCCTTCTTATTAATTCCTCTCCTTTTTGCTTCAGGTCGCCGCCGCAGAAAGCGGCTATGGCTCTGAGTGAAGGGTAAGCTTGAGAGAGTACTTCTTCGGGCCTGTCAATACGCTTAATCTCCTTTCCTACATGGTCCATAATCCACAATTTATCACCTGGCTTTGCAGCAAATATAAGCATGAAGGATTGTTCCTTGGTCCCGGGCTGTAGGTTTATATCCCAGGCACAAGTATATTTTTTTCGTAGATCCTCTAACTTTTCAACAATACCTGTGCCGAGATGATCAGTCTTGACAAGCTCAATAACATCACAAGAGAGTGATCCATCTGCCCCCAGCTCTTTCTGGACGGCTTTTGATAGCCTGCATGCGGCTTCGGTGGTCCCTGTGGTTTTCGAGTCATATACTGCTACCAAAGTCTTAGGTTTATGGCTGGCTATCGCCACCAGGTTCACGAATGAATTCATGTTCGAAACGGCCGTGAGAAGAACATCACAGGCATAATTTTTTTTAATGCTGAATCTTATATTTTGTGGCCTACCGCACAAGCTGCCCATGATTCTTACAGCGTTGCCTGGGTTTGACTCATTGCTCATATTCTTCAATTTATCCACGATTTTATGAAAATACCTATTTTCATTAGGAGAACCACTAATCGTGGCAAATATACCTAATTCGCTTGCCCTATCTTGTAGAAGACTGGCCTTGCCCTGGTTACGCATGGAAAGCAGTATCCTGCCTTTCTCTAAACCAAGTTTATTGCATTTTTGCATATGTGCTCTAAAGTCCTTCTGATACGTACTTCTATCTCCGTTTCCGCCCTTGATCCAATCAGTGGCATCAAAGGCCGCAAACAGAAAACCGGCCTTTTCAAAAAGGAAAAGGAAAGGAAGTTTTGTCTCCGGCTCCTCAGAGGAACAAAGCGTTCCTTCATAGATCCAATCAGATGGTATTGATACCCCTTCTGGTAACGATTTACCTTGGTTTTCTTCCATACAGAGGCCGGAAAGTTTGAGATATTCTTTTAGCCCGAGAGATTTAAGCGGTTTTTCGTTGATATGTCTGCCATGCCGGTCATATTGAAGCACATTAAGTCCGTCCGAAATCAACAAGTAAAGATTCTTAGGCGTTTCGGAATTCTGAAGTTCATATAGCAGTTTCTCCGACCACGCTCCCATACCTCCCTTAAGAGCAAGATAGACTGTTTCATATTTACGACATTTTTCGATCAACTGTTCAATAACCTTGTCAAACTGTTCGGTGTTACCATCAAGAGTTTTTTCAATGTTCAGGCTTGAAAGCGGCTCAAGACCGTAGAGTAGGTTTACGTATTTACAAGTTCCTCTTGGTCCGGTTGAACAGGCAAGACAGATATCTACGCTTTCGTACTTGCTGAGGACTTCTTCCACATAAGGGGCCACAGTTGAATACACAACCGCCGGCCTCGAGCCGACAAAGCCAGTGATAAGCGCTCGGCCGCTCATTGTGCGTTTCTCCCATTACCGTAAACCTCCCGCGCGTCAGGCAGGATGGCTTTTTCCTGGTAGGAGCGGCCGCCTGGAATCTTAACTTTATTCCGTTCAAGTGGCATCATGGCTGTCTTGTCGCCTGATGGCCTGCCTTCGTAGTCCATCATGGCCCGAATAGCTTTTATCTCGAGAAGAGCCTCATAAGCAGCGCCTGCTTTGGCTGAATCGTTTACCGGCTTATTAAGTTTCTCTAATATCATCATTTGGAAGTCGGTCTTACATTTATCTTTGTCAGGTGCTTCGGCCTGTAAATCATCGTTGATTCGGTTCAAAAGGGATTCGTACTTTGATGCAGACGGTAATACGTTCATTTCATCCTCATCTACGGTGATTTTTACCGATCCGAGACCAATACTTTTACCCATGCCGAGCTTGTGTGTATGATGGCCATTTGGAAGCTCAAGGGCAAGAAGAATTGCTCCCAGTTCCTCCCTCGTAACACCGTCCAGGTGTAGTTTGAAAGTGAACGTAGAACCTGAAATTAAGGGACGCAGCTTATTTTTGAGATTAGGTTTACCAGGTATCTCTGTAATATTCTTTCTGTGCCAGTAAAATTTGCGGCCGCGGAGTTCTGGATCAGAACTGTTGTAGTCGGAAAGATTAGTATTGGTAAACTGTTCGGGGTGTTTGGTATTTGCGTCGGCTTTAACCAGCTTTTTATCTTGTTTAATGTAGTGTGCGGCACATGTTGCCGAAGGCTGGCCCAGCACTGTATCGATTAGGCCGCTAAAAGATGGTTGTTTCCCTGTAAAGGTTGCGTGGCTTACTGCAATGCGCCCCTTAAGCGCGGAACCCTCAACTGTGCCGAATAGCCTCTGAGCAAAGTCTAAGCCTCCGCTTGTTTCGCCGATAAGGTCGCCGACCGATTTATCATAAGGATACCTGAACATCTGAGCAAGACCTAGAAACTTCAGCTGCTTGGTCGCATCGTTTTCAAGGTAGAAAACAGGGTAGCCTTTTCCATCCTTGCCATAGCTACAGTTTTCAATATCCTTCCACTTCTCTTTTTGGTGAGGTGTCCACTGGTTTCCGTATCTAAAGCTACTGTATATTGCATTTTTCACATCAATAGTTTTACTACTGTCCTCGTGATAGAAGATGAACTCCATGTGCTTGCCTTTCATCCAGCCTGTAAAGACCAGTTCGCCTTCTTTTTGCCCAGCACCCAGGTTGATAGCCTTATTATTCGAATCAAAATTAAACTCTATTTTCCTGTTGTCTCCCCAACTCTTGACCTTGTCGGCGTATTTTCGACTGCTTTTCATCCCGATTGCACGTCCCTTAGATGAAAGATATGCGTCCAGGTCTGACTGTTCAACTCGCGCCATGCTACAGGGAGAAAGGTAAGGGGCGGCTCCGTTTGGATATAGATAACCCGCCTTGATTTTCGGATCTGCACCTTTCTTCTCAACAAACATATTCTGATATTTACGGTTTTTGATATCCCGCCAATACAGGTTTCTTTTATTTACAGGCGCAAGGCGCGAGAAGCTCATAGCCTCGATAAGGCTCCGGAGCATGCCTTTAATGCTCGACCCGGAAATGACCGGTTTACCGTCTACTTTAAAGAAGGTTCGTGGTTCCTTTTCCTCCTGCGGACCGGCAACAAGCAGCGGAGTAAGCGCTTCCAGCGAGCAGGTGATGCTGCCTGAAAAAGTTTCGGTCTCGCGCGGCTCTGGAGGTTTGAAGCCGGTTCGCACACACTTATGGTCATAGGGAATGAAATTGTATGGGGCTGTTGCGTTAGTAAGGGCTGGAAGAAGGTTATTCCGCCTCGCCTCCGTTCTGTTGTGATATCCCCTGTTTACATTCTGTTTATGACTGGTCGAAGCCGCAGGAGGAGGCTTGACGATCTCTTTTCCAGGTATAGTAACCTTGCTGATTGGACCACTATCCTTCTCGATTTGAACAGCAATTCCATTGTCAGCATCCTCTTCCAAAAAAGCGATGGCACTCGAGAGTATCCGCATGGTTGTAGGTCCCTTTTTCCCCTCGAAAGCTACCTCGTAGTATGTTTTTCCTTTTTTGTCCTTCTTAACCTGAAGAGTTCCTTCTGTCATCTCCCTTAACCTCCTTTCTTCACATCAACCAGCCGCTCGAAGGCCGGCAATGCCATTCCGTCTTCATCAAGCCGAAAATACTCACGGCACTTGATTTTTCCCTTGCCATCCGCAAGGTCTTTTATCTTTATTGAAGATGTTTTTGAAAGCAGATAATCGCGCTCAACGTAGTGGTATTCATCACCGCTTCCGGCCTTTAAAGTGCGGCACCTGAACGAATCATCGCCCATCTCACGTTCAAGCCGTAGCTCGCAACCGGGAGAAAAACACCTGAGCGCGATTGTAAGATCAATATTGTCTTTCAGTTTCTCTTTCTCCAGCTTGTCCATTATTACGCAATCGGTTCTCTCAAGAATATAGTGCGTATCTGATTCGTCCCGGAAAAAATCGCCCAGCTTTCCGGGTACATCTTTTTCACTCCAGACGTCAGTTGTTAGATCAATTTTCTCGGTCTCCGGCATTTTTATTGATTCATCCATTGTTTATCACCTCCGGATTATTTAGCGCCTTGCTCACTTCCTCTCCCCATTTCTTAAAAACTTTGGAGTCATCCTTGAGCCTGAACCTGCCGTTTCCACGGTTTCCTCCTGCCCCAATCGCAAGATCGCCCTCTGCAAGGTCCATCAGTGCATGGATAAGAAGCTCGGCTTCCTTTTGGGAGAGATCATCAAATTCTATTTCCAGCTTTATTTTAAGCTTGTCCGTCCAGACCGGAGCCTCTGTATACAGCGCGCCGTCCAGAGCGCCTCCGGTAAGCCGATCGATTGCAACATGCTGGACGTTTACCGCTTTAGCGGAGTTGTCAAGCATGATGTCCTTTATCCGAACTTTCCCCACTGTCGCTGGTTTTTCGTCTATAGTGCCGAACATGCCGTCGATAATTTTGGCAGGATCTTCGGCTTGAAGATACCGGAGTATTTTAGATATCCTCGAACGAATCACGCCCTTAACCGAAGCGGCGGGTATCATGCAGACCTGGCGTGTATTCTTATTCTCATAATCCGGTACTGTCATGGAATAAAAGGTCAGATCGGCCTCCGCCTCCAAGGACCCTCCCCCGATCAGCAACGGGCCGATGCTTTCAAGTGGGATCTCTACCCGGCCGGTAAAACCGGTATGTTCGGCAGTTTCTGTACTTCCCGGATCTACAGGCACTTTTATCCGCTCGCCTTTGTCATCATCCTCAAACATAAGCCCGCGAGAGAGGTTAAGCCATGCTTTAAGTCCCTCTTTGTCGTTCAGGTTGAACTCCCTTGTTTCAGACTCAGACTTATCATCAAGCAAGCTGAACCAGCCAAGCCCCCTTGTTCTGCCACCGCCTACCTGTATTTTTTTGGACTTCATTGCGGCAAGAAGAGAAAAGTACTGCAATCTAAGCTTTTCCTCTTTCTCTTTGGATAACCCCTCACAATTAAGAGACATCTCAAAAGCAAAACGGGTACACGGAGGAACCAGTTCAATATCGAACTTGCCGCCATTCATTGCCGTGCCGGAATCCGTATCAATTCGTACATGATCTCTCACCGCCGTGCCTATTGGAAAGTTAACCGGCTTGCCTTCAAGCTCCAGTTCCCTGGCCACATGTTCATCCAGATCAACGAGACAGGCGTCTGATATGGATATGCGTGAGCCTTCGCCGTTGTCTTGCTTACTGCCCGGCTCAGCTCCCCAGCCAAAAAGGCTGTTTGCTGTACCAGGCCCCTCTGCAGCTTCAAGATGCCGCCTTAATACCCCGGCAAGGCTTGCGCCTGGAATCATGTAGCAGTCGAAACAGTCGCGAACCACCGGCTGATCAGTCATAACACCTGCTTCGCCGCCGCCGGCGTGCAGAGGCGTATCAAGCTCTATAAGAATTCTGGATAAGAGTTTTTTCATTGTTTTTCTCCTCCCCTGCCTTCTGTTTCTTTATCTTTAATCCGTCGTAAAACTATCACCGCCTCCATAAGGCCCGAAACCGCCAGCCGGTGGATTCTTTCAAGCGCCCGGCTACGTTCGGCATCCGAGACCAATCCGCCCGGCAGGTTGCGTATAAACCGGTCAAGATCAACCAGGCCCGATGTATCAAAGACATCCGGATTGAGAAACTGTTTCATCACCTCGCTTAGGTGTTCCTTTTTATGAGCGCCCGGCATGAAATTGTTTACAGCGCATTTTTTCCACTGCTCTCCCGGAGTTTTTCCCAGCATTTCCTTGAAGTATTTAGCCAAGGAATCACGTTCAACAGACGTATCCATGGCCATGCTCCGGATATTTGAAAGCTGTGTGTTCGAAGGTTTTTTAAATAAATCGTGTTGATTGTTTACTCCATCCAGGAATTTACGTACACTATCACTTGCCAGAAACCGCCTGGCCGCATCATCGGAAATCCTTCTTAATGCACGGCTTCTAAGCGCCCTGAGCGCTGTTGAAGGTTTCGCGCTACCTGGTTTTTCAGGAGAATCAGAGGGCTGTTTCTGCGTGGAACCTAAACCGTGATCCGAAGTTTTACTGCTGAACTGTTCCTTCTTCAAAAACTCGGGGTTGACGCAGATGCGACCGAAGCCTTCACGCCTTAATCCCCCGATCCCCTTGCGCATTACCTGTGTGATCACGCTGCTATCGATGGGCTTCCCGGCGCTAAAAGTAATAACGCTTCCCTTGGCAATTGCTGTTCGGGTGGGCCTTGGCAGCCTCCACTTTGAGTTAAAGCCGGGCACCTCGCGTTGGGCTGAAAACGGAAGTATGTCATTGTGAAGAGTAATATCACAGCCAAACTCTTCTTTGAGGTCGCTTATCAAGCCTTCAAAAGGAGGAGTCCAGCCGTCTTTGGCAACGTAATCTGAAAGCAGCAGGATGTTAAAGCGTTCTCCCTCGCTGATATGATTTGCCGCCGCTGATCTCTCAGTGTAATCATTAATATCTTCCAATTTGATTTCGCATTTACCGTATCCGGCGCTTCTTGAGTGGCCGACCCATAGATATTCGATGTTTTTAAGTAGTTTTTTTACAGCTCTACCGTCGTCGTCCGACTCAAACAAAACAGCGCTCTCAAATATTGCATCTGAAGATATGGCCTCGTAGCCGAAAAGCTTTTCATCCTCGGCCTTGCGCTTTTTTTCGTCGATTGCCACGTGCATGTTCCACTGCTTTGCCACTGATGCTCTTAAGTAGGTTTCAGGAGCTATGAAACACGGCTTAACTTTCTTTAGCTGTATGTTTTGACTTGATTCATCAGGAAAGCGCTCTTTGTAGAGTTTTTTGGCCTTATCTCTTTCCAGCCCGACAGGCTTTTCTGCAAAGGCACGCGAGTTCATTATCACCGGTTGCGTGCCGTTGTTAAAACTCTCAGGTATGCCGAACTGGTTTTTTATATACTTAAGAGACAGGGGAGACGGCCAAGTCCTGCTGCCGCCATGCAAGGGATAAGCATTTAAAAACCGTACTGCATTGCCAAGAAAAAGACTTTTGAACTCATTATTATTATCCGGATTTTCTTTCGGATTCTTCCGGATCCACTGCGATGCCAGTGCTCCAAGAAGCATACTGCCTGGAACATAGTCGAGGCACCGGTGTGCCTGGCCTTCGGAAGATCCGTCTGTAATCACAAGCGGATCGATCGCCTCAAGTATTATTTTTATCGCTCTGCTCATACTGCCGCCTCCTTATTCGGGACCGTTATCTCTTCCATTTCCTGGCCATTATAAGTGATACAACACCTGCCAAAGCCGCGGTAACGGCCGGCCCCCATAACCCGTACCATGGCGCAAACAGCACGCAGGTACTCGTCAAACCACTTTTCATCATCAGATTCCTCTAAATCAATATCAAGCGTGGAAACAAACTCCATGCCTGCAATTCCGCATTCTATGCGCCTTAGTGATTTATTTTTTGCAGAGCCTGTCGAATCTATTGCGGTCTGAGAACGAATAATAGTAAGGTCGTTTACAAAAGTCGCACGGTCGGCGTTATCAATATTAATCAACTCATTACGAAGCAGAGGCTCAAGTTCACCGCGGCTGATACGCAATATGCCGGGGTCACCAGGGCTGTCGTCTTCGTCTTTGCCGCCAAACAACCTTTTCTTTGTTTCTTTAAGGTCGTTGCGCGCTTCGCCCAACTCCCTTGCCGCTTCTCTGAGTATTCCCTTAATGCTCTTGCCCGGAATAAAGGGCAGACCATGATGGTCGCGAACAAGTACGGTGTCGGCCCGTGAGCCGTCGCCAAGTCCGCTTGCCACCAGCCATTCGCCGAGAAACTTAATACATATCTTTCGCCTCATGCCGCATCCTCCTCAACAAACCGGATTATCTCTACAATATCGACAAGATCTGTTGACCAAGACTTATCTGTATTCTCCTTAAAAAAAGATTTCGGACCAAAGAGGTTTTCAAACTCATTTGTGAACATCAGTTGCTCGCCCTTCCTGCCGCCAAGCCCCCTGTTTAGGTTCTCGAACATGTCACGCCAGAGAATGTCTGCTTCATTCTTACCTGCTCTACAGGCGTCCACTGAGCGTTTAAGTCCGTTTCTGGGAAGTTGGCCGGCAAGTTTTTCTGCCTTTTTCACGAATTTTGTTATTTCATCACCATCGTGGAGCAGCAGAGGCTTACTTGTAAGCAATTCTTTGTCTTTGCCTGTATAAACGCGCTTTCTTATAGACTCAAGGTCAGGCTCCATTTCGCTGGTCATAACGAGAAAATCAAGTCCGCTGGGTGCGTGTTCCAATCCATTAGAACACTTCACCTTTTCAGCTTTTTTTAAAATTCTCTTTGCGCTTTCTATAAGCTCTTCTGCAAGATGAAAAGCCCTGGCAAAGGGGTAGGAGTGGTTGCATATCACCATGCCAACGCCCACGCTTAAGGGGGAGTCTTTTTTAGTAGTTTCTTCTGTAAACTTCCGGGCGAATTCTTCTGTAAAAACAAAGGCAAGATCAGCCCTGATCACCACAGTAAGATCGTCGCCACCCATAACCAAGGGGCGAAGCGGTACAATATATTTGCTGTTGACAGGTTTTTTCTTTTTCCTTATATCCTCACTTACCGCCGCCTTAAGCGCCGCCTTAAACGCCTCTTTGTTAGCTTCTTCTATCATCGAAGAAAATTTATAGAATTCTAAATTACTGTTTTTATTTTTTTCTCCTGTTGTTGAGTCGGTCACCTGTTTATTGTCGTCAAGTATCTTTTGAACCTTGTCACCCATGTCATTTCCATCGATATGAACAAGCGCCATATAGCTGTGCTCCTCACGACCGAATATATTTTCGAAATCGCTGCCCCATTCTATTGTTACATCAGGAAGAAGGGATTTAAGAGTCTCATCGAATTGATCTCTAAGCCGCTTATTCGATTTTTCTATATACTTGCGTTTTCCTGCGGATACAAGTGAGACGACCCCGTCTTTTTCTTCCATTGTTGCAGCTGCACCGTCAAGCTTGGCCGTGCGGCAGACCGGCAGAAGCGGTAAGCCCTGGGATAAAGACATTTTAGAGCGCTTGCGGGAGATTTTTTTATTTACTTTTACAGCAACATCGGAGAGTGATTCTGTATCCCAATCGAACTCGGCAAGTGCGCCAAGCAAAGGAAGGCCGGGATATTTTTCCTTTGCTCCGAGAGTAAAGAGCTTAATCAGTTCACGACCGCGATTGATTTTTGGCAACACAAGCCTTATTGTGCCTGCCGCTCTCTGAAGCGAAATGTACCAATCCTCGGATGAACTCTCAGGTAAATCTTGTCGGCGAAGCTTCATTTGTTGTTTCAGAATGGAGTCAAGATAATCATTTGACAACGACTCGACAACCTCTGAGCCGCCAACCAGTTCCTTCAGCTTACCGGTTGATGTGATGTACTGCTGTATGCCCGGCATTTCGAGCATGACGTAACATTCCATAGAAAAACGCCCTCCTTTCACGATTCACGATTTTTTTTTGAGACCCCCCATAAACAGGGGCTACTAAGATTAACATGGCGAAAAACTATTTTCTTTCATTTGCATTGAATTATTGCCGGGTGAAAGAAAACGAGTGAGTTGCGTGTTTAATTTCTTATAGTGAGGACATTACTTGAAATGCTGAATCCTGCTTAAATGTCGCTCAAACAGCAAAAAAACAACATAAAGGATAAGGAGGTTCATGTCTGCATGCCTGTAAAACTTCTCTCTGCGATTGTCTTGACGTATTATTTATTTTTTCATCTTTCCGTGTCGGCTTTTGCCGCTGAAGAAAACACGGAATCGTCGTTGTCAGGTTCATTGGGCGCTGAGGTCTGGTATGCAGGTTGGTATGCACAAGGCGGCCTGGAGGCGCTTGGTATTAAGCTTGACTATGAAATCAATCCGAGCGCACTGTGGGGATATTCAAGTACCTTTGCATACCGGCAAAACGATAACATTATAACAAGCTTGATTTTAGACTATTTTACAACAGAACTCGAAGAAGGTATACAAACCCAAACAGACACTCTGGATAAAAGTGAGACTGATCTGTACCGGTATATCAGGGGAGGCTTTACTCAACGCCTGTTCGGTACAAATTACTTACACCTCAGTATGATGCAGAGTACTTTTAATGGAATGCTTACACTGAACAAGGGTGGAGAGACGTTCGGCAATGTTGACGGTACAAGATGGCTGGTTAACTCTCGCTGGACTAAAGCGGATGTTCTACTGCTTTCGGATTTAGGAGGCAACGCTGTTTCGGGTTTTGGATACAGGTATCTGTCTTACCGGAAACCTCTGGCCTTTATCGACTTTCAGGGGACAGAGCAAGAGGATGAGTCCTGCATCAACGTCATCCAGGCAGATACCGTACTTTCAGGCCGGATAGACGATACAACGATCAAGGGGCACAGCCTTGTAATTGGTGTGTGGGATAAAAGTTACATTGGGATGCCTACTTATGGCAGGTACTTTTTGGACTGTCTGTTTTATATAGGAAGTGTTGATGTTGAAAGCCGGCAAGACATTATGAAAGGCAAAATCGCCATGGGAGCGGAAGGTAGCTTCGGTGGAAAACTCGTATACCGGTTTACACGGAGAGCCGGTTTGTCCATGCGGCTTGGCTTCCGGGTGCTTTATAACCGGGTGGCTATCGCCGAAAAAACAGGGCAAGACAGACGCAGGGATATCTGGACAGGCATACAGGCGCTCGACATGTGGTACGGCCCGTTCTTTGCAGCAAACCTTTATTTCTAATTTTTAGCCAAAAACTTTAATAAAAGATTCTGAAAGAAAATACATCTGTTTGCTGTTTAGTAAAGTGAGGACATTCAAAACTGTAAGCATTTTGGCCCGGCATTGTCCGGGTCATTTTTTTGATAAAAACCAAATGGATATTGGAGGCGAGAATGCAGAAGGAAACTCTTTACGCTCTTTTATTTCGAATGGTTATCGGAGCTGCAGTTTCGTTTTCAATCGAATGGCCTTGGTATGTCGTGGGGCCACTTATAACAGGCATTCTGACCCTCTACGACAGGGAAGTTATTCAAAACAACAAAGAACTCTCAGGAGAATAGACTTTTAAAGGCGGTCTTTTTCAATAACACTTATAACCCCAGCAGGAGGTAACAACTATGAACACACACAAGGAGGACATCATGAAGGCATTCGGTAACGTGGTAGAGCTTGTTAAGGTTTTAGTGGTCGTAATGGTAATAGGCTTGACGGGATGCGGCGGCGGCAAAGATTCTGTGCTGGATAATGCGGAGTCGACACCGGAGCCGGAAACTCAGGGCAACCAGCTTGAAGTTACGCCTGGCGAGTTTCTTTTGGCCAAAGGCGGAGGAATTCAACTCATAGCGCAAGTCTTTGACGAAGCAGACAGCCTGGTCATGGGCACAGACGACGACCCGGTAGTTTTAGAGTGGAGATCGTCAAATTCGGCTGTTGCTTTGGTGGATGAGTATGGTTTTGTGAACGGCCTGGAGGCTGGAAGCGCAACGATCGCTGTTAGCGCTAAATATGGTGACGAGAAACTCACCGCTGAGGCAGAGCTGGAGGTCGTATTCTCGGACATGAAGGCTATTAATGTGACTCCTCAAAGGCTTTCTCTCGATGTGAGCGGTAAAAAAGAATTTACTGCTGTGGCTTCAGATAAAGACGGCCGCCCTACAACCTTGGATTGTCCGGATGGACTCAGGTGGGATTTTGACGAAAAATACGTTTCACAACGAGTGAGTGGAAGCAATTCCGTTATCCTTACCGGAAAGACAAAGGGACCGGTTCTGATTACCGCATACTGCTCTGGGTTTGCCTCGTCCCCAGCCATAGTTGATGTAAAACCAATAGTGAAAATTCCGCTGCCCGGCACTGACAGTGACTTTGGTGTCGATCCCTCATTAACTATCAGTCGTGACAATATTCATATTGCATCGTATGACCAGCTTAATCGAACTCTAACATACACATTTTTCAGAGGTATATGGAGCACTGAGACGCTTGATGGTGAGGGTGATTACGGCAGAAAAAGCACTATCACTCTGGACTCTCTGAGAGGAGATAGAGCGACTATATGCGCCGTCGAAAATCGAGACTTGACTTGCTGGCTACAGAGCGCAAGCGGCGCTTGGGGCCGGATAGCGATTGACGAGATAAGCCCTTCAGCCAGCTCTTACGACGGGCAGCTTAACCTTGCCATAAACGACCGGGGTGTAATGTACCTTCTTTACTATAACAAAGTCGACAACTCACTAAAGCTGGCAACATCCTATAGCTCAACGCGTTCCGACTGGGAGATCCTGACAGTGGTTGCTAACGGCGGCCGTTTCAACAGCCTGGCTTTGAATGAAGACGGTGAGCCCAGAGTGGCGCTGCAGTTTGATAATCGTGCCTTCTACGGAGCGCCGGATAGTGACGGCGTCTGGAGCTTCGAACCAATAGACAATACAAAAGGTTCTGGTAATTTTATTAAATTAGAAATAGGCTCTGATAATAGGCCCCAGGCTGTCTATTTTAAGAATAGCCGATTAATCCATGCCATAAAAGAAAATGGACAATGGGCTGGTTCCGTTGTTGATAACCTCTATGGCACTGGAGAAAGCATAGGCTTTGCACTGGACCCGGCAGACCTGGCCAGAATATCCTATTACGATGACAATGAGCGAACTCTTAAATACGCATCCCGCTTGCGCAAGGAACGGATCGGGGCTGATAATCGCTGGAGTATTGTCGAGCCAGATGCCTCAGGCCATGACGTCGGATTATTCAGCAGCCTCGTTGTTGATCGCTATTTCAAAGGTGTTCTCGTTTTCTACGACTATGACAGCAGAATACTGCGTCTGTATGTCGAGCCACATTTTAGTAACTATAACCGTCCGCAACGTTCAAATGCCGATCTCGACATTAACGACGATATCCAAAATCCTGTGCTGTTGGACGAGATTACTCCGTTTGCCGAAGACATTTCTGTAATAACAGAGCAAAACAGTTTAGTAGAGATTGAGCTTTTAGGTTTTGATGATGGCGACATCCTTAGTTACCAGATTGTTGATTCCCCGGCCAACGGCAGCCTAAGCGGTACGCCGCCGTATCTTATCTATACACCCAATACAGACTATTCTGGAAACGATATATTCACCTATCAGGTAAGCGACAGCTCATCGAATTCAAACATTGCAAGAGTGTCGGTCGAAATAACTCTGGGACCTGATATATCAGCCCCCTCAGGGACAAACGTCATTATAAATGGTGGATCTCTTTTAACCACTTCTCAAAATGTCACTCTAACTTTGTACGCAGTTGATGACCGGAACGTAACTGCATTTTATGTATCAGAAAACCCGGCTGCTCCCACGCTCTATAGCCAAGGATGGCAGAATGTTACAGGGACAGATGTTCTTAATACAAACGTGCCGTTTCTATTAAGCAATGAAAACGAAATTAAAACCGTGTACGCATGGTTCAGGGATGACGCCGGCAATATTTCAGCTTCAGCCGGCGACACTATTGAACTAGTTGGTGACAGTGATGGCCCAGGTCCGTCGCCTCTGGCTTTGTACGAGGTGGAACCAAATAACAGTTTTGATGAGGCTTTTGTTATTGCTGAAGAAAACAGTTACACCGGCCATCAAAGCGGAGGCAGTGACTCCTGGGATATATTTCAAATTAGAGCCACTGCGCCTGTCATGACAGTCAGTATTTCACATAGTAGTCCAAACTCTTCTGAAAGTGATTTCACCGCAACAGTATTCGACTATTATCAGAATAATCTTGACAAACTTGTAGCAAACAATGGAATTAGCAATAGTATCACTCTTGGCGTAGAAGCAGGGGAAACTTATTTTATAAGAATTAATGTAGACCGTACACCGCAGCAATACGAATACACATTACAAGTGCGTTTTGAAAGTTAATGCTCAGATTTATTAATAAGCATTCACAGAGTGCAGGAATAGGGAGGGAAAATGAAAACGTTTTGCTTTAATATCGGATCTGTTATTTTCGTTTGCCTATGGCTCGTTAGCTGCGGCACGCCTGAAGAAACAATCGACAGTCCTCATGAGTCTTTTGAAACAGCGTACACAATTGCTGAGGACAACTATGTGGAGTATGAACGAATTGATCGAGAAAAAAAACATTTTTATAAAACAACAGCCAGTGGAACGAGTCTTCAGGTAGGGCTTCAGCATGTAAGACTGAATTCATCCGGGAGTAATTTTTCTGTAGCTATCTTTAATTCAAAACAGGAAAAGCTGGATTCTTTTAGGGCATATCATGGAATCGACAATGAAATTGAATTTGGTGTAATACAGGGCGAAGAATATTATTTAAAAATTTATCTCGGTAAGGCTAAGCCGGAGAACAGATACCAGTTGTATGTACTGCGGGGGCAGAAGAACTACGAAATAGAGCCAAATAATGATTTTCCAGATGCCGGTGAACTCAGCTCTGATGTTGCTGTAACTGGGCGCAGAAACCTGAAAGAGTCGAATGATTACTTTCAGATCATACCGACAGGCAACATCCTGACAGTGGAGCTGAAACATATCACCCAGAATGCCCCGGACAGCGATTTCAGCGTAAAACTTTATGATAATTATCAACAGGTGATAGATGCTTTCTCTGCAAATAATGGCCTGAACAATCAGATCACAACCGGTGTTTTATATGGGGAAAGATATTATGTGAAGGTCTATGTTAAAAATGCGTGTTACACATGTGAATATGAGCTTTTAGTTTCATATTAAAACCATTTGTATGCTGTTGACATATCAAAACAGTTGTGTGAAGTCATGTTATGGTCATGGAATCATTATTCAGAAGTTTCATTTTTCTGGCCCATGGAACACGAAAAAAATATCAAGGATGGTCAACTGTCAGATGTTGAGGTAAAAATATGATTAATCGTATCACAATGATAATTTTTTATGGAGCTGTAACCCTGAACTTGCTGGGCTTTTTCCTGGATATAACAGGGATAAATGAAAGCGGTAAAGCAGGATATTTCAGTTATGATCTCTGGCTTCATATAAGTTTTCCATATTGGATATTTGCCAATATTGTTTTCATCACAGTAACTCTGATAAGTGGTTTATTATTATCTGGAGTACGATTCCATGTAACATCCGGCCATGGTTCCACTAAGGGAAAACAAACCAATAAGCTTTTATGGGAAAATTTAATCCTGATCCCGGTTTTATTGGGTTTATTTCTTATGGCAAGCCCTAGTGAATTTTCCGGCGAAAAAAATATGGATTATCTCCTGAAAAAAAGAATAGTATATCTGGATGGTTATATCACAAAAGATAAGGCTGAAAAGATCACAAAAGCTATTACACTGCTGAATGCTCAGAACAGTGCAAAAGAAATTACTCTCTATATTAACAGTGACGGCGGCAGCATAATATCAGGTTTGAATATCTATGATGCGATAAAGTATTCAGAAGCGCCGGTCACGGGAGTTGTACAACTAAATGCTGCATCCATGGCCGTTATTATATTGCAGGCTTGCAAGACAAGAAAAGCGTTCGAGTATAGTCATATACTCATCCATAACATCAAGATTACCAATGAATGGAATAAATTTGAAGAAAATCTGGAAGAGGAACTGGAAACTGCCAGGTATATCCAGAAAAACCTTAACAGATTACTCGCTGAGCGGTCTGGCCTTTCTTTAGAAAAAATAGTAAGATTATCCAGAAACAGTCAGATGCTTCAGTCTAAAGAGGCAAAGAAATTAGGGTTTATTGATGAAATTATTTAGGTTTG
>VAPH01074095.1_pt1 | contig 17687 bp, 21 predicted proteins | sample 3393861 | NCBI WGS metagenome assembly VAPH01 (sample SAMN08290439, study PRJNA428436) | hydrothermal vent metagenome | isolation source: Deep-sea hydrothermal vent chimney | place: Atlantic Ocean: South-mid Altantic Ridge | reverse complement strand
GAAGAACATAGAAAAATAAAGAGTCCTAACGATTATATTTTACTTGTTATAAGACGAATGAAGAAAGGAGCGTATGCGACTATTCTGAATTTATATCCCAATCTCCTCAAACATAAAGGATGTTGCTGGACATGTTTGTTTAACAGTACCAATCTAAAATTCTATGCGCAACATAACAAAACCAACAAGCAGACCTCGTATAAGCATAATTGCTGCTGTTGGAAAAAACAGAGAGCTAGGAAAAAATAATGATTTAATATGGAGAATATCCAGTGACTTAAAAAGAGTAAAGAAACTCACTACAGGTCACCCTATTATTATGGGTCAAAATACATACGAATCTATTGGACGACCCCTACCAAACAGAACAAACATCGTTTTAACAATGGATTCTGATTATGTTGCAGAAGGATGTGTTGTTGCACACTCACTCAACGAAGCTTTTGAAAAAGCAAAAGAAGTGGAAGATGAGGAAATATTTATATTTGGTGGAGCGCGTGTATACCACGACACTATAGATATTGCTGACAGACTCTACCTAACACTAATTCACGACACAGACGGTGAAGCTGACGCATTCTTTCCTGATTATAGTAAGTTTACAAAAATTGTGAGTTCAGAAAACGGTAAACAAGATGAGCTTAATTACGAGTGGTTGATACTTGAAAAAAAATAAAATTAGTCTTTATTATCATAAAACGGCTTCATAAGTGGGTAGAAAATGTCATCTTTTTGTGATTGAAAAACTTCATGTCTTGTATCAATTTTTGTAAAAATTAAATTGGGTACATTACGAGCAATAATCAAAGGTGTGCATTCATTAGATTCTCCACTAACAGTATTAGATCCGGAAGCAACACAGTCAACTATATTCGTGGTTGAGAACCTTAATTTTTTATTAAATAAATCTTGTTTACCAGTATGATTTTCAATAGGATGAAAGCCCCACCATGCTATTGATACACCTACAGCACCCATACGCATTGGCTGAGAATGGCTATCAGTAATAATAACGCAAACGTTTTCTATATTATGTTTTTCTTTTAGATATGTCCAAATCTCTTCTGCAATATCAAAAGGTTTTTCAGGAAGTGGAATAAAATGACCGTCAGCATTAGATTCATCAATACCAGCACCATAAAACATTGCATGATATTTAATAGCTAATGGTGACATTTGATATTTGATATTGCCTTCAATCATGTAATCAGCTTCATTTTCAACAAGCTCACGTTTATCTATATCTTCAACACTAATACACCTGCCTTGATGTATAGACACAATTTTAGACGTAATCAAAACAACATCACCTTCATGAACATCAGTAAGATACTCATCCATTAATTTATACATGTCGTCTTTTGGCGGCTGCATTACTTTTGTTTTAATTGTTATATATTCCACAGAAATTTTAGGATACCACACAAAAAGCTGAATATAAGATATCCAGCTTTTTATTTAACTTGAAAGATTACTCCTTCACAGTTCTTATACTACTACCAAACGTCGTGAGTAAAACGTTCGTCAAAGTGGTCTATACCACTTTCCCCCCTTAACAGGGGCTGTATACCTTTTGGTTATTTTCACTCTCTAACACGGTCGCAAAATAACTCAAAAGCTTCGTCAAAGTGGTCTATACCACTTTGACGCCCATGCTTTTACAAGTACCTTCGATGATTTTCATTGCTTGATCAACATCATTTGCTGAAAGGTCTTGCATTTTCTCTTCTGCAACCTCTTTAATCTGTGCCTTAGTTATTTCACCAACTTTAGAAACAAGATTTTTTCCAGACCCTTTTGGTTTACCAATCTTCTTAAGAATAAGTCTTGAAGCTGGTGTTGTCTTAACGACAAAGTCAAAACTTCGGTCGTCATAAACATTAATCTCTACAGGAACAATATCTCCCATACGATTACGTGTCTGTTCATTAAACTGGTTTACAAATTCACCAATGTTAATACCCGCCTGACCAAGTATTGGACCAAGGGGAGGAGCTGGTGTTGCTTTTCCACCTACTGCCTGAACTTTTATTTTATTTAAAATTTTCTTTGCCATTAAATGAAGAAACGAGAGAAGCGAATATTCTGAATTTATGCAGGAAAGTTTAGAAAAATAATAATCTCACAAAAAATATATTTTTCAAACTTTATCGCAACTTTACGTTTAATTAACTTTTAAGTTTTGTATCGTTCTGGTTCCATAGTCCTCACGATACTCTTTGAAGCCCTGATATCCTACCTTATAATTTCTGTCCGTCAATAGATCCGTTCATCCAAATTCTAGAAAGCCTAAATTTGGTGCAGGTGCGAGGCGTGAGTGCAAAATTATTTGAGTCGTATTTTATATACGATGCAAATAATTTTGCACGAAACAACACTGCAGATGTACCAAATTTAGACTTTCTTCACTTGAAGAAAGTCTAGTTCTACAGGAGTCTCCCTACCAAACATAGAAACAAGAACCTTTACCTTACCTCTCTCCTCATCAATCTCTCCAACCTTGCCTTCAAGTTCCTTAAATGGACCATCAGTAATAAGCACAATATCATCAATAGACATATCAACTTGGTGTTTAGGAGCATCATCTTCCATACGATTAAGTAGTGTGTCTAGCTCATGTTGAGCAAGAGGTACTGGCTGAGTTCCACTACCAACAAAACCTGTTACGCGAGGGGTGTTTCGTACAACGTACCAAGAATCATCAGTCACAATCATTTCAACCAATACATATCCTGGATATACACGCTCTTCTTCTGTTACTCTTTTTCCTCCTTTTACCCGAATTTTCTTTTCAGTAGGAACAATAACGTCAAAAATCTTATCTTGCATTCCAAGAGAATCAATACGTTGTTTTAGATTACGTGCAACCGCATTTTCATATCCAGAGTATGTATGAATTACATACCAATGTCTTTCTCCGTCTGTATGTTGTTTTGCCATAATTTAGTTAATGGTTTGTAGTTAATAGTTGATGCTGAAATTTTGCCTTTGGCAAAATTTCTAAACAATAAAAGCTGTTGCTAATTGCTATTTTATGAACCAATCGATTCCTTGTGTGAAAATATAATCAAAAAGACCTACAAATAGAGAAACTGCAATAGAAATTACAATAACCAGTATTGTGTACGTATATGCCTGCTTCTGTGTAGGCCACGAAACATGCTTTAATTCAGCTTGTGTATCTTTTATATAATCAATAAATTTACTCATGTTTTTGAAATTAAGTTGTAGAAGATTATAGTCGAACCTTCTAAAAAACACCCTCTCGGGTGAATGTCTGTCCATAATATCAGATTTTTCCACTTAGTCAATCTTTGTCCGAGTTCACCCGGCGGGACACAACATATGTGGTCATGAAACCAAAAGTTGATTTTTTTGTATTTTATGGTATCATTGGCAATAAATGAAGACGCTACCTGCAGTAAAACCAATGGATTTTGAGAAAGAACGAAGTGAAAAGAATCGTTCAATCAGTGATTTCCTTGAATCATACAATGAGAACCTGCCCCCAGGTTTCCCACTTGCTTCAAATTCTAATTTAAAAATCTTCCAGAACACATATCCTTCACTCTTTAAAGTTAAAGATAGTGAAAATTCCTGGTCACTAGACCGTCATCGAAAAAAAGTTATGGACTGGCTTCCGCAATATATAAAATCCCTTTCTTTACCAGTGTCCCAGATTTAACTCAAAATCCTACAATTTTTGACCTCGCCACTTCTGTTGGTGCGGTTTTTTTATATAAAACAACTCAAAACTTCGTCCACTACGCGAAGCCAAGAAAAAACAGCCTTATTCTTAGGGTTATTTTTTGTTAAAAGTGTACATCCTTACAGTACTGTTCAAACCTTTGCTTGCAATAATATGCAAATAGTCGCATAGTATCCATCAGCAGAGTTAGACCTTTGTAAAATTTTCTTTGACCAACTTATGGAGAATACACGTGCAACATCCGCTAGTAAACCCATCTTTAACACCATATGGTTTTGTATTTCCAAAATACAAAGAAAGACTCGACTTCTCGCCTGATAATAACCCGCAATACATAAACAGGGAGAGGTTGATTGCTAAACAGTGGGCTAAACGAAACAGATATGATGCTACTCAGCCACTACCAGCACATACGATTATCCACCAGATACTTCCGTCAATCGCCACGGTAAATCATATAACTAACGGCGACTTTTCCTTCAATGAAAAACCATATCTAAGTCGTGACCTTGCAATATTATCAACTGTATTGCAGTGGTTAGCTACTAACGTTGGAAATGAATTTCTGACCAGAGATATTTCAGAATATAGTGGATATCATACTGAGCGTGAATTCGTTTTGAAATTCGAACATAAGCCGAATAGGGACCAAAGATTGGCGCTTTGGTTGCATGAATGTAGCCCACTTTGTAGTAAATTCACAAGTGAATGTGTGCTGGATGTGAATCAGGTTACAACAAGAGATCGAACTGTTATCGACGGTCTGTTTCGGTGGTTAGGAAAAAGTGATGGTAGACAATTTATTGCTAATTACCAACAATACTTCAGGCTGCAGTGTAAAGACGCTCAACGTAAAAATGTTAGTTCCGTAGCTGCGTAAACCGCCCGACATGAAAAGGCTTGGCCCAACTCATGTTGGGCATTTTTTATGTTTCTAATCAATAAATTAATAGAACTAAACTAAAAAAGCCGGCGCGTAGCGCCGGCTTTTTTATTTGTACATCTATTACTACCTAATCTCGTAAGTAATACTCACGTTCGCAACAAAAGTGTTCTCTCCTGTTGGAATACTTGGTGCCACACCAACATTTTCCGTAGAATCAAGGGCAAAACGTTCATACATAATTGGTGGATAATATTCATCACGCCCACTCTCATTAAAGTCCACAATACGCACAAGCTTCACACCCAAATCATTAGCAAGCTTCTTAGCTTTTTCTTTTGCATCATCAATAGCAACTTCACGCGCTTCTGCAACAAAAATATCTTCGTCATCAATAGTAAACTGCAAACTAGATATGTTTGTTGCTCCTCTTGTGCCAACTCCAGAAAGTAATGTGCCAGAATTATCTATATCACGAACCTTTACTATTATAGTTTGGTTAACTTCATATCCTCTAAGCACCTGTTCCGACGGAGGACAAAAACCATCAGTGGTACATATACTCCGCAAATAATCATATCTTGGACTCAAATTGTAATACTGTGTTTTAACGTCCTTATCAGTCACACCCTCTTCTTCAAGATATGCAAGGATTTCATTAATAGCTTTAGCTGAAGATTTTTGTGCTGTAGCGGCATCATCTTCTTCTACTACAACCGAAAAGCTAAAAGTGGCGATATCTGGCCTTGCCAAAATCTCACCCTTTCCATTTACTGTAATGGTTGCAATTTGTGAAGATAAATAATTTGTTTCGCTTATAGCACTATATGTATATGCACCAAGCGCGATTACAATCATAAGAAATACTGGTACCAACATCTTATAAATACTTTTACCTCCACAATGTGTACAGCCTTCTGCTTTATTTATTTGTTTATTTTCCATATAAATATTTTATTGAACTAAGCATACTACAACACAGACCATAGTGTAGCCCTTTCGTTACCACAAGTATTTTGAAAAGCCTCAACATCATTTGCAGTAACACCATTTTCTAAAGACTGATACTCCATAAGATGATACATAATCGATTCCTTGCCTTCAACATGTTCAATAGATAATGTATGACCAAACTCATGAGCCAATACAATCTCCAATTCTTCAGAAGATTGATACTCATAAATATTAATTACATCCCCATTATAATCTCCTTGTATAAACTCACCACCTTCAGTAAATCTGTTATTGTATTCTTCTACAACATTATTATAATCATCAACAATAAGATTCCCCTCATTGCCTATCTTGTTCATTTCTTTTACAAGTAAATTAAGTTCAGAAGCTATGGAATTAAGACGGTCTTGTTCCTCTTTAAGATACTGTTGTTTTTTTGATAGTGCTGTATAAACAGTCTCCGGTGCACCACCAGCAATATTCCACTTTTCAACCTCTACATTATATGCTCTAAGTTTATTTTCATATGTAGCACTCTGCTTTTCATAATTAGATTTTAGTGTTTCATATTTATTAACTAAATTTTCATACTGTACTCGCACAGACTGACTCTCCCACTCACGATCTTCAAGTGTGTCACGCAAATATGATTCTGCATTTGAATCAGCTTGCCTACCATCAAAAACAAAATTAATTGAAAACTTTGCACTTTCATCGTAAGTAAATAAATTTCTACCAGTGGCATCCTCCCACATAGATTCAGCGTTTGAAATATATGTACGAACTTCCTCGTAACTTAAATTAAAACGAGGGTCAATATCTCCAACCCTATATGCAATAGGAACACCGCATCCTGCAGAGGCCTGATAATACAAATATCCTGCACCGAAGAGCACGATAACGAGTAGTAATGTAGAAAAACCAAATCTCATGTATTAATCGTATACCAAACACAAAAAAATACCACACCTATAATTATTTAATATGATTTTTATAATCAAACATTTTTGCAAATATTAGTGTGTTCCCTAAAATCTCTAATTTATTAGCATCTTCCAAATCTACAAATTTAAAATCTACACATTCTTTAGAAGCACTAAAATCTAAATTCTCCACAGTTGTTTCGTAAAATACATTTACAATCCAAATGTCTCTTTTTATATTTTGGGCTGTAGAAAAATAACAAGGATTATCTGCAACCCACGTTGCTTTTACACCCATTTCCTCATCTATCTCTCTAGGTAAATCTTCTTGAGGTGACGCACCGAACTTCAATCCTCCACCCGGTATATCCCATTTACCATTATCTTCTTGAATAATTAAAAATTTTGTACGAGACTCATCAAGTATCAAAGCCTTAATACTTACTCTATAAAAACTTTCTGGTACTGTGCCCATATTTTTACCAATCAAGCGCTCCTCCAACCTTGTACTCAGTAACTCTTGTTTCAAAAAAATTCTTTTCTTTAGGCAAATCAATAGCTTCACTCATCCATGGGAATGGGTTTTTTATACCCTCATTCTGAGGAGGAAGCCCAACACGTTCTAGACGCCTATCTGCAATAAACTCAATGTATTGCTTGAAGCCTTCAGCGTTCATACCAAATATTCCTTTAGGAAATACTTCTTTAGCAAATGTATATTCAAGTTTTGTAGCTTGTACGATATGCCCAACAATCTTATCTTGAAATTCTTGAGTCCAAAGCTCTGGTTGTTCTTCTTTAATAGTATTAATAAGTTTGCAACCAAAGTTTAAATGCATAGACTCATCACGCATTATGTACTGAATCTGTTCTGCACTACCTGTAAGCTTATGTTGTCTTTGAAAACCAAACATAACCGCAAACGAGCTGTAAAAGAAAATACCTTCAACGATTAATGCGAAAATACACAAGTTTTCAAGATATTTCTGATCATTTTCAAGTGTTCCAGTCTTGAAGTTTTCATTAAAAATTCCCTCAGAAAAAGACAAAAAGAAATCAGCTTTTTTATATATCGTTTCTATCTCACGATACATATTAAATATCTTGCCTTCATCCATTGACAGTGACTCAACTATATATTGATATGCATGAGTATGAATAGCTTCCTCATATCCTTGTCGCAACATATACATACGAATCTCTGGACTGGTTATGTGCTTGTAGTTTGCCAAAACAACATTGTTTGCAGCAAGAGAATCTGCAGTCGTGAAAAAACCAAGAACGGTTTCAAACGCTCGTCTCTCGTCTGGAGTAAGGGCTGTTGGTGATTTCCACTGTTCAATATCTAATTGCATTGATATCTCAGTAGGTAACCAATGGTTTGCATTTGCAGCATTATAATACTCCCACGCCCAAGCATGTTTCATTGGAGAAAGTTGTACAACATCAGCATCTTTTCCATTAATTACACGTCTGTTGTTTATATTTACTCTTTTTGCTCCTTTTTGAATTGGCATATTCTGTAATTTAGATTATTTCTCAAGAGTTTATAGAACAGCTAGTATACCATCTGCTTATAATTATTCACAAGACTCACAGAGAGATTCTTCTGATACATGTAGATTAAATTTATTATTTGACTTAAGAATTATTTCAGCTTTAGCATTCTCAAGTTTCTCTTTTGTAATTGGCGAAGGAGTTGCAAGTGGCGAAGGAATAGCCCCTGTAATAGATGGCTGCGTTCCTGCTTTAACAACAGGGGTTTCTTGTTCAATACTGTCTGCCACAAGACTTTTTTTAACACCCTCATCAGTAGTTCTAAGATGTGAATCTGCAGTGCCAATAGTAGATTTTTCTACCTGTGTTGCTGCGAGAGTTCGCAAATAATACGTGGTCTTTACACCAAGTGCCCAAGCATACTGATACAAATCTGAAATCTCTTTTCCTGATGAACCTTTATAGAAAATATTAAGTGACTGAGACTGGTCTATCCACTTACCTCTCCTTGCCGCAGCTTTAATAATCCATCTCATATCAATCTCAAAAGTTTCTTTGTATTTTTGTTTCAAATCTACTGGAATTGCATCAATCTCTGCAATACTTCCATCATGATACTTTAACACCTCAAGCATTTTTGCATCCCATAAACCAAGTTTCTTCAAATCTTCAACTAAATAAGTATTAATTACTATAAAATCTCCTGAAATATTAGATTTAACATAAATATTTTTGTAGATAGGTTCATTTCCAGGAATAGCACCCGAAATATTTGCAGTAGTTGCTGTTGGCGCAATTGCCATACAAGTGGAGTTACGCATGCCATATTTATTGATGCTCTCTCGAACAGATGTCCAATCCAATGATTCACTTTTATCTATGCCAGTAGACATTTCTCTCTCCTCTTCAAGTAGAGCTATGGTATCGACAGGCAAAATGTCCCTATCCCACTTAGATCCTGGGAAACTTTCGTATGCTCCGCGCTCCTGAGCTAATTCACTTGAAGTTAAAATTGCAGTGTGCGAGATAAGCTCCATAGATGAATCCGCAAACTTGAGGCACTCTTCTGATGCAAATGATATATCAAGTGCATATAACGCATCTTGAAATCCGGCAATTCCAATACCCACTGGACGATGTTTCATGTTTGAATTTCTAGCTTCAACTGTTGGATAAAAATTCAAATCAACTACATTATCTAACATTCGCATACCGATACGTGTTGTTTCCTTAACCATTTCAGTATCAAATTTTCCGTCTGTTATGTGTGTATGAAAGTGCACAGAACCTAAGTTACATACAGCAGTTTCCTTTGTTGATGTGTTAAGTATAATTTCTGTACAAAGATTTGAGTTGTGTACAACACCAACATGGTCTTGTGGGGAACGAATATTTGAAGGGTCCTTAAATGTAATCCAAGGATGTCCTGTTTCAAACAACATGCCGAGCATTTTCTTCCACAAATCTTTTGCTAACATTCTTTTAAAAAGTTTGATTTCTCCTCTATCGGCCATCTCTTCATATTTTTCAAACATTTCTTCAAACTCCTTACCATATATCTCTGTAAGTTCTGGAGTCTCGTCTGGAGAAAATAGTGTCCATTGTCCTCCTTCTTTAACTCGCTTCATAAACAAATCAGACACCCAAGCTGCTGTATTCATGTCGTGAGTACGTCGTCTTTCATCACCGGTATTTTTTCTAAGCTCTAAAAAGTCTTCAAAATCATAGTGCCAATTCTCCATATATACGCATGTTGCTCCTCGTCTTCGTCCAGAGCGATTAATAGCAACAGTCACATCGTTTGCAATCTTTAGAAAAGGAATTACACCCTGTGAATTAAGTCCAGCAGCTTTTACAAGAGCACCAGTACCACGAAGAGCGCTCCAGCTAGTACCTATACCTCCAGCCCATTTTGAAAGAATTGCATTATCACTGTATACCTTAAATATATGTTTTAAATCATCCTCTACAACATTTAAATAACAAGATGATAATTGAGGGTGGTTTGTTCCTGCGTGAAAAAGTGTAGGAGTAGATGGAACAAAACGTAATGTTGACATCACATTATAAAATTCAATTGCTCGATCTTCTTTATTTTGTTCATTAAAAGAAATACCCAACGCTATACGCATCCACATAATCTGAGGTGTTTCAAGCATCTTACCTTCGCTTGTTCGTATTAAATATCTATCATGTAGTGTCTCAATACCTAAATATTTAAACAAATCATCACGTTCAGGGACTATGGCTGCTGCAAGCTTTTCTAAATCAAAAGTTAAAATTTTCTTATCTAGTTTACCTTCCTCAACAGCTAGTTTCATATTTCGCACAAAAGCAGATTTGTATACTTTATCTTTTTCTTCATCACTCATTTCAGAAGTGCCTCCCATTACCTCATCAGAAATTCGGTCACAAAGCTGTCTTGCCGCAACATATGTATATCCTGTGTTTTGTTCAATTCGCGCACGCAATACAAGCGTCACAAGTTTTGCTACATCGCTAGTCTTAATTCCATCGTAGACCTCTCTTTTAACCTGCGCGACTATATCCTCAACATCAATCTCATCTTCAAAACCTTTTATAAATCTAGAGATGTATGCGTGCATATTTTCACTTGAAAACTGCTCACCAGCTCCATCATCACGTTCAACTGTCAAACGGTTTTCTTCAATCTCCTTTACTGTCTCTTCCTGTCTAACCTCTGTCTGTTTAAAACGATATAATATGTACGCTTTTGCAACACTAAAATAACCACGTTCCATCAGGGTGTTCTCTACAAGGTCTTGCACCTGCTCGACTGTCGGACACTTTTCTTCCCCTTCACATATATTTATCAGATTTGCGTTCACTCTGTCCGCCATCTGTTGCAATATTTCATCATCAATTGAAACATTTTCTGCAGCAAAAGCTTTCTTCATTACTACAACAATTTTGCTTGTGTTAAATGGTTCTGTTTTGCCATTTCTTTTTACAATTTCAGTAATCATACAAATCTACGTTTAAAAAGCCTAAATAATGTCCCATAACCTAAACGCGAAATAAGTAAGGGTGTTTCAGACACAGCCATGCATTTTGAGCGCATAGTTTATTTTGTGTCTGGAAAATACCGACACACGAAGAGCAAATAGCGTGTGTTAATTAAATAATAGCACATCTGATTTTTTTCAAAATAATGCACAAACTGAAGCTATTTCAATTTATATGTTGCAAAATGTAGCTTTTTTGAAGTTCAATTTTTACTACTGTGTAAATCACTTGTGGATAACAATAAATATAGCTAAGCTACAAGACTTGCACGGTTTTTTAGGTGTTTTCTAATACTAAAAAACACCTAAAAACATAAAACTAAGTATTTCCAAACCCAAAAAACAATGGTATATTCCATCGATTCAATGCCTGTCTATATATAGAATGAGGTACGAATAAGTTGTTTCAATGGTCGCGTTGCGACATCACAAAAACTAGAAGGAGTGGAATAAGTGTCAAACAAAAATACATGCAACAAAAATGCTGTGCAAATATTTGAGGATACAATCCAAAAGATTATGTCTAACAATAATTGGTCTATCTGCGATATAGAAAATGAAAAATTCGGTAAAAAAATAGCTAGAAAATTTCCTGGAGCATTAATAAAAAAAGATGGTCAACTATCAATTTTACCAACAGACCATGGTGGCAGAGGTTATCTTATGAGCTACACCGACCTGCATGAAATGATTCTTAGTATATTCGACCGAGTGTTCGGTCTAAAACAATCCGACAGTAACATTAAAAGTTTTAGAAATTGTTTAAATGAAACTTTTGGTACTGTGGTTTGGAGCAGTATAGAAACAGAGTTCATTCCACAAATAATCTAAGTTTGAGAGGTTCAACACATATTACCTAAATTAATCTCGTAGCAAAAAGCCAGTCTTAAAATAGGACTGGCTTTTTTAATATCAAACAAAACTCTTTATCTTTTAAGCGAATCTCGAAATGTAATCTTATATTAAAATCAAAATTACAATCGTAAAAAACTGGCAATTTCATATATAAAATAATACACTATAACTTATGTTAGAAGCATTTATAGCATCATTTGTAGTTGCGTTATTTTCTATAATAGGAGTATTCTTTTTTGGCAAAAAAGGCAAGTTGCAAGGTTCACACACATACATACTACCTATATCCGTAGGGGTGTTTTTAGGTGTTGTATTTTTTGATTTAATTCCAGAAACTATAAAAAATAGCGGTGAATTTGGTGGTATAGCTATTGCTACAGGTTTTCTATCTTTCTATTTATTAACACATGTCCTAAAAACATATCATCATCATCACACAGAAAATGAAGATGGGTGTGTTGGTACAGGAGCGCAAAAGCTTCTAATAGGAGATGCTGTACACAATATCGCAGACGGAGTTGTAATAGCTTCTGCATTTTTAATAAATCCAACCACAGGTATAGCTGTAACAATAGGTATTATACTGCATGAAATACCACAAGAAATAGCAGAGTTTGGAGTGTTACTTAAATCAGGTTACACGAGAAAAAAAGCCGTACTATTAAATTTGCTTTCAGCATCTAGCATACTAATAGGTGTCACAATCACCGCTATCTTTGCTAGTAGATTTTTAGAATACATATGGATAATAACTGGTATTGCTGCTGGAAACCTACTATACATAGCTGCAACAGATCTACTTCCAGAGCTTCATGAGTCACACAAATCACACTTCGTGCATTCTTTTACATACACACTATTTGGAGCAACATTTATATATGTACTTCTACTAATAACAAACTCATTTTAGAAAAATAACTTAGTTACATAAAATCCTAACCCTGTTCCAATAATAAAAGTAAAAAATATTAATAATATAATGTCTCTTGTGTTCATTAATGTAAGTATATCAAAATTGAACCACAAACTATTGTGTTCAATGGTAATATAACTCTACATATTAAAATTAATAAAATATTTTTATGAAAAAAACAACTCTACAAGCACTGTTTGCTCTTGGAACAATTATTGTTGGAGGATACATGTTTTTCACATACAGTTGGGGTACGCCTCCAGCAATTAGTGGTCTAGGGTTTCTTTTCGCAGGACTAGCACTGTGGATTCCGCACTGTCCTATTTGTGCAAAAATCTGTAAATAATATTTAGAAATAAGCCATAAAGATAAACCTGCCAAATGTACTACATTTGGCAGGTTTATCTTTATATAACTTTAAACAAAATCTGAAATACGCATCCAATATTTATAGAGTGTTTTATTATCCGTCCTAATTTTATCTATTATATCTTTTTTACTTAGATTGTGAAAATGACCAAAATAATATTCCCATATAGCTTTTTTTGAAGAATTAGATAACTGAAACTTAACATGTCTCTAGTGAATACTTTGTAAAAATACCTATAGGTATTTTTACGTGATACTCTTGGTTCCCCCGCTCAAACTGTTTGAACCAATATCTTTTCTAAACCACATACCTTTGAAAGAAATTCTTGAAACAACGTCGTATGCGCTGTTCAACGATTTTTCCAGAGTTGTCCCCGTCGTGGTAACACCCAAAACACGACCGCCATTTGTAACGACTTCCCCTTTTTTATTTTTTGTCCCCGCATGAAAAATAATGGCACCACCTTTCTCTTTTGCTTCTTCTAATCCGATAATTGAGAATCCTTTTTTGTACGTCTTGGGATACCCCTCTGACGCAACAACAATACATGTGGCATACATTTCCTTCCACCGAAGAGTCGTTTCGTTTAGGTCCCCATTAATACAAGCAAATAGTATATCGAGTAAGTCTGTATCAAGTAGTCGCATATATGGTTGTGTTTCAGGATCACCAAAACGAGCATTAAATTCTATAACTTTCGGTCCATCATCTGTAATCATGATTCCAGGATAAAGCACCCCCACAAAAGGCGTTCCTCTTTTTCTTAATCCATCAACAGCCGGTTGTATGATTGTGTTTTTTATTTCCGCAATAATCTTCTCAGAAATCCCCGGTACTGGGGCAATAATTCCCATACCTCCTGTGTTTGGACCCATATTGCCGTCATACGCTCGTTTATGGTCTTGAGAAGTTGGGAAAAGAGAAATATGTGTACCGTCGCAAAACGCATGCATTGAAATTTCTTTACCTCTCAAAAACTCCTCGACGACCACAGTCGCACTGGCATTTCCATACTTTTTCTCTTCCATTAGTTCTATAAGCGCGTGTTCCGCTTCAGTTTGATTCCCTGCAATCACAACACCTTTTCCCAGCGCTAAGCCATCTGCTTTTATCACAATTGGAAATTCCTGTGCTTGTATATACGCTTGTGCCTCACTAATATTCTGAAATGTGACCGAAGACGCTGTGGGGATGTTTTCTTCCTTCATGAATTGTTTGGCAAACGATTTTGACCATTCAATTTGCGCCGCAGCTTTGGTTGGCCCGAAAACTGCGATACACAATTCTTGAATATCATCCACAATTCCTTCCGCCAGATAATCGTCTGGTCCCACAACCACAAGGTCAACCTTGTGCACTTTCAGCCATTCAATTATTTCTTTCTTGTCGGTCAAAGAGAGATTTTCTGCAATTTGAGCCGTTCCCGCATTTCCGGGAGTAACATATATATTTTTGACTTTGGAAGACTGTTTAAGTTTCCACACTAAAGCATGCTCACGCCCTCCTCCGCCGATAACCAAAACATCCATATAAAAAGTATAGTAAAATTCCTAATTCATACTAGAAATCATTTTTACTGTATCACCATTTCATCTTATTTGCATATACACAAAAAACTATCCAGACGTTTGCCAAATATTATTACAAGATGCACTTTTACTCCATCCATCTGCTTTAGCGTCTTCTTCTGTACAAAACCATTGCTCACCTTTTCTAGGGTCTATTTTTACACGCTTATAATTAGGACACCCAGGTAAAAAATAATCTTTTTCATATCGTTTATTAATATTTCCTTTTATAACACACTCACTATTAAAAGGATTACTATCTTTTTCTAAATCTGTATTTTTTGGAATCTCAAAATCACAAAAGCCCCACATACCAACATTATCTGATTTTGCCTCACGTTCATCTGCCTGTATTTGTGATAAATATCTTCTATTTGGTTTTGTATACAAACTCTTAGCATAACCACCCCTTACCAAAACACTATTTATCAAAACATCATCTGACTCGGGATTTTCACCCCTTACAACAACGTAACGCAAAAGCCTATCAAAACTATCTTTTGCAGTCTGGTCTTTTTCTAAAAAGACTTTTTTACCTAGAACAAGTTTAGCCAATTCTTGTTCTGATTCCTTACTAAAACATGAACCTTTTTCAGGTGCATCAATACCTAAAAGCCTTATTCTTATACCATCTTCAACAATCAAAGTATCTCCATCAACAACACGCTCAACAATATGCAATCTTGTTTCAAAACCTGTGCCATATTTACCATAATCTTTAACAACAGTATATCCGCCATATCCACCAACAGCCATTACGAAAGCTAATACAGAAATAATAACTGGTCTTGAAAATGGTTTTTTCATACACCTATTATACTCATAATTGTATTAATATAATTTTGCAGAAATAGCACTATGGATTCCACACCGTTCTATTCGTACAAAAATCTGTAAATAATATAAAAACTCCCTATAGAGAGTTTTTATATATAATCTGAACGATTACCGCGAACTTTTACTGCTTCCTTACGGCGCAAAAGTTTCGTTCAATTCCCCATATCTCACAATATGTCATTAGAAAAACCTCCACAAGAAAGGTCTTTCTAATAATGTTGGGCGATTACCGGGAATTGAACCCGAATTTCCGGTACCACAAACCGGAGTAATAACCATTATACGATAATCGCCATAAGCATTTTGCACTCTATTTGAGAACAAGATGATGGCAATTGTGGCACAACCACATCAATTTTTCAATAGTTAAACCGAAATTTATCTAAAAAATTTAATCAACATATCTCTTAACTTTTAAATAGAAATATTCAGAAAATAAGGACTTAAAGAATTCCAAATAGAAATTGGCACCATAAAAGAGAGGCGGTACAAGAATGAGTAGTACAGAGCTTGCTCAGAGTAGTATACAGAACAATAATCTAACAACCAAAAAATCGCACGGGGGTGTGAGTTTTTGGTATAATTGGGAGAATAAACAATAATTGACATATATCATACATGATATATACTGAATATGTTGACATACAAAGTAAAATTTTATAAAGACAGTCAAAATGGGAAAGAACCAGTTTTGGAGTACATTGAGAAACTAGACAATAAGAACAAGGCAAAAAATATTAAAGTACGTAGATTTTTTAAGAGAGCACGAAGGACACCTGGATGAACCGTACTCAAAACATATTTCCGGTAAAATTAGAGAATTGAGAGTAGATTTTTCCAGAAATAGACATAGGATTTTCTATTTTACTTTTGTGAACAAAACGATTATTTTACTGCATTCATTTCAAAAAAAGACCGCTAAAGCTCCAAGATCTGAAATAGAAAAAGCAAAAAATAATTATAAAGACACAATAAATAATCCGCAATTTTATGAATAAAAAAATAAAAAAAGCGACAGATTTTCAAATATATCTCAGCAAAAACTTGAAAGATAAAAAATTCAGGGAATTTTACAATGAATATGGTAAACAGCTTGAAGTTGCCTATCAAATTACAAGACTGCGCAAACGGGCGAAAATAACACAATCTGAATTGGCAAAAAGAATTGGTACAACACAAAGCAACATTGCGCGTATGGAAGCCGGACAACAAAATTTCACCATTGATACACTAAATAAAATTGCTGGCACATTCAACAAAGAGCTGAAAGTTTCAATTATGTAATTTGTAGACTACTGCGCATAACAACCAAAAAACAACTCACTTGGAGGCAAGGCCTCCAAGTGAGTTGTTTTTTGGTGAATTGGGCAAGATTGGTAAATTGACAATAAAGTTTAACGCAGTAATATAAACTTAGATATACAACGTAGTCTAACATGTAGAGGGAATACGAATGAGAATTGAACTTAGAGAACTGAATTGCTTAGTGTTCATGGATGCTGCACTTGCTCTTGATAATTTTATAATCGATAATAAACCAGACATGGAAAAAGTATACGACTGTAGTGAGCTACTTTTTGATCTTGCTTCTGAAAGACAAGACACGGGGATTGTACTTACAATGCATTCTTTTCTCAAGGAAGTAAAAATAGCCAATGTCCGCCGTGTTTGTGAGCTTACCACCTATTTTGATGTACTGGGCGACATGATGATTAAGGCATACTTAAGGCCTGACAATGTTGGGCATGACAATCTCGCGGTATTAAGAGGTTATTGCTTGGGGATGAATAGAACATTCTCTGACGAACAAGCTAATATGTGGAGACGACGCAGGCTTGTTGTGTAAGGTATGACATATTAAGTCATTCACAGGGGTGAATAGAAAGGGGCATAAAATTTGCCCCTTTTTTTATTGTCATTAAATAATCCACCAAAAAATCCCACACATGTGGGATTTTTTGGTAGAATACAATTATGGAGAAATTTCCAATTGAAAAAGCGCAAGAAGAAGCATAACAAAAGTTGGTCAGAAACCTCTTCGTTCCATATTGGTGCTGAGATACTAACCTTTGCTCGAACCTATTTTGAAAAACAATCGCGAAGCGATTGACCTTTCACGCGCCACGCGCGGTGATAACTTCAAACAATATCT
>VAPH01046996.1_pt1 | contig 17733 bp, 15 predicted proteins | sample 3393861 | NCBI WGS metagenome assembly VAPH01 (sample SAMN08290439, study PRJNA428436) | hydrothermal vent metagenome | isolation source: Deep-sea hydrothermal vent chimney | place: Atlantic Ocean: South-mid Altantic Ridge | reverse complement strand
TCGATCAACAGGCAGACCCGGCGCAACTCGGCCCGCCCGCCCAGGTAAGCCTTGACCCGCCGGGTCCAGCGCGCGACGTCGGCCTTCGGCGCCTTGGCGTAACCGTATCCGGGAAGATCGGCCATCATCAGCCTTTCGCCCAGGCGGAAAAAATTAAGCTCCTGGGTGCGGCCCGGCGTGTTCGATGTCCGGGCCAGGGTCTTGCGCCCGGTCAGGGCGTTGAGCAGGCTCGACTTGCCGACGTTGGACCGTCCGGCGAAGGCGATTTCGGCGAGATCGCTCGGCGGCACCTGGTCGAGCCTCGCCGCCCCGATGACGAACCGGCAGTCCCCGGCGAAAAGAAGCCTGCCGGCCTCGAGGGCGTCCTCATCGAATTCGGGGGACATGGCCCGGCCCCTATTTCACTCCCATGCGGATCATGATGGTTTTCTGCTGGATGATGGTCAGCAGGTTGTTCCAGGCCCAGTAGATGACGAGACCGGCCGGGAACCGCGCCAACAGGAAGGTGAATAGGATCGGCAGGAAGGCGAAGACTTTGGCCTGCATGGGGTCGGCCGGCTGCGGGTTGAGCTTTTGTTGCAGCCACATGGTGATGCCCATAAGCAGGGGCCACAACCCGATCATGAGAAAGTCGGGCGGCGTCCAGGGGATCAACCCGAACAGGTTGAACACGGATGTGGGGTCCGGCGCCGACAGGTCGTTGATCCAGCCGAAAAACGGCGCGTGGCGCATTTCGATGGTCACGAAGAGAACCTTGTAAAGAGAGAAAAAGACCGGAATTTGGATCAGCATGGGCAAACAGCCCGAGGCCGGGTTGACTTTTTCTTTCTTATAAAGGGACATCATCTCCTGGTTCAGGCGCACCTTGTCGTCGCCGAAGCGTTCGCGCATTTCCTTCATTTTCGGCTGCAGCTTCTTCATCTTGCTCATGGCCGTGTAGGATTTGTTGGCCAGCGGGTAGAAGAGAAGCTTGATGGCGACGGTCAACAACAGGATGGAGATGCCGAAGTTCCCGACCCAGCCTTCGATCGTGATCAGCGCGTAGAAGATCGGCTTGGTCAGGAAATAGAACCAGCCGAAGTCGATGGAGAGGTCAAAACGGTCGATGCCGAGGGCGCTTGCGTAAGCGTCGAGCAGCTTCACTTCCTTGGCGCCGGTGAATAAATAACTTTCGCTGGTCACGGATTTTCCGGGCGCGACGTCCTGCGCCTCGCCCAGAAAATCGACCTGATAGCTGTCGGTTCCATTGACGCGGCGGTGGACGAAACGGGAATTGGTGCGCGTCTTCTGGTTGGGAATGAGCGCGGCCAGCCAGTACTTGTCCGTGATGCCGATCCAGCCCCCGGTCGAGGACTGCTTGATGATGCCCTCTTCCTGGATATCTTTGTATTTTACTTCGTCCAGGGTTCCGTCGAAAACGCCCAAAAGGCCTTCATGCAAAATATAATAGCCCGTCACCTTGGGCGTTTCCCGCCGCGAAATCAGGCCGAAGGCGTTAAGCCTCGCCGTCGCCGACCCCGTGTTTTCGACTTTTTGCGTCACCGTGAACATAAAATTTTCATCGAGCGCGTAGGTGCGCGAGAAACGCAGGCCCTGACCGTTGTCCCAGGTCAACGTCACCGGTTGGCCGGGGCTAAGGGTGCTTCCGTTCGCCGTCCAAACGGTGTCGGGTCCGGGGAGGGCTTTCCCGGCGGCCGAAACCCAGCCGAATTCGGCGAAATAGGCGTTACGGGTCCCCTTCGGCAGCAACAGGATGATGGGGGCGCTGTTTTTGTCCATCTCGGTGCGGTAATCGGCGAGCGTCAGATCGTCGATCCGGGCGCCCTTCAAGGAAATGGACCCGATCAGCCGGGGCGAAAGGATTTTTATCCGCCGCCCTTTGGCGAGAATGGCGGCGCGCTCGGCCAAGGGTTCAACGGCCGCTTGAGGCGACCCCGGCGTGGCGGCCCCGGCCGGTCCGTTTGGTTGCGAGGACGGCGCCGTGGGGATCGCCGTGGCGGCGTCTCCGGCGGGCGTTTTAGACGCCGCGGCTTGTTCGCTCCCCGGCTGGACCGGCGCGGGCGGGTACATCTTGGAAGAATAGAACTCGTAGCCCATTAGAATGACGATGGACAGGACGACCGCCAGGATCATGTTTCGATGTTCGTTCATGGGGTTCGGTTCCAGACTTTAGCGGATATGGGTGTGTGTGCAGGCGCGATCGCGTCCCCGGCCGCCTTCACCGGCATCTCCGGGGACCGGGTCAAAGCCCGATCCGCCCCAGGGATTGCAGCTGATAAGACGTTTCAGCGCCAACCAGCCACCCTTGAGCGCGCCGAAGCGGCCAACGGATTGAAGCGCGTATTCGGAGCAGCTGGGGTAATACCGGCATGCGCCGGGGAGCAGGGGGGAAATCACCAACTGGTATCCCCTGATGAGGAAACGGATGAGTATGCTTGCGGGGTTCATCGCTCTTTGCGCCCTATTCCTTTCTCCGATTCCGCCGCCTCGCCCACGGGGTTTGCTGGGCTCTTGTAGGCGTCCAGGCGCTTGAGCGCCACCGTTAAATCATTCAACAGGGCGCTAAAGGGACGCCGAAACCCTTTCGCCCGGCCGATGACGACAAAATCACGCCCTTCTTTAGCGTGAGCCGGAAAAATCCGTTCAACGGCGGCCCGCAACCGCCTGCGCACCCTGTTGCGGACGACGGCGTTCCCGACCTTGCGGCTGACCGTAAAACCGACTCGAACCGGGGGCATGGGAACGCCTTGGGCCGGCGGCTTTTCATCCTGGGCATGGCGTCGAACCTGAACGATCAGGCCCGGCGCGACCCATTTTCGCCGCGTTCGCGCGACCCGGAGGAATTCGCAACGCCGTTTAAGGCATGGAACGGATTCCCGCAAGTTTTTCAGGGTCTTAAGCGGACAGGCGTTTGCGGCCCTTGGCGCGGCGGTTGGCGAGCACCTTGCGGCCACCGACGGTCGCCATGCGGCTGCGGAAGCCGTGACGGCGCTTGCGAACAAGCTTGCTTGGTTGGTATGTGCGTTTCACGGGCTAACTCCCTTCTTGATCCGCCCTTATCCGTCGTCTCTTGAGACGGTCAAGGCGAAACAAGGCTGTGTCAAGAATCTCAAGGCCCGCTGTATACGGCCTCATAAAGGGGAAGTCAACGTTTTGACGACGTCGCCCCACACCGATGTCACGCAATGGTGACTGGCGGGAAAGAGCAAAAACTCCTTATATACGCTAAGCTGAACAGATCGTTTTTATGGCGGGATGGAGCCATGGCCCTGATTTCTGCAACGGACTTTAAGATGAAGAAACCGAACCGGACGCTTTCCCCGTGGCGGATGACGCCCCTGGCCGTGCTGGCGCTGGGCGCCGCCCTTTTCTTCGGCTTCGGCCTGGACGACATCCTGACATTCGACGCCCTCAGGGACAACCGCTCCTTGCTGACCGGTTACGTTGAAGAAAACACGGTCCTCGCCGCGATCATTTTCATGGCCGTCTACGCGGCCGCCATCGTTTTCGTACCCCCGTCCGGAACCGTGATGACCCTTGCCGGGGGCTTCGTTTTCGGGGCCGTGGCGACGACGGCCTATGTGGTTGTCGCGGCGACGGTCGGGGCGACGGCGTTGTTCCTGGCGGCCAAGTTGTCCATCGGCGACGTGCTGCACAAAAGGGCCGGGCCTTGGCTTCACAAGATGGAAGGCGGGTTCAGGGAAAACGAGATGAGCTACATGCTGGTCCTCCGCCTGGTGCCCCTGTTTCCGTTCTGGCTGGTCAATCTGGCCCCGGCCTTTTTGCATGTGCGCCTCAGGACCTTCGTGATCGGAACTTTTTTCGGAATCATTCCCGGAACCGCCGTTTACGCCACCGTCGGCGCCGGCCTGGGCGGCATCTTCGAGGCCGACGGGGAGTTCTCCCTGGCCGGCGTGATGACGCCGGAGATAACGGCCGGACTGGTCGGGCTCGGCGTGCTGGCCCTTATTCCCGTCGTCTATAAAAAAATCAAGGCCCGGAAGGACGCGGGGTGAGGGCAAGCGCGAAAGGCGTTCTGCGCGTCGATCTCTGCGTCATCGGTGCCGGTTCGGGCGGCCTGTCGGTGGCCGCGGGCGCGGCCCAAATGGGGGCTTCCGTGGCGCTGATCGAAAAGGACAAGATGGGGGGCGATTGCCTGAATACGGGCTGTGTCCCTTCGAAGGCCCTGCTGGCGGCCGGGCACGCGGCCGCCGCCGTGGCGCGCGGCCGGGCCTTCGGGGTGGCGTGCGAAGACCCCCTTATCAAGGGCGATGAGGTTTTCGCCCATGTGCGGAACACCATCGCCGCCATCGCGCCCAACGATTCCGTGCAACGATTCGAAGGCCTGGGCGTCAAGGTGATCGCCGCCGCCGGCCGGTTCACCGGTCCGCGCGAGGCCGTTGCGGACGGGACCGTGATCCGGGCCCGGCGGTTCGTTCTGGCCACCGGATCGCGTCCCTTTATCCCCCCTATTCCCGGCCTGGACGCCGTTCCCTTCGAGACCAACGAAACTCTTTTCAACGCCACCGCCCTGCCCGAACACCTGATCGTCGTCGGGGGCGGTCCCATCGGCATCGAGATGGCCCAGGCGCACCGGAACCTCGGAGCCCGGGCGACGGTGCTTGAGATGGCCTCGATCATGCCCAGGGACGATGCGGAACTGGTCGATGTCTTGCGCGCCCAACTGACCCGCGACGGCGTCGATATCCGTGAAGGCGCAGCCATCGCCCGGGTCGAAAAAACCGACGGCGGCCTCGCCGTGATCCTGGAAGACGGCGGCGGCGAGACCCGCATCGAGGGGGACAGGCTTTTAATCGCCGCCGGGCGGCGGGCGAACGTAGAAGGGCTCGGCCTGGAAAAAGCGGGCGTCGATTGCGGACCCACGGGCATCAGGGTGGACGCCCGGCTTCGGACGTCGAACAAGAAGGTTTTCGCCATAGGCGATGTGGCCGGGGGCTTTCAATTTACCCATGTGGCCGGATATCATGCGGGGATCGTTATCCGTAACGCCCTGTTCCGGTTGCCGGCCAGGGCCGACCATTCCGCGGTTCCCTGGGTGACCTATACGGACCCGGAACTGGCCCAGGTGGGGCTGACCGAGGCCCTGGCCAAGGCTCGCCATGGCGATATCCGCGTGCTTCGCCTGCCGTTTGCCGATAACGACCGGGCCCGGGCCGAATTAAAGACCGACGGCATGGTCAAGGCCGTCACCACGGCGAAGGGTAAGATTTTGGGGGCCGGGATAGCCGGGCCCCAGGCAGGCGAGTTGATCCAGCCTTGGGTCCTGGCGATGAGCGCCAGGCTCAAGATCGGCGCGATGGCGGGGATGATTTCCCCCTATCCGACGCTCGGTGAAATGAATAAAAGGGTGGCGGGAAGTTTCTATACTCCTTCGCTCTTCGGTGAAAGAACGAAGAAAATCGTCCGCTTTCTCGCCCGTTTCGGCTGACCGGAAAAAAAGGGACAAAGTACAGGCCCCATGAAGGTTTCAGCGCCACTCCGCCCGCCCTTGTTGAAAAGCCTCTCGGCCCGCCTGTTGGTGCTGACCGTTTTTTTCATCATGGTCGCCGAGTTTCTTATCTACGCGCCGTCCATCGCGCGTTTCCGCAAGGTTTACCTCGAAGATCACATCGCTTTGGCGCATCTGGCGACCTTGTCGCTCGGGGCGATCCCCGACAACATGGTGAGTAAGGATCTTGAACGGAAACTCCTCTACCAGATAAGCGCCTACGGCATCATTCTAAGGTCGGATGAAAAACATATCCTGGCGCTCAGCGAAGACATGCCGCCCAAGGTCGATGCGACCTTCGACCTTCGCAAGGGCGGCAGTTTCATCGATTGGATCGGCGCCGCTTTCAGCGCCTTGGCGAGAAACGACAACCGGGTCATCAGGGTCATCGGGTATTCGCCGAAGGAACCCGGCATCACGGTCGAGGTCATTCTCGACGAAGAACCCCTGCGCGAGTCCATGCTCGCCTATTCGACGCGCATCCTGCAACTCTCCATCGTCATTTCCCTGATTACGGGGGGTCTCGTCTATCTCAGCCTGCAATTGATGATGATCCGTCCCATAGGCCGGATCACCCATTCCATGGCGTCGTTCAGGGAAAACCCGGAGGGCGAGCGCTCGGGCGTTTCCTCGGGCGGGCGATCCGATGAAATCGGGATCGCCCAGCGGGAGCTGGCCGTCATGCAGGACGAGTTGCGCGCCTCCTTGAAGCAGAAGACCCGGCTGGCCACGGTCGGGACGGCGGTGGCCAAGCTCAATCACGACCTGCGCAACAGCCTGTCCTCGGTCATGCTGGCCTCTGGAAGGTTCGCCGACATCGACGACCCGGAGGTGCGCAAACTGACTCCCCTCCTTTATGAAGCCGTCGACAGGGCCGTCAATCTTTGCAGCCAAACCCTCGTTTACGTGGGTGAAGGGACGGTGGAGCCGAAACCCGCCCTTTTCCATCTTCGGGAACTCATGGCCGAAGTGGACGCGGCGCTTAATTCGGAATTGGCCGACGGGGATGAAGGGAAGACTTTCAAGATCAGGAACGCCATAGATTTCGCCGTCGATGTGAAAGCCGACAGGATCCAACTCTTCCGGGCGTTCAGCAACCTTCTTCGCAACGCCCGCCAGGCCGGCGCCAAATCGGCGGCCATAAGCGCCGAAGAAAAAGACGGCCGCCTTTATATCGATATCACGGACGACGGCCCCGGCATGCCCCAACAGGCGCGGGAGAAAATGTTCCGGCCTTTCGCCGGATCGGCCCGCGAAGGCGGAACCGGCCTGGGATTGGTCATCGTCCAGGATATCCTGAAAGCCCACGGCGGCGGCATAGAACTCGTTGAAACGGGCGAGGGCGGCAGCACGTTCCGCATCGACCTTCCGGCCGCCGGATCGACGAATCAGTGACCGTATGGGATCCCGAACGCTATCTCGGTTTCGAAGCGGAACGCTTGCGCCCCGCGCTCGATCTTCTGGCCAGGATACCCTTGGAGTCTCCGGCGTCCGTTTACGATCTCGGCTGCGGGACGGGAAACGTGACCGGTTTATTGGCCGGGCGCTGGGGGCGGGCGCGCGTCACCGGCGTCGATTCCTCTTCTGAAATGCTGGCGACGGCGCGATCGGGCCAAAGCGGCGAAATCGAATGGGTAGAGGCCGATCTGACCCTTTGGACTCCGCCGCCCAATTCAGACCTGATTTTTTCAAACGCCGCTTTGCATTGGCTGGACCGCCATGACGAGCTGTTTCCCCGGCTCTTTGGACGGCTCAAGCCCGGCGGCGTTCTGGCGGTGGGGATGCCGGCGAACTTTTCATCTCCCTCCCATGCCCTTATGGGCGAAACGGCGCTCTCGGGCCCCTGGCGGGAACGTCTGGAACCTCTTCTTCGCCCCGGCGCGGTCGCCGAGCCCGAAGGTTACGCCGGTATCCTGACGCCGCTCGCAAGCGGGCTGGACATCTGGCGAACCGAATACCATCATTTTTTGGAAGGCGAGGATCCGGTTCTGGACTGGCTCCGGGGAACGGCGCTACGCCCCTTGCTCAACGCCTTGAAGGACGGCGAGCGCGACGAATTCCTAAGCCTTCTTTCGGCCGGCCTGCGTAACGCTTACCCGCGCCGGGATGACGGGGTGACGGTTTTTCCCTTCCGCCGCCTTTTTATCGTTGCGGTTCGTTAATCCCCGAGCGCGACGCCCTCTCGCCGCGGGTCGGCGCCGCCTTCCAGGCCGTCTTTGGTCACGGTTATTCCATGGAGGCCGCTGGTGAGGCGGCGGACCTTGACCTTGTGGCCGAGCTTTTCCAGGGCCGGTTTTAAAGCCTCCAACGCCGTTCCCTTTTCCAAGTCCAGGGTTTTCATGTTGCGGTCGATGGCGTGGGGAAGGTCAATGGCGGCCTGAATGTTCATTTTCCAGTCGAGAACCCCGATGATCGTTTCGGCCACGTAGCCGATGATCCGGGACCCGCCCGGCGAGCCGACGGCCATCACCACCCGGCCCGACCCGTCGAGCACGAGCGTGGGCGACATGGAGCTTCGCGGTCGTTTCCCCCCCTCGGGCCTGTTGACGACGGGCTTGGCGTTGCGGTTGGGACGGAAGGTGAAATCGGTCAGTTGATTGTTGAGCAGGAAGCCGCGAACGAGGAGCCGCGACCCGAAGGCGCTTTCGATGGTGGTGGTCATGGAGACGGCGTTGCCCTTGGCGTCGATAACGCTGATGTGCGACGTCGAAACCCCGCCTTCTGCGCCCTCGAGAGCGGCGTTCGGGGCTTTACCCTTGCCCGGAGTCCCCGGTTTCGCCTTGCCGAAGGTTTTGTCGGGGGAGATTTTCCGGGCCCTAAGCTCCAGATATCCGGGATCCAGCATCCCGGCCACCGGAACGGAAACGAAATCGGGGTCGCCGATGTAGGCGTTGCGGTCGGCAAAGGCCAGGCGGCTCGCCTGGGAGATCAGGTGGACGGTTTCCACATCGTTCGGCTTGAGCTTCGAAAGATCGAAGGATTGCAGGATGCCCAAGATCTGCAAGGTGGTAACGCCGCCCGAGGACGGCGGCCCCATGCCGCAGACCAGCCAGGCGCGGTAAAAGGTGCAAACGGGGTCGCGCCGTATGGCTTTATAGCCGGCCAGGTCCGCTTCGGCCATGGAACCGGGATTGATAAGGGAGCCGCGAACCGTCGCCACGATGTCGCGCGCGATGGGGCCGGTATAAAAGGCGTCCGCCCCTTTTTTTGCGATCAGGCGGAACGTTTCGGCCAAGGGCTTGTTGACGTAAAGGCCGCCCACCGCCAGAGGCTCGCCGAAAGGCGTTAGGAATTCGGCGGCGGTTTTTTCGAATATCTTCAGGTCCGCCGTCTTGGAAATCATTTCGTTGAAGCGCTTCGAGACGGGAAAGCCGCCTTCGGCCAGTTCGATGGCGGGCTTGAACAGGTCCGCCCAGGGCAGGACGCCATATTTTTTGTGGACCATTTCAAGCATGCGCAAGAGTCCCGGAACGCCGACCGACAGGCCGCCCGGGCGAGCGTCCTTGAAAGAGCGCCTCTTGCCGCTTCCGTCCATGAACATGTACGGGGTCGCCGCCTTGGGCGCGGTTTCCCGCCCGTCGTAAGCCGAAATCTCGCCGCTTTTGGCGTCGAAGTTCATCAAGAATGCGCCGCCGCCTATACCCGACGATTGCGGCTCGACCAGGTTGAGAACCATCTGGGCGGCGATGACGGCGTCTATGGCGCTGCCGCCCCGGGCCAGAATATCCCGCCCGGCCTTGGCCGCGAGAGGGTTGGCGGCCGAGATCATGTAGGTTTTGGCCTTGGCCGGAGGTCTCGCGAGCTCCCGTTCAACCACGGGCTTTACTGGCGTCGCCTTTTCCCCGGCATTCATTCCCGGCGTTTCGCACGCCGCCAAAAATCCCAAGAGCGAAAAGGCCAGGAAAGCCTTGAGCAGGGAGCGTAACCTTAAAGATATCATTTGTTTATTCGCCTCCACTGATGAAATAAATATCAGCCGGGACGGTGTCCGGGCAAACTTTTTTCTTTCAGGCTTCTTCGCCCCACAATGCTGCATCGCAGCAAGGCGCTATGCAAAAGGTCCGCGAAAGGGTAATCTCGGGGTCCAAGCGATGAGGAGGCCCATGTGAGCAAAGGGATTATAAGACGGCGCAAGACACCGGCGGAAATCCGGGCGCAAAAGGGCGCAGAGCCCATCGTCTGCCTGACCGCCTATACGGTTCTGACCGCGAGGCTTCTCGATGAACACGTCGATCTTCTGCTGGTCGGCGATTCGCTGGGCATGGTTATTTACGGCATGGACACCACCATCGGCGTCACCCTTGAGATGATGATCGCCCACGGCCAAGCCGTCATGCGCGGGGCGGAAACGGCCTGTGTGATCGTCGATATGCCGTTCGGTTCCTATCAGGAATCGCCCCAGGCCGCCTTCCGCTCGTGCTCCAGGGTGATGATGGAAACCGGATGCGACGGGATCAAGCTCGAAGGCGGGGTGGAGATGGCCGAAACCGTCAGCTTTCTGACCCAGCGGGGAATTCCCGTGCTCGGCCATGTCGGGCTGCGGCCCCAGTCTGTCAACACGGCCGGTGGGTTCCGCTCCCAAGGCAAGGACGCGGACGAGGCCGCCCGCATCGAAGAAGACGCCAAGGCCATGGCCCAGGCCGGGGCCTTCGCCATGGTCGTCGAGGGAACCGTCGAGCCGTTGGCCCGAAAGATTACCGAAACGGTTCCGGTTCCGACCATCGGCATCGGCGCGTCGCCCGCCTGCGACGGCCAGATCCTGGTAACCGAAGACATGACGGGCCTGTTCGACAGCTTCACGCCGCGTTTCGTCAAACGGTACATGGAATTGGGCGAAAGCATCGCCGAGGCGGCCGGCATGTATGCAAAAGACGTGCGCGAAGGCCGGTTTCCGGGGCCTGAGCATTGTTTCGGGGTCAAGCGGGACAAGGAATGAGCGGCAATCCACTTCCCGCCGTCCGCCGGGCGGCGGAATTACGCGCCCGCATCCGGTCCTGGCGGGCCGAAGGCGAAACGATCGGCCTGGTCCCGACCATGGGAGCGCTCCACGAAGGCCACCTGGCGTTGCTGCGCGCATCGTTGGAGGAAACCGGACGCACCGTCGTCACCCTTTTCGTCAATCCCAGGCAATTCGGTCCCGGCGAAGACCTAAACCTTTATCCGCGTGACGAAAACGCCGACCGCGCCCTGTTGGAAAAGGCCGGGGCGCACCTCCTTTACGCGCCAAGGCCCGGCGAGGTCTATCCCAACGGCTTTTCCACCAAAGTCACCGTCGGGGGGTTGGCCGAGGTTCTTGAAGGGAAATACAGGCCGGGATTTTTCGACGGCGTGGCGACGGTGGTCCTGAAGCTGCTCAACCGGGTCCAGCCGGACGCGGCGTTTTTCGGCGAGAAGGATTTCCAACAGCTCCTGGTCGTAAAACAGATGGTCCGGGACCTGGACTTGCCCATCGAAATCCAGGGTGTTGAAACGGTGCGCGAGGCCGACGGCTTGGCGCTGTCCTCGCGCAATGGGTATCTCAGCGAACGGGAACGCGCTATCGCGCCCGCCCTGTACGGGACGATTGCGGCCGTTGCCGAGGCGGTATCGAGTGGGGCCGACGGGCCTGAAAAAGAAGCCTGGGCGGCCGAGGCCTTGCTCAGGGCCGGGTTCACCAGCGTCGATTATGTATGCCTGCGCTCCGCCGAGACCTTAGGCGCCCGCGCCACAGGGCGGCCCGCCCGGGTTCTGGCCGCCGCCCGGCTGGGCGCGACGCGCCTCATCGACAACGTCGCCGTCGTTTAATAGTCCAAAAGAAAGCCCGCGGTCCCTCTCGGGGCCGCGGGCTTTGGGGTTGGTTCGTGGATTTAGAAATCGACCGAGAACGAGACCTGGCCGCCGAACTGCTCGTGGCTCAGCTCCGTGCCCTTGCCATTCTGTGAGAAACTATCGCCGGAACCGTCGTCCTTGACGGTTACCTTGGGGGCGAAGTAGCCGCTGAAGCCGACCTCGTAATTGCCCATGAATTTATAACTGGCCCCGGCCATGAAGTGGTGCTCGACGATGGCGGGCAGCAGGACGTTGGCGAAGACGTTATTTTCGTTGATCGGGGAGTTGCCGTAGGCCCAACCGGCGCGAAGGGTGAGGTTGCGGATTTTTTGCTGAACGCCGGCGTTGACGACGATCTGGTTTTTCCAACCGAAGCCGCCGTAGTTTTGTGGCGACGCCCCGATCGATTTGACGCCGCTCCACGGAATGGTTCTTACATCGAAGACGACGTCGGTATTGGGCGTCGCCTTGACGGCCGTGGCCAGAGTCCAAATCTGCGGGATATCGATCGCCCCGTTGAAGATGTTTTCGTAGGTGTTGGTCGCCTCGTGCCAGATGCGCGAGCGGTAGCTAAGCGCGATGTTCACCCGCGGATCGGGCGTCCAAACGCCGCCGATCTGGAAGCCGCCGCCGTTCATCTTTTCCAAGGAGCCCACCGGTCCTTGCGACGCGGAAGCGAAAACGTTGTTAAGCGAGTCCGTTTTCAGGTCTTGGCGGCTGTAGATCAGGCCGACGCCGACAGCAAGCTTGTCGGAGTACTTATGGGCGACCGAGAGCTCCGCCTGGAACATGCGCAGGCGAATAAAGCTGTCCTGTCCCCCCCTGTTCTGCCCCGCGTTGGTGCGCGAGAAGGGGTAGTTGGTGGCGCCGCCGCCGCCCGGGAACAGGGCCAGATTGACGGTCCACTTAGGCGTGATCTGATAGTTGACGGCCAAGGAGCCGTCGGCGAAGGTTTCCGCCTTACTGGAGAAATCGGGGTTTACCGATGAGTTGGCGAGTGCGCCTCTCACCTTGGCGTCCACGTTGGCGTTCAGGAAACCGACCGAGATTTGCGCGTTGTTGCCGACCTTGGCGCCGAGCGCCGGGTTGAGGATGGCGCTCGAGGCGTCCGTGCCGAGCGCCGCGCCGGCGCCGCCCATGCCGCAGCTGGCAACGCCCCAGCAGGTCGGAAGCATGCCGTAGCCGGCTTCGGCCGCACCGCCCGAAAAAGCGGTTATGGCAAGCGCCGCCCCGGCGGACAGCAGGCTTTGTTTGAATTTGGAAGCAGTCATTATATCGTTTCCCCCTCATAGAGACAGGCCGTCGCGATTTTTTGACGCCTTAACGCCACAAATCGCGTCCGGCGGTAAATTCATGAGGGCACAATACGCGTAGGGGGGGCTTTCCCTGTAGTACCATTGTGCCACGAAGGGTTATTTACGGAATCACCGTTGCAGAAATACATCACGTGCGTCAAAAACGATAATAACTCTCATGTCGCCAAGCCTTCGGCGAGGGCAAAAAAGCGTCTTATTCAGCGCAGGTATAAATGGATTTCATTCGTCTTGGCGAGGCCGCTGGTCTTGCCCGAGACGGCGACGCGCGAAGGCGGCAGGCCCATTTCGATAAGGGCCCGCAAGACGTCCTCGGCGTAACGGCGCGACTTGTTGGAATTAAGCGCCACGCGGGCGGGGCCGCCGCTGCTGGGCGCGACGGCGACCAGATCGAAAACCGCACCGGGGCGGCGTTCGAGGACCCGGCTGACGGCATTGTAAAGAGCCTGCTGATAGGGCACGTCTTTGCGGTCGAAACGAATGACGACCAGCGGGCGGCGTCCCGTCGTGTCTGCGGCGCGCAAGCGGCCGCCGCTGGAACCGGCGACCGAAGCCATGGCCCGGTTGACGAGGCTCGCCCCGTATATTTCGCCGTCCTTGATGCCGGCGGCGACCAGGTTGAGGTTGCTGCGCTCGGTGGCGACATAGTTCGTCTGGCGGCGGATGTCTTCTGTGATTTCCTTGAGAAGGCGTTCGATCAGGACGACGGTCCGGTTGACCTCGTCTTCAAGGATGGCGAGTTGTTTATGGTCTTCGTCGACGGCGCCCGAAACGCTGAACGCCGCGCGGGTCGATTCCGAAAGGAAGGCCGACATGGTCGAATCGCCGGTCACCAGCGTCGACAGTTTGTTCATTTCGCCGACGTCGGCGCTGATCCGGTCCAGGTCGCGCAAGGCGCTGTTGTACTGTTGCACCAGGATCGGATTGCCCGGCGTGGTGCCGACTTGCAGGCGGGCGTTCACGGCGGCGATCGTGCCGTGATAGCGCTGGGAATCCTGGATCATGCCGGCGCGCAACTTTTGCAGCTTTCCGTTATTGGCGGCGATCGAACTCTGCAGCCGCGACAGTTCCACGCGCAACTCGACGACTTTTTTGCCAACGAACGTGCCGGTCGGCGATCCGGGCGTCACGCCGGAGGGCTTGAAATTGCCGCTGCCGAGCCGTGGCGCCGCGCCGACGCCGGGGACGACGCCGGCCGGAGCCGGTGCGGGGGGAGGAACGGCCGCGGCCTGGGCCGGGACGGAGGCTTGCGCCGTTTGCCCGCTTTGCGCACCGGCAGGATCCTCGCCCGTTAGAGACGGCCAAAGGGATTCCTGCGTAAAAGCACAAGCGGGAAGAAGGAATAATCCCCCCAAAAGGAGAATCCGGAAATCAAATAATTTCATTTTACGACGTCGCCTTTGACTGTAGGACCATTGATTATCGCTTGCCGTTTGATTGCTTGCCCGCACGCAACCAATACCGCCAAAACTATAATTCCAGGAGCAATAAACAATGCGCCCCCCCGTATTACCTTTTTCGAGATACTACTCAAAGCCTATTGGCGGGACAAGTTCAGATTTAAAGGTTTTTTATTTAGGCGTTTTCCAGGGCCTTCCGGTTCCGTAGCGCTTGCCAAGTTTCAAGTGCTGGAGTAGTGTCCGCAACCTTCCCGGCGGGCCCTTGAGATATAGGGTCTCCTTCTACCGGAAATGATGCGCCCGTAGCTCAATTGGATAGAGCATCTGACTACGAATCAGAAGGTTGGGAGTTCGAGTCTCTCCGGGCGCGCCATCATCCTCAAGGCTTTCAGCCAATTTCAATGTGGAACATTCCCCATCGATCTAAGAGCCCGTCCGGGAAATTATTGAAGTTTCTCAATGCCTTTTGTTTTTGTTCCGGTAGGAGGTGGGCGCGCCGTGATGCCGGCGCATCACAAGCGCTCGCCGACGCCCCGGAGCGGCAACACAAGGCGCCCGAAGGGCGGGCGGGAAAGGGGCCCCTGCCGCGTCCTCGGCCCTCGACGATACTCCAGCATCGTCTTCGGCCCCACTCCTTGCATTGTCACCCTTCCCGCCCGTTGAGAAATATTAATAACTTCCCGGACGGGCTCTAAGGGGAAATACGCCGCCGACGGTTCCATCGAAAGCAAAACACCCCCGGCGCATGACTGCCGGGGGTGGTGACGAGCGCTTGTGCGCTTTAACTTATCCGGCGGCCCTGAAAAGGGTCCCCGCGGATAAGATCCCGGGGACTCCGGACCGAGGACGCCTTAGCCGTTGACGGCGTCCTTCAAGGATTTACCGGCTTTGAATTTCGGCTGCTTGGAGGCGGCGATCTGAATGGTTTCTCCGGTCTGGGGATTCCGGCCTTGCCGCGCGGCCCGATCGGAAACGCTGAAATTTCCAAAACCAACCAACTGAACGTTATCGCCGCTCTTGAGCGCATTGGTGATGGCGTCGAAAGTGCCGTCTACGGCTTTTGCGGCATCGGCTTTGGAAAGGCCTGCGGCGTCGGCGACGGACGAGACAAGATCGTTTTTATTCATCATTCTCCCCTTATGAATTACGAATTGACTGAAGGACATGTACCTAATGGTTCAAAGGCTATATACTGCATGAAATCCAAGATCAATTGATCTCTTGAAAAAAAACCTCCGCGGTTGAAAGGTCGAAGGTCGATCGGCGAAGCCCCAGGCGTCGTTTGCGAGGGCCGCCCCGGAAGGGGAACCGCGTTCGAGCGGTTTCCGGCGGGGTCGTTTTCTATAAGAGTCCGTCCGGGAAGTTATTGAAGCCAATGGAAGGCGGCGAAAAAAGAAAACGGCGCTAAAACATGACGGAAAAAAGCATTTTTTGGATCATCGGCATTCTGCTCCTGGGCGTGTCCCTGCTGGGCGCGGGCCGGGCGGAGGCGGGGCGGTACGCATCGAGCAAAAGCCCCTATTGGGATGTGGGCGCGTTGAGCCCCCTTCTCTCGAACGCCTGCCAAAAGCGCGCGTTCAATCAGATAGAGCCTTACCGGTTGAACATCGGGTTCGATGGGGGGAGAGGCAACGCCTTGACCGGCATCGCTAAAATGGGCTGGAACCTATACGACCCGAAAGGCCTGGCCCAGCCGGGCTATACCTATCATTTCTTCAACGACGGCCAATCGAACTGCAAGGTCTATCAGGCCGGAAGCCGCCTGACCCGCTGAAGGGGGTCAATCCTCCCATTTCATTTTCGGCGGGCCTTTGGGCGCCAAATCGTCCAACAGGCTTTCGACGCGAGAGAGATTTTTTTCCGTCACCCTGGCCATGCCTTCGGCGCCCAGACCGGCGTAAACGTCCCGCGCCATGGTAAAGGCTTCCGAGGCGTCGATCAGGACGTCGATATTTTTATTCATTTTGCCGAACAGGAACAACGCCGACCCGAGATTGTTCTGGGATGCGGCCCAGGAAAGCGGTTGTTCGTCCTTGCCGCGCACCTCCAAAACCGACCGGCAGGCCTCCGCCGCCTTTTCGATGGCTTCGGGATTGCGCATTTGTTCACCGAGGATTTGCGCCGCCTGGGCGAAGTTGCTCAAGGCGTCGGCCCAAAGCAACGGCGTTTCTTCCCGGTTATAGACCTTGAGCGCCTCTTGAAATGCGCCAAGCGCGTGCTTGAGTAAATCCAGGTCGTCTTTTTTCATGACTTGGCGGTAGAGTATGGTCCCGAGCCTGTTTTGCGCCGAAGCCCAGGCCAGCGGGCACCCCCTGTTATGCAAAGCTTTTGCGGCGGCGTTATAGGCATCGACCACTTTTTCAAACCCTTCGCGATCGTCGTTTTGTTCCGCCAGGGCCTGGAGCGCGCAGCCCAGGTTCTTCTGCCCGAACCCCCAGTCCATGGGGGATTCCTCACAAGGCAGCATTTCAAGGGCCTGTCGGTAGATTTCGGCGGCGTCGGTCAGGAACGTCCCCTCATTCGCGCGCCCCGCCGCCGTGGTCAGGGCGTTGGCAAGGCAAAAAAGCAGGTTCGCCCGCTCCAGGGTCGTCAGTTCCAAGGGAAGGCGCCGGGCAAGCGGCTTGGCTGCTTCCGCCGCCACGGGCAAAAGAACCTCCACGGTTGCGGCCTTTCCCCCAACCTGGTGGTGCGCGGCGGCCAGGATGACGGCGAGAAGGAGGGCGAACGACTCCTCTTTGTTCCCTCCGGTCAGGGGAAGAAAGGCGGTCTCGGGGAAAGCGCCGGGCCTGTCTTCGTTTTCCTCCTCGGCGGGATGGATCCGTAAATACAGGGCCGTTTCCCCGGGTGAGTTTCGCGCCTCGATAAGCAGGTCGTCTTCGTTCGCCGCCATAAGGGCGCGCAGGCTCACCGGATCGGGGTTTTCGTCCAGGGGCCTGTTCAGGGCCCGCGCACGGATACCGTCGAGCCCGTTGAGAACGGCCAGGAGTTGCCTGGTTTGTTCGGGACCGTCCTCTCCGGACATGGGGGCGACCCGGACGTAAAGGGGGGTGTGGCGGCTTTTTCCGAACACGCCCAGAATCCGGGTGAGAAACCCCGGTTCCGCCGCCGTTCGCACGGGAACGGCTTTTTTTTCAGGGCCTTGAGGAGACGGAGAGAGGGCCGGGCCTAAAAGGAGTTTTTTCAATCCGTCGAAAAATCCCCCCTCGACCTTAGGGAGCGGCTCGGGGGGGATGTTCATGGCTTCCAAGTATTCCGTCCGGGGAATGACCCGAACGGAAACCTCGCCGAGGGCCTGGGCCACGCCCCCGCGCGGAGCCCCGGCTTCCAGGCCCCGTTCCCCGAACATGTCGCCGCGCTTGAGAAGGCTTAGCTGGGCTTGTCCTTCTGCGCCCGTTTCGGAGACCTCGACTTCGCCGTCCGTAATGACGAAAACGCTGTCGCTGGGGTCGTGCTGCCGGTAAATGACGGCGCCGTCTTCGAATTTCCGCGTGCTTCCCTTCACGTCTCGCCTCGCTGGCCCATAAAATCTAACATTCGATGCCGGTGGAATGTAAATTTAGGGATTACAAGGCATATATCAATTGTTTACCTCATCCATGACGATTAGACCTGTTGCAAAAGTAGCCTTTAGATTCCTGAGTCGCAATATCCCTCTTATGGCTTTCGTTCAAAACCCGGCGGCGATATTGAGGATGCCAGCCAC
>VAPH01003308.1_pt1 | contig 17743 bp, 23 predicted proteins | sample 3393861 | NCBI WGS metagenome assembly VAPH01 (sample SAMN08290439, study PRJNA428436) | hydrothermal vent metagenome | isolation source: Deep-sea hydrothermal vent chimney | place: Atlantic Ocean: South-mid Altantic Ridge | reverse complement strand
TGGCTATAACGCCTCGCCAAATGAAGCCGTCAAAGCGCTGTTCCGCCAAGTCATTGTTAAAAATATCAATTAATAATGGTGTGGCACTTTGGTATATAATCGCCTTTTAAAGCCCCATCAGGTTTTTGGCGAAGTCCTCGGCTTTAAAAGGCTTCAGGTCGTCCGCGCCCTCGCCGACGCCGACGGCGTGGACCGGCAGGGCGAAGCGTTCGGCCAGGGCGACGACGACGCCGCCCTTGGCCGACCCGTCGAGCTTGGTCAGGATCAGGCCGGTGACGTTGACCATGTCTCGGAAGACCTCGACCTGGGAATGGGCGTTCTGGCCGATGGTGGCGTCCATCACCAACAAACAGTCCTGGGGGGCGGCCGGGTCCAGTTTCTTGATGACCCGGACGATCTTCTCCAATTCCGCCATCAGGTCTTTCTTGTTTTGCAGCCTTCCCGCCGTGTCGATCATCAGCACGTCGGCGCCTTCGCGCCGGGCTTGCTCCAGGGCGTCGAAGGCGAGCCCGGCGGCGTCGGCCCCGGTTTCGCCGGCGATGACCGGGCATCCGGCGCGGTCGCCCCAGATATTGAGTTGCTCGACGGCGGCGGCGCGGAAGGTGTCGCAGGCCGCCAGCAGCACTGTTTTGCCCTCGGCGCGGAACCGTTTCGCCAGTTTTCCCATGGTCGTCGTCTTGCCGCTGCCGTTGACTCCGCAAACGAGAACCACATGGGGCTTGTGGCTTGTGTCCAGGGTCAGCGGCCTGGCCACGGGATCGAGGATGGCCGTGATTTCCAGGGCCAGGGTCCGGCGCACGTCTTCGGGAGAGACGTCCTGGCCGAAGCGCTTTTTTTCCAGGGTTCCGGCCAGCCGGGCCGCGACCGCCACGCCCAAGTCCGCCGTGATCAGAAGGTCTTCGAGATCGTCGAGCGCGGCGCGGTCCAGCTTCCTTTTGGTCAGCAGGTCGGTGATGCCGCCGGCGATTTTCTCCGACGAACGGCCGAGCCCGGCCTTGAGGCGGCCGAACCAGCCGCCCTTTTTGACGGGGTCGCTGTGGGTCACGCCGCCTTTTCCCCGGGTCTACGGCCGATCAGGCGGCCTTCGGAGAAAGAGGCGATGGGGATGTCGGCGATTTCACCGGAAGGGACTTCTCCTTCGAAGGTCACGGGGGCGAAACGGCGGCTGTGCCCGAAGCCGGGTTTCTCGACGAGGACGCGGGCCGTCGAACCGATCAGGGATTGGAAAAAGCGGTCCCGCGCTTCTTCCCCCTTTTGCCTTAACAGCGCCGCGCGTTCCTTGCGCAGGGCTGCCGCGACCTGGGGCATCCTGGCCGCCGGGGTGCCGGGGCGGGGCGAATAGGGAAAGACGTGCAGGAAGGTCAGGCCCAGGTCGTCGATGGCGTTGAGCGTGTTTTCGAACATGGCGTGGCTTTCGGTCGGGAAGCCCGCGATCAGGTCCGCGCCGAAGACGGTTTCCGGGCGGACATCGAGGATCTTGCGGATCAGGTTTTTTGCCTGGCCGCGCGAATGCCGCCGCTTCATGCGCTTGAGGATCATGTCGTCCCCGGCCTGGAGGCTCAGGTGCAGGTGCGCCATCAGCCGGTCTTCCCGGCCCAACAGGTCGAACAGGGCGGGGTCGACCCCGGCGGGGTCGAGGGACGACAGCCGCAGGCGCTTGAGGGCCGGAACCTCTTTTAAGATTCGTCCGGCCAAGACGCCGAGGCCCGAATGGCCGGTCCGGTCGCAGCCGTAGGACGAAATATCGACGCCGGTCAGAACCACTTCCCCATGGCCTTCGTCGACCACCTCGTGGACCTGGGCGACGATGCGGCCCATGTCCAGGCTGCGGTTGGGGCCGCGCGCGAAAGGCACGATGCAAAAGGCGCAGCGGTGGTCGCAGCCCTGCTGGACCTGGACGAAGGCTCGGGTCCGCCCTTCCAGGCCGCCGATCAGGGGGGCCTCGGGCCGGGCCGGGCCGGGGGACATGATGTCGGAAACGCGGACCTCGGCGTCGTCTTCCAAATTGGCGAAGGTCGCCGGGTCCAGTTTTTCCGCGTTGCCGAGGACCGTGTCCACCTCTGGCATGGCGGCAAACGCATCGGGATTTATTTGCGCGGCGCAGCCGGTGACGACGATGCGCGCTTCGGGGTTTTCACGCCGGAGCCTGCGGATCGTCTGGCGCGCCTGGCGTTCGGCTTCCTTGGTCACGGCGCAGGTGTTGACAAACACCGTGGCGGACAGTCCCGCGCCTTCGGCCAGGCCGCGCATGGCCTCGGATTCGAAAGCGTTCAGGCGGCAGCCCAGGGTGACGACTCGGGGTTTTTGGGGAAGGGCGTTCATTTCGGGGCCTCCAACGTCGCATCGAGGACGCCGCGGAAACTGACCGCCACCGGGCCGGTCATCATGACGTTTCCGTCCCCGCGCCATTCGATGCCGAGCGTTCCGCCGTCGAGCGCCACGTCGGCCTTGGCCCCGGTCAGGCCGCGCCGGTTGGCCGCGACCAGCGCCGCGCAGGCCCCTGTGCCGCAGGCCCGGGTCAGCCCGGCCCCGCGTTCCCAGACCCGGAGCCTGATGGCCCCGTCTCCCAGCACCTGGGCCGCGCCCACATTGACCGATTCCGGGAACAGGGCGTGATGCTCGATGGCGGCCCCGAAATCTTCCAGCGGCGCGGCCTCGGCGTCGGCGACGAAGAAGACGGCGTGGGGGTTGCCCATGTTGACCGCGACCGGATCGGCGAACGGCCCCAGTTCGAAATCCAGATGCAAGGTATCGGTTTCCCCGGCAAGGGGAATGTCCCGCCAGTCGAGCCTCGCCGGGCCCATGTCGACCGTGATCAGGCCGCCGTCCCGGCCCCAAGCGGCGAGCAGCCCGGCCTTGGTTTCGACAACGGCGCGGTCCGATTTCTTTTCGGCCATGATCAGGGCGGCGACGCAACGGGTCGCGTTGCCGCAGGCCTCGGCCTCGCCGCCGTCGGCGTTGCGGATGTCCATGAACACGTCGGCGTCCGGGTCTCGGGGCGCGCCGAGGGTAATCAACTGATCGCAGCCGACGCCGGTGTGGCGCTCGGCGATGGCGCGCACGGCCTCGCCATCCAGCGGGACGGGAGTCTCGCGGGCGTCGAGGACGACGAAATCGTTGCCCAGGCCGTGCATCTTGATGAAAGGCGTTGCGTTCATAGTGGGGTTAGGGTCCAAACCAAAGCTCGTAAGCTGAGTAAGTTTGGACCCTAATATGGCTCGGAAGGCCGAGAAGTCCATAGCTTTAAGGGCCGCCCGGTAAATCGCGCCGTTCCCGGGCCGCTTCGCCGACGAGGCGTTCTCCGGCGAGCAAATCTTCCATGAAATAGGCGGCGAGTTCGTTTCTTCCCTGCACCCCGGCTTTTTGGTAGAGGGCGCTGCTTTGGCTTTTCACGGTTCCGGGGCGGGTGTTTCGCAAGTCGGCGATTTCCTGGGCCGAGAAGCCCTTGATCAACAACAGGGCGATTTCATGCTCGGACGGCGTCAGCCGCCAGTGTTTGAACCGGTCGTGGAGGACGGCCAGCAATTCACCCGAAGCCACCTTGACCGAAGCCTGCACGTCACGGTGTTCGCGAAGCAATCTTCTGATCTGCAAGCCGATGACGACCAGGGCCAGGGCCAAGGTGACGGTGGTGATCAATTCGACGACGCCGTGGTCGATCCACGACGCGCCGACATCGAGGCCGAACATGTCGGCCGAAACGTCTAAAAGAAAAAAGATTTCGCAGACCGCGATGACCACGAAGGCGAGGATGAGGGATTGAACCTCGAAAGTCCTTTTGTTTTTCAACGCCATACCATCTCTTCCGGCCTTTATCCCGCCGGTAAGATACGCCTTCGGCCCTCAATCGTCACCATAATTTCCGCGCTCGGCGCGGCGGTGGCAGGCGGCGCAGTTGGCCTTGGACTTCACCCTGGGGTCTTTCCAGATCCGCGCCGGGATTTCCCTGCCGTGTTCGCGAATCCAATAGGGCGTTTCGGTAATTCGAAGCGGCGTCATGGTATCCTTGACGCCCCTCATGAATTTACCGCCCCACCAATTCGCGTCGGCGGCGTTCTCGGTCAAATAAGATTGTATCGATTTCGCGTCCCCGGCGTCCAGGGATGCGTCTTCGCCGAAGTGGTCCGAGAGCCCGGACATGATTTTCACCCAGGACCGCTTGGGAAGCATTTGCGGTTGGAAGGCCATGTGGCAGGCGCCGCATTCTTTGGCCGTTACGGGATCGGAAACGGGCCCGTAGCGCGCCTCGGCGGACGCCATGGATGTGGTCAAAAGAAAGGCGGCGGCCGCGATGGATAAAGTCTGGATGGGAAACATTTTCGAACTCCTCTCTTGTTTGCTATCGGCTCATCATGAACGTCAGGAAATCGCCTTTTTCCAAAGGCGTGCAGGGTCGCCCCAAAACGCTTTTGCAGTTGCGGCGGAACCACTTCTCGACTTTCTTGAGTTCGGAAAAGCGGGTCGGGGTCGCCGAAAGGGCCATGGGGGCGATGACTTTGCCGGCCCGCGTGCGCCCGGCGTTCAAGGGGTTTTTGGTGTGGCACGAAGAGCAGGACGGGGTGGCGGGCTTTCCTGTTTTCCGGTTGGCCAAAAAGAACGCGCGCCCGCGTTCGGCGGAAAATCCTTCGAAAGTCCGCTCTTGTTTCATCGTCTGGTCCGAGAAAAGCCCAAGGATGGGGCTTTGCGCCCGTGCGGGCGTGGCGATCGAGACGAGGGCCGCGAGCGCGAGGGTTTCGAGTATTTTCATTTCAGGCCTTCTTTCGGCACGTGGATGTTTTGATCGTCGAACCGTCCCGTCGCCGCGTCCCTGTGGCACCCCTGGCAGTTCACTTTCGAGCCGACCGAGGGCCCTTTAAAGACCGCGTCCTTGATGGCGCGATGGCGTTTCTTCCAGTACGGCGTGTCGGTCATGCGGTTCGAGGCCATTTCGACGCGGCCGATTTTATGGGCGGCTTCGGTGTCGAAGCTGAAGGCGTCGTTTTTCCCGAGATAGGCCGTGATCCGTCGCCGCGTTTCCTCGTCCAGGCTTGCGTCTTCGCCGAAGTGGTCGGCTAGATTCCCCATGATGTCCCGCCACCCGGCCGCCGTTTCGAGGCTCGGGTGATAGGAATCGTGGCAGTCGCCGCATTCGCTTTTATAGACCGCGGGAACCTCGATGTTCCGCCATCCCGGGAGGGGCTGGGCGTTCAGCTTCAGACCCATGAAAAGAAGGGCGGCCACGACCAGGGAAAACAAAACCGCGCCACGGAGAAACCCCGGCTCTTTTTTACCGGCGTAATCCCCGGCGACGGTCTTTTTCCCAGAAATCATCGCCTTGAGGATGGGATGGCGGAAAACCTTGACCTCGACGAAGACGCCCACGAGGTGGATGGAAATCAATCCGACCAGCAACCCGGAAAGGGTTTCGTGGATCTCGGCGGTGGCCTCGCCGACTTTAAAACCGGTTATGGAAGCCAGGGGACCGAGGTTTTCCTGCCCCCCCAGAACGACGACGCCGCTCAGCACCACAAGGACCAGTAAGGTCAGCAAAGCGACGATCACCCAGGCCCCGACCGGGTTGTGGCCCGTGTAAACCTTGGACCGGCCCCGGAGGACCGAGAAAAGGTGTTCGAGCGCGGCGCGCGGTTTTAAGGGGAAGGTGCTGAATTTGCTGTAGTGGCTTCCCAAGAACCCCCAGACCAGGCGAAACGCCAGCAGGAAACCCAGCGCGTAGCCCGCATAAACGTGAATGTCGAGCCACCATTGCGGGGCCACATATCCGGTGATCGCCGCTATGGCGACGACGCCGACCATCGCCCAATGGAAAAGCCGCAACGGCGAGTCCCAGATCATGACGGTCGTCGATGACCGTTGGCCGGTGTCGGGGCCGGTATCGTGGGGGGTGGGGAGTATTGGTCCGTGCATGCCGCCATCCTGCGAAGTGGGTTTCGATGGCCCTCAGGATGCGCGGATCAACGGTCTCGAACAATCAACCCAAATGTCAAGTTGGCCCCTATAGGACTTAGGTTTAGGGGCGCCGCAACGCCGCGCCCATGTTTCCATGGGCGGTTTCCAAATCGGTCAGGGGGGGCTTATCCCTCGGCGACCGTTTTGATGAGGCCGATGAATTCCTTTCTGATCCGGGGGTCGGCGACTTGGTAGAAGGCATCGACCAGTTGGCCGATCTCTTTCGGTCCGGGCCTGGATCCGCCGTCGGTGTCAAAATCGTCGAAAAAAAAAGTTATGGGAACGTCGAGCGCCAGGCCGAGAAGTTGAAGATGGGCCGCGCCGAGGGGCGCCAGCCCCCGTTCGATCCGGCTGACGGAGCCCGCCGTCAGGCCGACGGCCTGTCCCAGCGCCTTTCCGCTGAGGCCCAGTTCACGGCGGCGCTTGCGTAGGCGTCCGCCGATATGAAGGTCTATGGGGTGGGACATGGTTTTTCCAGGAGCAAGACGGCCAATATACAAGTACAAATTGTATCTATATACAACACACACACCGATAGGTGTAACATGAGGCCGGATAAAATCAAATGAAAAGCGCCGAAACCATTTATTCGGAAGAACCGGGGCTAGTCCCCGTCTTCGGAATCGGCGAGTGTTTTGACGAAGTTGAAGAGGCGTCTGCGGATTTTTTCATTTTTGATGCGAAAGAAATTATGCATCAGGTTGATGGCTTCCCGTGAATTCATGGGGTCGTGCTCGAAAAGAGCCGCCGGCCGGTCCGATAGGCCCTGTCCCTTTCCCGTCTGTTTGTCTCCGTCGCCCGTTTCGGTGGCGTCGTTGGGCATGTCCTGGAAGAAGTACGAGACCTCGACGCCGAGCGTCTTGGCGATTTTATAGAGGTTGCTGGCGCCGATGCGGTTGGCGCCGTTTTCGTATTTCTGGATTTGCTGAAAGGTGATGCCGAGCGCATCGCCAAGCTTGGTCTGGCTCAATCTCAACCCGACGCGCCGGGCGCGCACGCGCGAGCCGACGAAAACGTCTATGGGATCGGGCCCGTCTATGTATGCGCGCCGCCTCATGACCGGTATGGTTTCCCCCCATTTTTCTTTCAGGCGGCCGAGCGAGGCCCCCTATAATGCGCCCCTGAAATATTATTATGTTATGTTTCCAGGTCAGGGGTTTGTTGCGCCCGTTAACCGCAATCCCCTTTCGGAATATTTGCATACATGATTGGACAAAGCCACAAAAACCTAGGGTATTCCCTTAAATAACCCCTCTTGTTCCATAGTTTGCGGCGTGGCCTGGAAAGGATGCCTTGACGGCGGTCGGCCCGGGAACTAGATTGCCCGCCTGATTAAAACAAAGGGTCCCCGACGCTCCGAGGAGCGCCGCCAGTCCGCGAGTTTCGCGCACTGGCGTTTTTTGGTTTTCCCCGTTTTTCCACTTGGAAGGATGATATGTTCGACGGCCTGACAAGCAAACTGGGCGATATCTTCGACGCGCTGGGCAGACGGGGCGCGCTCTCGGAATCCGATGTGGACAAGGCGCTCCGCGAGGTCCGCATCGCCTTGCTCGAGGCCGACGTGGCCCTTGGCGTGGTCAAGGACTTCATCGCCTCGGTCCGCGAAAGCGCCGTCGGCGAGAAGGTCCTGCGCAGCGTCAGTCCGGGCCAAATGGTGGTCAAGATCGTCCACGACCATCTGGTCGAGATGCTCTCGGGCGGCGAGGAAGACCTGCCCGAAGACATCCTGTCTTCCGGGGCCGGGGTTAACCTCGCGGGCGTCTCGCCGGTCTGCGTCCTCATGGTCGGGCTGCAGGGGTCGGGCAAGACGACCACCAGCGCCAAGCTGGCCTTGAGGATCAGGAAGCGCGAGAAAAAGAAAGTCCTGATGGCGTCGCTCGACATTTACCGCCCCGCCGCGCAAAAGCAACTGGCCGTCCTCGGCGAACAGGCCGACGTTCCGACCCTGCCCGTGGTCATGGGCGAAAGGCCGCTGGCCATCGCCAAGCGGGCCATGGAAACGGCCCGGCGCGAAGGCTTCGACGTGGTTATCCTGGACACCGCCGGACGGCTCCATATCGACGAGGAATTGATGGCCGAGGTCGCCGCCGTCAGCAAAGCGGCCAACCCCACCGAAACCCTTCTCGTCACCGACGCCATGACCGGCCAGGACGCCGTCGCGATCGCCAAGGAATTCAACGAAAAAGTGGGGATCACCGGAATCGCGCTGACCCGGGTCGACGGCGACGCGCGCGGCGGCGCGGCCCTGAGCATGCGCGCGGTGACCGGATGCCCGATCAAGGTGCTCGGCGTCGGCGAAAAGCTCGACGAATTGGAGACCTTCCAGGCCCGGCGCATCGCCGGGCGCATCCTGGGCCAGGGCGACGTGGTCGGCCTGGTCGAGAAGGCCGCCGACGTCATCGACCGCGAAGACGCCGAAAAAATGGCCAAAAAGATGGCCAAGGGAAAATTCACCCTCGAAGACATGGCCGCCCAGTTCAAGCAACTGCGCAAGATGGGCGACTTGAAAGGCCTGCTCGGCATGCTGCCCGGCGTCGGCAAGATCAAGAAACAGATTTCCGAGGCCAACCTGGACGACAAGACCGTCGCCCGCCAGGAAGCGATCATCCTTTCGATGACGGCGGCCGAACGGCGCAACCCGAAATTGCTGAACGGATCGCGCCGCCGGCGCATCGCGGCCGGCTCCGGGACCACCGTCCAGGAAGTCAACCGCTTGCTCAAGCAATTCAAGCAGATGTCGGCGATGATGAAGAAGGCCGGAAAAATGGGCAAACGAGGCCTCATGGGCGCCGCGATGCCGCCCGGCATGATGCCGCGTTGAAGAAATTTCACATTTAACTCAGGAAGAGGACGAAACAAACCATGTCTACGAAAATCCGATTGTCGCGCGGCGGCACCAAGAAGCGCCCCTATTACCGGATCGTCATCGCCGATTCGAGGAGCCCGCGCGACGGACGCTATATCGAACGCGTCGGCACCTACAACCCCATGGTGGCCAAGGATCATCCCGAGCGCCTGGTGATCAAGGAAGACCGGATCAAGTATTGGCTCGGCGTCGGCGGCCAGCCGACCGACCGGGTCGCGCGCATGCTGAGCAAGCTCGGCCTGGTCGACGCCCCGGCCATCCCCGAGCAGACCAAGAAGGACAAGCCCAAGGCCAAGGCCCAGGAACGCTTGAAGGAAGCCGAAGAGGCGGCCAAGGCCGCGGCCGAAGCCCCCGCGGAAGAAGCCCCCGCCGGGGAAGAGAAGGCGGAGGCCTAAAGCCGGCCTTTGCCGTTTCGAGCCATGGCGGATTCTCTTGTTTGTGTCGGTGTGGTGACCGGGGCGCGGGGCCTGAAGGGCGAGGTGCGGATCAAGAGTTTCACCGCCGCCCCCGAAGCCGTCGCCGCCTACGGTCCCGTCCGTGACGAAACCGGCGAGCGGAGCTTCAATATCCGGGTGACGGGACGGTCCAAAGGGACCGTCATCGCCCGCCTGGAAGGCGTCGGGGACCGGGATGGGGCCGACGCGCTTAAAGGGATGAGGCTTTATGTTTCGCGGGACGCCCTGCCCGAGGCCGAGGACGAGGAATTCTACCACGCCGACCTGGTCGGCCTGGAGGCGGCCTTCGCCGATGGAGAAGTGTTGGGAACCGTCACGGCGGTCCATGATTACGGCGGCGGGGTCAGCCTGGAAGTGGACGGGGCCCTGCGCGGCGTGGTGATGACGCCCTTTACCAAGGCCTGCGTGCCGGTGGTGGACCTGGAAAAAGGCCGGGTCGTGATCGAAAGGATGCCGGGCTTGCTGGAAACGCCGAAAGGGGAAGGAACCGAAAAGTGACCGCCAAAACCGCCGATTTTCCCTGGACGGTCAAGGTGTTGACCCTTTTTCCGGAGATGTTTCCCGGGCCTTTGGGGTGTTCGCTGGCCGGCCAGGGCCTAAAAGATGGGGCCTGGGCGTTGGAAACGGTGGACATTCGGGATTTCGCGAGCGATAAACACCGCTCCGTGGACGACGCGCCTTTCGGCGGCGGTCCCGGCATGGTCATGCGGCCCGATGTGGTGGACGCGGCAATCGAAGGGGCGAGCGCTAACGGCCCGCCCGGTTCGCCTTTGATCTACTTGAGCCCGCGGGGCCGTCCGCTCGACCAGGACCGCGTCGCGTCGTTGGCTCGGGGGCCGGGAATGAGGCTGCTTTGCGGGCGGTTCGAAGGCATCGATGAGCGGGTTCTGGAGTCCCGCGGGGCCGAGGAAATCAGTTTGGGCGATTTCGTTCTTTCGGGCGGAGAGCCCGCGGCGATCGCCCTTATCGACGCCTGTGTCAGGCTGTTGCCCGGCGTCATGGGATGCGGGGAGTCGCTAAACGAGGAGAGTTTCGAGACGGGATTGCTGGAATATCCCCATTATACGAGGCCGCAAGTTTGGGCGTCGCTGCCCGTGCCCGACGTCCTGCTTTCCGGACACCACAAACGGATCGGCGCTTGGCGCAAGGAACAGGCCGAAGAGGCGACCCGCAAAAGGCGGCCGGATCTTTGGAAACGGTATGAAAAGAATTTAGGAAAATTTAAGGAACCGAAGTCATGAACCTCATCGAAGAGCTCGAAAAAGAGCAGACCGAAAAACTGGTCGAAGCCCGCCCCATACCCGAATTCGCGCCCGGCGACACGGTCAAGGTCAACGTCAAGGTGGTCGAGGGATCGCGCGAGCGGATCCAGGCCTATGAAGGCGTTTGCATCGCGCGCAAGAACAAGGGCCTGAATTCGGCCTTCACCGTGCGCAAGATTTCATCGGGCGAAGGCGTCGAGCGGGTTTTCCCCCTGCACTCGCCGGCCATCGCGGGCATCGAGGTCGTCCGCCGTGGCGACGTGCGCCGGTCCAAGCTTTATTACCTGCGCGGCCTCACCGGCAAGCGGGCCAGGATCGCCGAAAAAACCGACGGCTTCTCCGGCAAGCTGACGGCGCGCGAGAAAGCCGCCGCCGCCGTCGCCAAGGCCGCCGTCAAAGCCAAGGGTAAAGCCAAGAAAGCCGCCGCCAAGGCCGCCGACTAACCGTTCCCGGCGATGCCTAGGACTCTTTTCGATAAAATCTGGGACGCCCACATCGTCGATGTGGGGGAAGGCGGCGCCTGCCTTATTTACATCGACCGGCACCTGGTCCACGAGGTCACAAGCCCCCAGGCTTTCGAGGGCCTGCGGAACGCCGGGCGCACCGTGCGCCGTCCCCATGCGACGCTCTGCGTCGCCGACCACAACGTGCCGACGGTGGACCGGGACAAGGGCATCGAAGACCCCCAGGCCCGCCTTCAGGTCGAAACCCTGGAAGCCAACGCCCGCGACTTCGGCCTGGAATACTTCGCCATGGACGACATCCGCCAGGGCGTCGTCCACATCATCGGCCCGGAACAGGGCTTTACCCTGCCGGGCATGACCATCGTTTGCGGCGATTCCCACACCGCCACCCATGGGGCCTTCGGGGCCTTGGCCTTCGGCATCGGGACCAGCGAGGTCGAACACGTCCTGGCCACCCAAACCCTGTTGCAGAAACCGGCCAAGAACATGCGCGTCACCGTAAAAGGCGCGCTCGGTCCCGGCGTCGGGCCGAAGGACCTGGTGCTTTCCATTATTGGGAAAATAGGCACGGCGGGGGGAACCGGCCATGTCATCGAATACGCGGGCGATGCGATCGCGGCCCTGTCCATGGAAGGGCGGATGACCGTTTGCAACATGACCATCGAAGGCGGCGCGCGGGCCGGGATTATCGCGCCCGACGAGGTGACGTTTGATTACGTGAAAGGCCGCCCGCGCGCGCCCAAGGGCGCGGCATGGGAGGCGGCGCTCGCCGTCTGGCGGGGCCTGAAAACCGACGAGGACGCCGTTTTCGACACGGAAATCACCCTCGACGCCTCAACCATTGAGCCCTCGGTGACCTGGGGCACCAGCCCCGAGGACGTCCTGCCCATCTCGGCGTCCGTTCCCGATCCCCAAAGTTTCACCGACGCGGCCAAGGCCAAGGCGGCCGCCCGGTCGCTCGAATACATGGATTTGGTTCCGGGCACGCCGCTCGACGGAATCCCAATCGACCGGGTCTTCATCGGATCGTGCACCAACGGACGCATCGAAGACCTGCGCCAGGCCGCCGAAATCGCCGAGGGCCGCAAGGTCGCCGCGACAGTCCAGGCCATGGTGGTGCCTGGATCGGGCCTGGTCAAGGAACAGGCCGAGGCCGAGGGCCTGGATGAGATTTTCCTGGCCGCCGGGTTCGAATGGCGCGATCCGGGATGTTCCATGTGCCTGGCCATGAACGCCGATAAACTGGAACCGGGCGAGCGCTGCGCGTCCACGTCGAACCGCAACTTCGAAGGCCGCCAGGGACGCGGCGGCCGCACCCACCTGCTCAGCCCGGCCATGGCCGCGGCGGCGGCCGTCACCGGCCGCCTGACGGACGTCCGCAAACTTACCTGACCCGGAACATCCAAGGCCGGTCCCGCCTGAAACTTCCCTTGAGGGAAAATATTTACAAAAATTCTTGTAAATTACGGCTTTTTATATTAGCATAACATAATATAAAAAGCGCCTGCTTGCGATTGTCCGGAACGGCTTTGCCAAGGAGTGATCCCAATGAATATCGATCCCCTATTCGATGTGTTCGGCGAAGGCGGCGTCGTGACCCTCGGCGGGCTGACCATCGGAATCCTGTTCGGTATTTTCGCCCAGCGCAGCCGTTTTTGCATGCGTTCGGCGGTCATCGAGTTTTTTCACGGCTCCATCGGGCCTAAAATGGCGGTCTGGCTTCTCGTCTTTTTCGCGGCCCTCGCCGGGACTCAAGGGTTGATCGCCGCCGGGTTTCTTGACGTGTCCGAGGCCAGGCAACTGGCCGCGCGCGGCAGCCTGTCGGGCGCGATTATCGGCGGCCTTATGTTCGGATCCGGGATGATTTTCGCACGCGGCTGCGCCAGCCGGCTGTTGGTTCTGTCGGCGAACGGAAACCTTCGGGCCTTGCTGTCCGGCCTGGTCCTGACCATCGTCGCCCAGGCGTCCTTGCGCGGCGGCCTGTCGCCGGCCCGCGAGGCGCTGTGGAACATTTGGACGGTCGATGGCGGCCAGTCCCGCGACCTTATGGCTATTTTCGGCCTCGATGGAGCGGCGCCCCTGGCCATCGGCGTCGTCGGCCTCGCCGCCGCGGTGTTTTTCCTGATCCGCAACAAGGTGAGCGCCTGGATCTCGGTCGGCGCGATCGGCGTCGGCTCCATGATCGCGCTCGGCTGGCTCTTTACCTACTTCATGTCCTATACGACTTTCGATCCGGTTCCGGTCAAGAGCATCAGTTTCATCGGGCCCTCGGCCGATACGCTCATGGGCCTCATCAACCAGCCCACGCTGCCCTTGGGGTTCGACCTCGGCCTGGTCCCCGGCGTTTTCGCCGGTTCGTTCATCGCCGCTTTCCTGGCCCGTGAACTCAAGTTCGAATGCTTCAACGAGAACCGTCCCATGCCGCGTTATATCTTCGGCGCGTCCTTGATGGGCTTCGGCGGAATGCTGGCGGGCGGGTGCGCGGTCGGGGCCGGGGTGACCGGCGGGGCCGTCTTCGCGCTGACGGCCTGGGTGGCGCTGACGGCCATGTGGGTCGGGGGCGGGGTCACCGATTACCTCCTCGAAAACCGCTGGAAAGCGGCGACGGCGCGGCTTGCGAGAACCCTTTTGCCCGCCGAATGAAGCGTATTGTTAAACGCGCCCTAACGCCATGCTTGCTTGGCGCGCCGGATATGCAGCGGACGGTTTAGGGGCCCCTCTATTTCCGTGGAAATCTCTCGGGAATAGCCGAAAAACTTAAGAGAACCCTGGTGAATTAGTCCTAGAATTGCTATATACAATGTCCCGGCCGTTGGTGGAGCCGTTCTTCATCGGTTTCCGGGAAACGATCCCAGGAACTTCTCCGGAAAAATTATCCGACCATGCCAAAACGCTTCATCCATCGCCACCACCCGTCCATCGGAACGGCGGGCCTGGTTAAGGCGGGCATCGGCGGGGCGCTGGGGATCGGGTTCGTTTCGTGGCTGGGTCTCGTCAGTGGAATTCCCTTGCTGATCGCTCCGTTCGGGGCGACGGCGGTGCTGGTGTTCGCCGTTCCCGACAGCCCCCTTGCCCAACCGGCCAACGTCATCGGCGGGCACATGTTGGCGTCCATCGTCAGCATGGGACTTTACGCCGTACTGCCCCATACCTGGTGGGCCATCGGATTGGCCGTCGGCGGCGTAATTTTTCTTAAAGCGGCGTTGCGTTTGACCCATCCTCCGGCGGGCGCCGATCCCATCGTCGTCTTTCTAAGCGATCCGGGGCTCGATTTCCTGTACCTGATCGTTCCCACCGGCGCCGTCGTTCTGGTCGCCATCGCCGTCGCCATCCACCGTTTTCCGCCGCGGGGCGTTTACCCCCTGCCGTCCCGTTAAGTTTGGCGGTTATCGCGCAGGATGGCCTGGACCGCCGTTTCCAGGGCGTTTAGGAAGCGCGACCGGTCTTTCTTGGCGAAAGGGGCCGGGCCGCCGGTGATTTCACCCGTTTCGCGAAGGCCCGACATCAGATCGCGGGTCGCCAGCGCCATGCCTATGGAATCCTCGGTAAAGGGGGCGCCGTTCGGTTTGAGCGCCCGGGCGTTCTTTTTCAGGCAGCGCGCGGCCAGCGGGATATCGGCGGTGATGACGATGTCGTCCTTGCCCAGGGCCTCGGCGATCCAGTCGTCGGCGGCGTCGGGTTTTTTTTCCACCAGGACCTGACTGACCAAGGGATGTTCCCGTCCCCTGATCCAGGTGTTGCCAACCAGATGGATGCGAAGGCCGTGGCGTTCGGCCACCCGCAGCACCTCGTCCTTTACCGGACAGGCGTCGGCGTCAATGTAAATTTCAAGCATCGGTTTCGTTGTGTGTCCGGATTTGAGGCGATCTTTTTAAAAAATCGGTTGATTGTTTCAATTGGATAATATGATATAGTTTGCTCTTTCGTGTTTATGCACGGATTCGTTCCAGTCTGATAGCGGGTGAAGCCACCTTCTTTCGAAGTGCAAATGTCTCCTCTGAAATATTGGATTGGTCGTCAAGGTCTGTTTTTGGCCTGTCATGGTTATCTCGTTATCCCAATCGAAGGGGGACACCAATGCCTAAAGGTACTGTAAAGTGGTTCAACGGCCAAAAAGGTTATGGCTTCATTGCGCCTGAAGACGGATCGGAAGACGCGTTCGTTCATATTTCCGCCGTCGAACAGTCGGGCCTTTCGGGCCTCGACGAAGGCCAGAAGGTCGAATACGAATTGACCCAGGGCCGCAACGGCAAGTATGCCGCCCAGGATTTGAAGATCATCGACTGAACCAAGCCGATCCGGCTTTGATGGCCAGGGCCCTTTTCCCATCCAATGTCTGTCCGCTATTCGGTCAAGGAACTCTTCTATTCCCTGCAAGGGGAAGGGATCCGAACGGGCCGCCCCGCCGTCTTCTGCCGTTTTTCCGGCTGTAACCTGTGGAGCGGCAGGGAGGACGACCGCGCCCGCGCGGAGTGCCGGTTCTGCGATACGGATTTCGTGGGCGGCGAAAGTTTCCCCCATGCGAACGCCCTGGCCGACGCCGTGGCTGCGCTCTGGCCCGGCGATGGGGGAGGGCGTTACGTGGTTTGTACGGGCGGGGAGCCCGCCTTGCAACTGGACCGGGCCGCGGTGACGGCCTTCCAGGCGCGGGGGTTCGAAGTCGCCATCGAGACCAACGGAACCCTTCCCCTGCCTTGCGCCCTCGATTGGGTCTCGGTCAGCCCGAAGGCGGGAACGGCGCTGAAAGTCGAAAAAGGCGACGAGCTTAAACTCGTTTATCCCCAAGGCGGCGCGGACCCCGGCCTTTACGAAGGACTGGATTTCACCTATTTCCTGCTTCAGCCCATGGATGGGCCGGATTTGCGGGAAAATACGGATAAGGCGCTGGCCTATTGCCTGGCCCACCCGCGCTGGAGTTTAAGCCTGCAAACCCATAAGGCCCTGGGAATAAGGTAACGGAAACTCGATCATGGAAATCTTCAAGGAATTCACCTTCGAGGCGGCTCACCGCCTGCCCAATACGCCGCCGGGCCACAAGTGCGCCCGCCTGCACGGACATTCCTTTCGGGTCGGGATTTATGTTGAAGGCCCGCTCGACCCCCACCGGGGCTGGGTGCTCGACTTCGCCGAGGTCAAGACCGTGTTCAAGCCCCTGCTCGACCGGCTCGACCACTTTTACCTCAACGACATCGAAGGGCTTGAAAACCCGACCAGCGAAAACATCGCCCGTTGGATCTGGAAAAGGCTGAAACCGGAATTGCCCGGCCTTTCAAGGGTGGAACTGCGCGAGACCTGTACGGCGGGGTGCGTCTACCGGGGCTAAAAAAAAGAATAAACGGGGATTCTGAAAAACAGGAACAAGGCGGCGCTCCCGATGGCCAGGCCGTAGGGTATGTCCGGGTCGTCGCCGAGCCAGGGCAACCCGGCGAGGAAGCCCGGTTTGTCGGGAAGCTTTCTTATGATCAGGATGCAGAGGGCGAGAACGCCCCCGAACAGGGCGGTGAAAAGCAGGAACGCCCCCAAGCCCGCCACGCCGAACCAGACCCCGGCGGCGGCGATTATTTTAACGTCGCCCCCTCCGATCACGCCCTTGGCGAAAAGCAGGACGCCCAGAAAAAGAAGCGCCAGACCGGCGCCGTAATGGGCCCCGATGGCGGCAATATCCATATCGCCCAAGACGGCGAAAGGAAGGAAGGCGAGGCCCAGGACGACCGAAGCCCAGTTGGGGATGATCCGGTGGCGAAAATCCGAAACCATGACATAGGCCGTCACCAGGGGGAAGAGGGCGGCGGCGGCGCCCTGGAAGGACGTCAAGGCTTCATTCATGACCTGTCTATCCTGAACGGCGTCCGGAAACGAAAACCCCCTCGACCCTTTAGCGATGGACAGGGACGAAGGGGATAATCGTTTATCGTCCGGGTCGGCGGCTTTACGCCGCGAAACCCGGGATTTTCTTTGTTATTTAAGGGCGGTCGAAACGGTGGTGAACATGGTCGTAAGATTGTCGCCGACAAGCGTAACGGCGCCGATGATGACCACGGCGATCAAGGCGGCGATGAGGCCGTATTCGATGGCCGTCGCGCCCTTCTCGTTGTTGACGAGACCTTTAATAAAACCAGAGATTTTCTTTACCATTGCATGGTGCTCCTTATCCAAGTGTGTCGAGACCCAAGTGTGTCGCGTTACCGACGGTTGTAATCTTACGCCTGCCTTCAGAGCCGGGAGGGAAAACGCATGACGATTATGGAGAACGCCCGTTTTCATCCCCTTACCCGTCAAGCGTGGCAAAACCCTCAACGGAAGTCAAGGGGACCGATGTCTAGGGCGGATGGGTGTGAAAGCTCATAATTTTAACTCCTTCGGTCTTTATGAATTCAACGGAACCTTTGACGAGGCCGTAAGGGTGATCGATAGAACGTTGACCAGGGGAACCACGGTATTGAAATCGTAAGACGCCGAAACCGTCATATAATTCTTTCCGCCCGATGAACTCGAAACCGCCGTGAACGCGATATCGGGGGCCACGCTTAACCCGGGCACCTTGGCGAGCGCCAAGGATTCCAGGGCCGCCGTGGTGGCGCCGGTGTTGACCATGGCGAAACGCGTGGTTTCCTCGACCGCGTATTGCATGGAACTCTTGATCCACATGGCCCGGCTGGCCTCGATGACGCCCAAGAGAAAGGTAAGAAGGATCGGCGCTATCAGGGCGAATTCCACCGCCGTCGCGCCCCGCAGGCACTTAAAGAAGGA
>VAPH01021552.1_pt1 | contig 17751 bp, 15 predicted proteins | sample 3393861 | NCBI WGS metagenome assembly VAPH01 (sample SAMN08290439, study PRJNA428436) | hydrothermal vent metagenome | isolation source: Deep-sea hydrothermal vent chimney | place: Atlantic Ocean: South-mid Altantic Ridge | reverse complement strand
GCGGGCAAGTCGGTTTAGAAAACCCTTCGCCGCGGGGGCGCGCCTCCCACAATTGTTACTAACACTTTGCTTGCCTGATGGGTAATACCACACCTTCACGCTATCAATCTCCACCGCTTCGTTGATCGGCACATCGCTGTCGAGATCGCCATCCACGCTGGTGGTAAACACATGCACCTCATGCCCACGAGTTACGAGTGCTTTACATAAGCCATGAACGGAATAGATCGGACCGCCGTAGCGGGTGGCGGGCAGGTAGGTGGGGACGATATGCAGGACTTTCACCAGCTACTGCGCTCTGAATTCCACTGTCGAATCGATACCGCCACTTGCCATTACCCGATGGATACGAACATCGGTGATGCCATTAGAAATATTTGCACTGTTTTCCGGCAGCCAGATTTTCATTTTTCTTAAAGCTGATACATGCTTAAGCACCTGCTCATCCGATATGTCACCTGAACTGGACAGCAAACCCGCACCACTGATAGATCGGGCAATATCATCATCTTCATCCAGTGATTTAACAAACTTAAACCGTGAAAACGCTGCAAGCCGTCTGTTTGAATTAAGGGTATTGCCTGCAAACCCGGCAGTGATGGGTGGCGTGGTCGTGTCACGCCATATATCTTCCGTTCTCACATCTGGTTTATGTGCCCAAAAAAGATTATCTAAAATCAGTACGGAACCCGTCTCTCCGTTACCCTGCAACTGAATCGTCGCTAATGCCTCACTCTCTACTGGCAAAAGCATGGATGTCACTATGGTCAATTCACCTGTAAAGCCATCAACGAGTATCGTTGGTTCACCCTCTGTCGTTGCCATGGAGAACCGTGTTGTATCGACCACAAGACTCCCGGCGCCTGCGAGCCTGATTGCCGTCACATCATTCGCACTTCTCTCGTGATAGACAGCCCGCACCAGCAACTTGCCGTTGTTAGCAATATTAAATTGTCGCCGGGCGGAAGCACTGGCACCGGTCAGAACTGTCACGTAGTTCTGACCCGTCTTGTCACCGGCCACCTCGAGCCATGTGCCTTTAAGACCGGACCCCTGAAAAGCACGTAGCTGAACTTTCGTGCTGCCAATACCATTTACAAAAAGTGCCCTATTGTTCGCGTAATCACTGTTGCCCGGGCCGCTGACATTGAGTTGATCGGCAAAGATTTTGCCCCCTTTCTGGTCTGCATTGTCTACCAGCAATGCGCGCCCCTGTGCTGCGCGCAGTGAAAAATCACGCAGTGTTGCCTTGCTCGGCCCCTTCAACACCAGCAGGGTGCCGCCCTTTTGTCCATTCCAGATCAATCGCGTAGCGGTTTCCACACCATCACCCACCAACTGCAGATTGCAGTCAGCTGGAAGGCTAAGGGTATTCCTGATGTCATAAGTGCCGGCAGAGAGATGCACAACAGGATGCTCCCCACAGTGCTTCGCGGCGAGGTCAATGGTTGACTGGATAGCCACATCATCTGCACCAGCGGGGACATCAAAAATCTGCCTTTTTACATAAGGTGGCGTATCAGGCATGACAGGTAAATCAACGGCCATGTCAGACGTCTTTACAATTTTTTCATCAATACGGCGAAAATGGCCATCCTCATGCACACTGTCGGGCCTGTTATACTGATTAGCAATCAGCGTCTGCACGCCCCAGGTCATTTTTACTGCCCGGCCTTCCTTCAGCCGGAAAACATTATCCATCAACAGATAGGGCCCTGAATTACCCAGTGATATCGCCCAGTCACCTGTCGGATCCAGTATTTGATTGCCTGTAATACTGACCGGTGACCCCCAGGTATGCCCAGTGGTAAAATCAAAAAATGACCGTGAACCAATACTTGTATTGTTGACAACAGAAAACACCATCAGGTTGTCGCTGGACATATCCGCAATACGAGAACGAAGAAAAAGATTCTGCCAGGCATGCCAGTTGCCTTTTTCGTTGAAGATGGCACGCCCATTATCCTCAAACCGGCTATACCAGACCCATATATCCATAGAATTCCAGCCAGCCGTTTTTATGCCTGTCTTGCATCGCAGGAACCGACTGCGAAGAACTTCATTTTCCGCCTGCCCCTTATAGCCTTTACCGCCAAATAACAGGCATATAGCCATATCCTTGAAGAACATGTCACTGGTTTCATTATAAGTCGAGAAGGCCGGCCCATATTGCAATCCGGTACCTGCCTTACCCTGTCCATCGAGCGTCAACCTCGATATTTTTGAATACCATGCATCCCACTTGAACATGGTCTCACCGGAAGCTCCATCCCAGCTCAGGACGGTTGTCTCAGGGTTTTCGCCCACCAGTGTAATACCCTGTCCCGTTTGGTGTGATGTACGGGAAGTTTTCAGTGTTCGCGTAATCCGGTATTTACCGGAAGGAACAAACAGAACATTGGATCGTTTATGCAGCACGAGTTCATCAAGTGCCTTTTGCAAGGCCGCTGTATCATCGGCCTTCCCATCACCGATGGCACCGTAATCTTGCTTGAGATCAAGCCAGCTTGAAAAAGGCCCGTTAAACTCCTCATCACTGGCAAAAGCGTCCCTGAACAGTAGCAAGGACGTAAAAGTCAGACTCAGGCAAATACATAACAAATAAAAGCGGTTTTGTTGAGGATTTTTCTGCTTAGAATCATTGCACTTCAACAACGTTGACCCTCAAAAGTACTCAGTCATGCCGGACTTGATCCGGCATCCAGTCAGTTACTGAAGATTTCCTCTGCATATATTTACGTGCAATAAATATCGCAATCATCGCGGTGCCGACACTGGCACCAACAGTAGTCGTCACCTCAATCAGATTTCCGCCTGCCTGCAGAAAACCCAGCCCGGGCAAGAACCAGAGGATAAACCCCCTACGATTTCCAGCTCGTAAATTATACGCTGCATGGAGGTCAAAAAAACCAATCAGCATGCCCAGTATAAACATACCCACCAGCACGCCATCACGCCCAAAATTCACATAAAATTCCAGTATCTGCCCTGCCCCTACACTGGTGCCCTTTGCAAATGATATACCTGTGTAATTTGTAACAATATCACCACCCCCACCTACTTTTGGCTTATTTGGCCACACAGCCCTGGGAATAAGAGCGATGAATGCATTAAAAATCGTCTCGCCACCAGCAAAGCTGCGATTGCCTTTTTCCAGATAGTAAATTGATGAGCCGACCAGGTGATTTTGATTCAGTCTTAAATCTACAAGCCTAAGGTGATTAGAGTTGTCCGGATCAAAAAATTCAAAATTAATAAACATGTCACTCACTTTTTCCAACCTGTCGAGATAACCGGCCTGCTGTTGCCATACCAGTTCCCGGTATTCTGTTCTGTCACGCATATAAGACACATAAAAAGACATACCCAGGTAAGCAAAAATAAGGGCGATAAGAACAATTCGAGGACGAAGCTTTATTAATACCAATGTGAAGGCAAAGATCGTTATCATGCTGTGCACCCCGTAACCAACGAATGCCGAATTCAACAGGGTGATAAACGGAAACATAAATGCAACCAGCAACCACCACCTGAATCGCCTGGGATTTTTTCCCTGCACTGCCCCCCAAACCCCTAAACAGGTACCGACTATCGATAGCGCAGCCATGCCACCCACTACTGCAGAGATCGTCGCCACACCACCAAGTAGTGGTTGCAAAAACAGGTAAGAAAATAAACCGGTATAAAGAAAAAACTTTGCCAGTTTGTTTGTTTCGATCGACATGTGGGCTACAGCATGCGAACGGGTTTCCACCCTTGCCAGTTTAAGACGTTTATGGAGCAGGGAAATCGCCAGTAAACCCACTGCAAATGCCACCACACCCCAAGTTGTCAAATAGAAACCTTCCATGACAACATCCGGGTTGTAATAGTAATACCCCTCAACCAGATAAACCGCTGCACCAGGCCAATGAATAAGAAATAACCCTGTAAAGTATGCAAGTGGCAAGCCTACTGATGCTCTACCTGTAATTTTAGGCAACTGGGCAATAATCAGCCCTAGAGCAACCCATGAGAGTAGTAAAAATAAATAATTGCTCATGAGAAAATCACCGGGCGTGTATTATAAAAATAAACATTTCGCTTCAAACTGTACCTAGAATCCTTACGACATCAACCATTGTTTGCAATCTATCGGCATATGTATTTTTCCCATCCAGGATGTGATTTCGCACTGCAATACCCATCTTTTTTCCTAAATCATTATTTTCAATGAACCAGCAGACTCCTTCATACATTTCCTGTTCTGTACTGAAAAAATGCACCATACCTTTCGATGCACAAAATATTTCCCGATGCTCAGTAGTATCTTCAACCAACATCGGTGCACCAATTGCAGCAACCTCGTATGTCCTCATGGCATGGCCATCCCGATTTGCACGGCGGACTAATGTCAAAGCACAACGTGTATTAGATATCACCTTGCGTAAGGTAGCTGTATCTGCAATTCCACGAGAAGCCTTTTTTGTTTCATTAAATCTTTCCCAATACCCACCCCACAAGCTAATATTCACACCTTTATTAATCAGCTTAGCAATCACAGAAATACGATCACGATCTGCACCACCGACAAAAGCTAGATCTGAATGATAATCTTCTGACAGAGTTTTATCAGGAAAATGACTCGATGGATCATACCCAAAAGGCAACCACTGCACATTTGTACACCCTGCATGTTTAAACTCTGGAATATTCACCTTACGTGTAGTAAAAATAACATGGTATTTTGACAACCCCTTTAAAAACCAGTCGGCACGATGTGCTGGATTCCAGGGGTCATCAGTAGAAAAATTGACAAGAACTGAACCCATATCTTTCAACAGACTGAGATCATAATCCAGGATAGGAGCCTGGCCTGTTGTCACTATCAGATCAGGACTAAATAACTCCACCTCACTTACCACTTTCGATGAAAACGATTTTATTGCTATTGGTCTATGATCTAACTTCCACAACAATTTTCTTGCCAGGAAGTTTCCATTATTAGCCTCGTTTGTGTTTAATATTGCCAAATTGTGAGCACTATTTTTCCCACCTTCATATAAAAACCGTGCAACATGCCCCGGTTCATCAACACCTATAATAAAAATTCGCATTAAATGTTTTTAATAACACTCGTGTATGCGTCAAAAATACCTTGTGCGGCAGAATCTACATTATACGGTGCCACAATTTCTCGACAATTATCACGCGTTGAGGGAGTACCTGCATATTTTAAACAGCGTTCTAATGCATCTGCAAGCAACGCAGTATTATCACGCATGGCAATTTCTCCAGTTACACCAGGGCGAATAAGATCCCAGCGACATCCCACAGCATCACTAACTACCGCAGGCAGGCCATGAGCAAGTGCCTCATTGACAACAAGGCCCCATGTTTCAGAATGACGGCTGGGTAAGGCAAGAATATCTGCTGCATGATAAAATTTGCTTAGCTCCTGCTGGTTCTGAAAGCCGGTGAAGATGACTCTTTTCCCATTCTCACCTTGTTCTTCTAATTCACTGCGCAACTCACCATCACCAACAAAAAGAACAACCGTGTTAGACGGACAATGACTCGCTGCTTTTAATAGTAAATCCACCCCTTTACGATGGCTCAACTTACCAGAATAAAGAATGACTTTTTCATCATCTTTAATAGATAATTCGTGCCTTACTTTTATTCTTAACTCATTTCTATACACGTCATCTGTTTTAAATGAACGGCTATCCACACAGTACGGCGAGAAAAATAGTTTCTCATTAATTACACCATGCTTCTCATAATGCCTACGCGCTTCTTCACCAATATACAAAAGCCTGCTACAACGAAGATAAACATACTTCAAAAAAATATGTCTCAAAATACGTTTCCATAGAGAACGACGTATTGCTGAATCATTCGCTTCGCCACGATAAAACAATGGTAACTTCCGCTTTATAGCGCCAAAAAGCGCGGCCCTGTCAAAAGAATGTGAATACCCAATGACAAGTACCGCATCAGGCTTCTCTCTATCAAGAACCTCTTCTACCCCATGTTTGGTTACTGTCTCATAATCTATTGGTTGTTTTTCTAAATCATCACATAAAAATGATGATTCATAACCACCAAGTAAATCAGTATCCCACGAGAATGAAGCACCAAACTCACGATCATGGTATCCCTTTACACTAAAATCACCACCATAGAAAACCTTCAGTGGGATGCCCATTTTCGTCAGTCTCCTCCAGACAGGGGCATGATATTGAACAGGGTGTGTTTCAAATATTATTAACATGTCCGAATACGTCGATTAACAGCACCCGTCTCCCAGTCCTCAAAATTTCTGTAAGTCTGCCTATCCAATACACTGAGTGCTTCAAATAGTAAAGATGTACGATTGTATTGTGGTATACAAATAGAAAAGAAAGGCTTCTTGTTAAGGCTGCGTATCTCAATAAATTTTCCCAAACCCTATTCTTTAAATATGGCTCCAACATTGCCGAATAAATCGCCATCCGGATTAGCAGGATCAAATGTACAGACATGCCCTGAAGGGCTTTTAGGTAGCCCAAACCAGGACAAACATTGTCCGGGATGCACAAACGTAGGAATTCCTCCCAAATATGATGCCCACGCGCTAAATGAACTCCCGCCTGAGCCTACTAATAAACGTGTATGTGACAAAAGCAATAAGTCTGAAATAGGGCAGGCCGGGCGAACAAGCCTAACATTACTTAAGTTCAAAATTGGTTCAAGTTCATTTATTTCACCATCTGAAACCAGTAGCACAGGCACATCAAAACCGACTTTATCTCGAATAGTTTTTAATGTATCAACGAACCATGTTGATGGAGTTTTTATAGTTCCTTTCAGAAAGAAATCTTCTTTTTTTTCAGCTTCCCTAAATCCACGGCCGTATCGGATATGAACACCGATTGCAGTCGATGCGTATCCATCATAGCTTAAGATTAAATTTCTCCACTTTTGTCTGACAATGCTGGTAAGCCTTTCTCTTAAAAATCTCTGCTCGCCAGCGAGAGGGGTAAAACTGTGGTAGTCACCTCCCACTCCATAGAATTGAATCAATCCAAATTTTTTATGTAATAAATTTGGTTGCTCAGAGAGCATGATAGGCTCTGGAATTACCTCACCAAAAATTTTCAGCAAAGCACCTATATAATGTCTATGATCTTCCTTGCCGTTAATAAATAAATCAAAGTTGGTGTCATGAATACTACCGCCCTCAAATACCTGGCGAAATCTAGGGCTAAACCAAATCGGTGAAATTAACTCTAGACCGAATTTTTCTGCATAAACTTGTGCTCTTGCCCAATTAAACAAACGGTTTCCAAGACCTGTTCCCCGGGAGAACACTGGCATACAATAAATCAATCTTTATAACTCGAAATAGTAGTGAGTTCTATTTTTCGAATATAATTCAGTAACAGCTTTCTAAACTTACAATTCATTGACATTGTGCACCTTTTTTATTGCAATAATTTGATCTAAATGCACATTGATTGAAAACTCCGAAAAATCATCCTCCAGCAGTCTTATGACAGTGCTTTTTCTTGGCATCCCTCTTGATCCAAATGTTCGAAAATCATCAATAACTATGGCAGCCACTTGCTTTTTATGTAGCTTAAGTATCATTAATTCTTCAAGTACAGGCTCTTCAACAGGACCCATAACGGTACTTTCCCCTGAATAGTGTGCATCTAAATAAACTAGCAAATTACCCACATCATCTCTCTTAAGTAGTTGAGGTAAAACACCCACGACATCACCTTGAATAATTTCCACGTTAGAATATTTGGTTAACCAACTGCGAGCTTCCTGGATGCATCTTATCTATATTCCATCAATACAAGTTAATTTCTTGGAAATGCAATTAAATTTTCATACCCAACCCTAATCACATCAGTGAGTTGAATCATCCCATCTGAGTTGTGTAGGTAAATATCGTAACCAGCTTCCCTAAGTATTTCCTGACTTTCACCTACTTCAAAACGACCTGAGTTTTCTTCTGCCCAATCACAGAATTCAAAAAATATTATGGGCTTCTGCTCTTCTAACAATTTCTTTGAACCTAGAAAAACTGCTGCTTCAAAACCTTCAACATCAACCTTCATGACAGATACGTCAGGTGTTCCAAAATCTGCCAGGATCGCATCCAGTGTACGGCCTTTTACCTGAATAGAAGGTTTACCGAATGAAGTGCCAAGTGAGCCCATACCAAACTTTGACTCTGGCGCTTCATTAAAATCCAGTATCACGCCTTCCTCATCACACGCGGCGCACTGTACCACTCTCATGTTTTCACATTGATTCGTTGATACATTATTCTGGAGGTAAGGAAATATAGTAGGTGATGCCTCGATAGCAAGAACCTTATTGCCTGGATTCGTTTTTGATAGTGGTATGGAAATAGCTCCTACATTTGCGCCAACGTCTATGAACCATGTATTGTCCTTCCAGTGAGAAAGTATCAGTTTCTGTACTTCAGGCTCATAAGCACCCGAAGACCATAAGCTAAAAGCAACTGACTCTTTTAGAGAAGGGACACAGAATGCTAATCCACTTGCCTCAAATAAGGTGGATTTATCGTTAATAATCGGCTTTGTAAGAAATCGAATAAATCTTTGCCGTCCGGGTGTTTTAGATGGTATTTTTTGAAGAATTTTCCCGATCATGTTTAATGAAAAAGATCTATCTGTCAGCATTAATTGCACTCACCAGCACCTACCTGTTTATCCATAAAACCTGCCAATGATTCCGCGTGCTTTTTCCATGAAAAATTTTCACGATCAGAACCGAGAAAATCCTCAGACTCAGTAACACTAGCCCTGCTGAGTGCTTCTTCTAACTTTTGTGTCAAGTCCTCTACCGAGCCAGCTTTAAAAATTCTTACTGCGTCTCCATCGCCGAGTACTTCCAGGACATCCACCCCCCCTGTTTTATCAGAACAAACTAATCGCAAGCCACAGGCCAATGCCTGCAATAGAACAACACCAAAACCATCCTCACGAGATGGTAAACAGAAAACATCGGCTCTATTGTAATAATCTGGAAGCGCTGACTGATCTACGTGGTCTACATGCACGAATCCATCGTCATCAGGTAAATTAACATCTCCCAGACTCCCTACATGTAAAAGCTGCAAATCCGGCCAACGGGTATTTCTTAGTCTACGCCATGCCTCAATAAGCAGGTCACTGCCTTTCCGGGTACACCACACGCCTGTATAGATTATGGCTGGGGGGTGTCTGTTTTTAGCAGTACTCACTGTAAAATACGTTAAATCCACTCCCGGCATTATTTTTAGCAACTTCTTTTTTGAAAAACCACGCTCAAGAAAACTATCTACCGAGTGCTGTGAAAGGACAGTAATAAAATCCGCCAGGTCATATTCTGAAAGTTCCTGATCAATTACCCACGGGTCCACCTGCTCACTATCAGGGAACTCACGCAAAATTTCTGCCTGTGATTCAATATGCCTGCTGGATCGCTGTAATATCGTCAGTATCTTTTTTGTCTTTGCCACCCTGAGTGAATTTATGCACATGCCTGACATGCTGATGAATACATCACAGTCTGGCATTAGCTTCGCCATTTTTTTATCCAGGGCGGTATTAATCATACGATATGCCTTCTGTTTCTTTTCTGTCTTTCGAAACAGTAAAAATAACAGCATATAAAAAGAAATTTTGGGTGCCATCCATACAACAGATGTTTTTGGTACACCAAACCGGACCGCTCGCCGTGGCGGTACAAGTGTATAGAGCTTTACTTCGTGCCCTAGATTAATAAGTTCTCGTACCTGATCAAATACGTGAAATCTTCCTGATGTTAAAAAAACAAACTTCACACTTTTTCTACAGCCGTTTTGTCCAATTCTATCCACTCAAGCACGGGCTGAAACTGTTTTTCATAGTTCCATTCTCTTTCTATCATCTCTCTTCCTTTGCGCCCCATTTCGCGGACTTCCTTTCGGTGCTGGGCGAGCCAGTCAAATAATTCTGCGAGTGATTCAACGTCATCCGGGTCTGCTTCAATCGCACAGTTGTTCTTAACATATAAATCTTTCCATGCAGCAGCATCAGGCACGAGAACAGATATACCCTGAGACAGATAGTCAAAGGGCTTGTTGGATGCACCGGCCATTTCTGTCGCATAGACTTTCCAGTCCTTACCCGTAAACAATACAATACCTGCGTCATGTTTTTTACACTGGCGCATCACCTCTTCCCTGGGCAATGCACTTAAAATACTCAGCTGTTTATGAATGCCAATTTTTTTCGCGTATGCCAGAAGGGTCTCGTTATAGTTCACATTGCCCGCAGTCGTATAGCCGATTAATGTCAACATAATTTCCGATTCACAGGCACACATGACATCCAGAATACTCAGGGGCAACCTGTCTGGCACCAGTGTTCCATGATAATAAAGTCGAAATGGCTGGCTCTTATCTGACCCAGAAGAATGTGCATTATTCTCAGCCGTCAGCTCCTTAACCGATGGACAATTCCACACCACCTTCGCCGGGGCATCAGAACCCGACCATTTTTGTGCCCGTTTTAAGCGAAGTTCATTGGGAAAAATCACTAACGAAGCCTCACACAGTAATCGACGCCTTGCCCTGACCATCAGGGACTGCAGTTTGTCATCCTGCCCCGGATTCGGGCTATCATGCTCATGGTAGATCACCCGAAAACCCATTTTTTTTAACAATACGCCGGACGGTGCAGAAAACGGATCGGAGCAATAGATGAGGTCGGCTTTCTCACGAATACTGACAATGAGTGTCCATAAAATAAACCGGAAAAAATGCAGTTTCTGCCGTATCCCCGGTGCCACCCACTTGAGCATGCGGGTCTCTCTGCCCGGCTTTTCAGGCATGATGATATTTCTTGATTCACCCTGCGGAAAAACCCCCAGCAACAAGACCTGCCAGCCTGCCTCAAGCAGTATATTTGAACTGTGGATCAATGGTGGGTAAGCACCGGGGTTGGTGAACTGTAGATAAATAACTTTTTTCAACTTCTGCTGTCTCTGCTGTCTCTGCTATTGCTGCTGTCTGCCATCGCGACTATTACCACTGTTACTGTTTAATGCGCCATACATACGGTCATGAGATCTTGCAACGGCATCAAAGCCCTGTGGTGATTCGATACTGCGCCGTAACCGGCTAACCAGGGCTGGGTCTGTGACTATTTTTTCAATAGCTGTCTGCCAGGCTGATGGTTGCCGGTAATCATCCAGCAGCAAACCGCTCACACCCTCTTTTACCTGCTCACCAATCCCCCCAAGCCAGCTGCCGACCACCGGGGTTTTCGATGACAGGGCTTCCAGCACAACGAACGGCCCGGTCTCCAGCCATTGTGACGGAACCAGCAGTACATGAAATCCTCGCATCAAAGGAATAACTTCATCCGGTGAAACCGGGGGATGCAGGGTAATGCGCGAATCATTCTCGACCTGTTTGAGTACCCCCTGCACGAATTCGCCGGCATCCTGCTGTAAGCAGAAAATATCCAGTGTAACGGGGGCATCTGCTGGTAATGCGTTCATTGCCTGCACAATGATATCGACACCTTTCTCCGGCGATATTCTACCAAGATACAAAAGCCTGAGTGGCTGCTTTTCGCTAAATGCCTCAGGGACATCAATTTGTTGAGCCGGGCTGCTTTCTACTTTATGAGGCAAACCATGCCGGATAATGGACGTTTTATCCACGCCCAGCCGGTTTCGCTGAAGCAGCTTTTCTGTCCAGTCACACAGCGCGATCACATGATCGACTTCTGCAAAAATCTGACGTACTGTCTTATGCCTGAGGCTGACCATTTCCTTACGTCGCAATGCGGTCAGCCATCGACCACTGAACCCGATCCGGGCAAACCACCTGCCAGTATATTCAGGCAGGTGAACCAGTCCTTTCGATACCGCTTCCGGCAAACCAAGACAAGTCAGACTGCAGGCAGTACAACGGGCCTCATCCAGGACCCCGTCACAGACCTCCCGCCCTTTATATAACAGTGTCCCCTGCACACAACTCACGGTAGGCGTATGGTAGGTCAGTACCGTTCGAGTATCCCGTTTCGCTGCCTCTCTCAGGACAAGCAACGAGACACCCGAAGTCAGCGCATGCAGATGGACAATATCCGGTTTAATCTGGTCAAGGATGTCACCCACATGTGCCACTGCACCTGGGTCACCTTCTCCACTTCTTATGCTATCGGGCAAGTCACCATTCACCGGATAACGATAGACAGGCACATCTTCGTATTTGTTCTCCTCAAGTCTGTTACCGGGAGCAGCAACAACGACTTGATGACCCAACACAGATAACTCACGACACAGTGCAGCAACATAAACTTCTGTACCGCCACAAACATCAGGAAAGTAGCCGAAAGGCAAATGAAGAATTTTCACAACTTCAAATCAGACTTGCAGTTCATATACCTTTAGCTTTCTATTTCCTGCAAGCATACGCCGAAGGCTATCTGGATTTTCACGACAGAATAACCAGTTGTATTGTGGAGAATGGTAATCAAAGGATCCATCAGCAGAATGCCTTAAAATATAATCATCGATATAATATGCCTGAAATGAATACTCATCGATCAGTTTTTTGATAAACCCTTTTTCTGCGGCAGGCCCCAGCACTTCAATAATAAGATACTTAATGGTAGATAGCTTTTCGATTGCACCATCAAGAAAATTAAATTCCGCATTTTCAATATCAACTTTCACACAAGCATCTATTATGTTTTCATCCTTTGCGAACTGATTAAAAGTACAGACAGATATATCAACCTGGACTATCTCATGATCTTGCATAAAATCATTGGTAAGACTGCCCTGTAATGGACTAGTTATATCCCTGTAGAACTTTGCCTGCCCATGAAATGAGCCCACTGCTTTTTGGAATGGCAATATTGAATTTGCTTTATTCCGGGTAATATTCTCATTGATAACCTCATATAGCATCTCATCAGGCTCAAATAAGTAGATCGGCAGGCTTTCACTTACTCTATCTCTTACAAAAAAACTGAAATAACCTTTATGAGCACCGATATCCACAAAGCAGTCTGCATGCCTGCTTAATTCTCCACATGCCTCAAGCGCGCCTCTTTCACCTTGATAATCAGCCGGCCTCCCATACAGCAATAAATTATCATCAGAGGGTATACGACAACGCAAGTTTGATGAAATGCCCATATTACCGATCAGATAATCTGGCAATTCAGCACTTCTGGTCAAACGTCGTAATATACGGAGACCAAGGGTGCTGCGGAAATATGGTGGTAGCAGCGCAAATCTTGTAAGGATAATTTTTAGTATTCTTTTCGGCATACTACTTAATGATTCGAAATATCTTATTCTCTATGGCCACAATATGGTTCTTCCAGGCAGCCAAACTCAAAAGTAAACAAATCTAGGTAAGGCACTCAAACAACCAGTCCCTGGTACTTTCTTTTGCACAAAAATCACTTTCCTCAAGCCCTTTTTCTGTAAAAAGACTGGTGGTATATGATCTCCCCGCCAACCAATCACGAATTGCTTCTTCCGTTTCTTTCAGCACTTCAATAATGATATCTGCCTGATGTTGTTGCAGAAACTTTTCCAGGCTTGCCAGTAGCACTGGCTCATAGCCTTCGACATCTATTTTCAACAACACTCTCTCACCCTTGTTTACGAGGTTTTCAAGAAAACCTGCGTCTACCGCAGGTACAATTGTTTCTTTAATCTGATCGGTGAAATAACAGGCAAACTCATGATCGAGTGAACCATTTGTCAGATGATCAAGGGGTTCATACAAGGTTACCCAACCGGGAGAGTCGGCCACTGCGGCTGGAACCGCCAGTGAACTGTTTAACTTGTTATTCTGCAGATTGGCCTGTAGTCGTGAGTATGCAGTTGGTGATGGCTCAAATGCGATTATTCTTTTACCTTGCTCATCTAACAATTTCCCAAGGAAGCAGGTATAAACTCCGACGTTTGCACCAATTTCAATGACCAGATCATAGCGTTCGCTACAGTTCTCTTCCAGCCATATAAAGACGGGCTTCTCAAACTGAAGCTCGTTGCTAAACAGTGCATCTCCATCGAACTCGCCAAGATGGGGAATAAGCTGAATTGATGATTGGCGACCGACGCTTACCTGCATTGGCGGGAAATTTATCGCTGGCCATTTAACTGAGTTAACGCTGTTTCTGATTTGTTGAACAATTTTTCCGCTCAGAAAACTTCTAGAAATAAGTGAGAGTGATTGTAAATAGGATTTTGCTAACCATGCAGGTGCTTTGGAAATAATTTTGTGCCAGTAATGAAATATTTTTCTCATATAATTTTTGTTCAAAATTCCTTTTCTATAAGCAAGTACTAGTTCTCACTTAAGCACACGACCGTTCAACCATGTTGAAATTAAAGATAACTCCCAGGGTAAAACATGCGGAAACTTTTTCGCAACAGTTCAGCATTCTTTAAGCCTAATCCTTTAGTAGCAACCCTAAACAATCTGCTGTCTGATATAGTAAAATCCGGACATTGTTCCCGGGCATCCTGGAGCGCTTCCATGTAGTGGTCATCATTTATTTCCAGCATGCCGCGTACAACTTGCCTGTAGACACCTTTAATGGAATTTAGCCTTTCGTCATTAATCAGTTCACTATTCCATTTCTCGCTAATTTCTTTTGCGGATAACCACACATTAAGGAGAAACTGTGATCGTGACCTGGTACTTACAGAGCCTCCGCTATGAACTCGGTAAAGAACTCCAACTTGATCATCATGCAGAAAACGACCACCAACGATTGCAGCATCTAAAGCAAACCTCGCATCCTGGATAACAGGAAGTTTTGGATGCCAGCCCGGGTGCCTGTCATTCAGGAACGCTGTACGCCACATATACGCGGCTGTCGGACACCACATATCTGTAAAAAAAGCGATTTCAATATCAGTAGGGTGTATATCCTGCCATTGACGCTTAACTTTATCTGCTGCGCTCCATTGCCCAATATCATCAGAAACAAGTCGCTGCCAGTTACAGTAAACTACGTCAGCAGTCGACTTCTCAGCAAGTGCCAACTGATTATCTAAAAATCGTTCTACAAGAAGATCATCGGCATCAAGAAACTTTATCCATTTCCCTTCGGCTAACTCTAATCCTAAACCTCTAGCTGCACTGCAACCTCTATTTTCAGTTTGAATTAATTTCACCCAGGGATAGTCCCCGGAAATAATTTCAACACTATCGTCCGTTGACCCGTCATCAATGACAATCGTTTCTACTTGATGGCATTCATTCCTTTGAATACTTTCTAAAGTTTCACCTATCCATTTTTCAGAGTTGTAACAGGGGATCACAATTGAAAGACGAGCTTTATTCATAGAGTGTTTCTACTTTACACCTTCAACTCTCAAGCTTTCTGACACTCTATCCTGTCTGTCTACCATTAATTCTTCGATAGCACTAAGGTTATTTGGCACAACCTTTACTTCTTTAAACCCCAACGATTTAAGAAGTGATTTTAGTGTTTCTTCATCATAACAAAATTTATGCTCTGCTCCCTGGCGCATTACTATATTCAGTAATTCCATGGGTGTGTTACAGCTGACATCGAACCAGGGATCTTTACCATCAATAGTCCCACGTAGCTCATTGACAGCAGCCATGCCACCATTTACATAAGCCTTAAAGTAAGCACCACAATCCGGTACCACTACGCGGAAAACTCCTCCTCTTTTTAACACTCTATACACTTCTCTGACCAAATTAAGAGCCTCATAGGTATATTCTAGATGCTCCAGGAAGTGTTCTGAAAATATTCCTTCAAACTGCTCATCAGCAAAGGGTAAAGGGAAACGGCAATCATGGCTAATCACACCTTCACCACCAAATAAATCAAGGTTCAACCATTCCTTACTAATAGGGGTATCATTACAACCAATATTTAAAAATTTTATATCTTTGCTAACTTCCTTCTTCTTTGCAAAGAAGCTTTTTAATTTCACAGGAATTATACGAAACTCAAATCTTATTTGGTCAACGAATTCAACACCTATAAACAGAATGAAAGTTCGTTTGACCTTTCCAAGCGATTCTATTCGACGCTTCCTGTCTGGACAATATCCAGATAACTTCTCATCAGACTGGCTCAATTTCACTCCTTAAGGGGAAGAAAAATATTTTTAGTGTTTAAAAAATAACCTGATTTCAAAAATAACCAAGTTGAATCATTTCTTTGGAAGCTACACTAATAAAATATTTATCCTGTTCTTTAGTTAATATATTTTTCCATTTCCCCACATTATCCCCAATAATTGGCTTGGCCAGATTTTGGTGCCATGCGAGTGTTACATCTGACCTATCGCTAAAGTCTTGATTATGATGTTCACACATTTCAGGTAAAAAAGGTACGCCAATATGATTGGTGATATTTTTTATTGTTTCCTGTGTTTCCAAAATAAGATCTTCATATTTTACTATTAAACATTCTGGACGATTCTTTAAATCAATCACATAATTTGCAAATCTCAACCATATTTTAATTGCCTGCTCAAATGATAAATTTGGGTCAGGTACATTTAAATATCTTGCATACTTCATGAGTGATATAGATACATCTCTTCCATCACGAACCATTAGTATCCAGCGGCTATTAGGGCAGTAATTTTTAATATCTTGAAAGTATTGATTATATAGTAGTGATTTAGTAACAAAGTAGCTTGCCTCATTACTTTTTAGTGCCTGGTATATTGAATTTTCAATGAAACGACCCCAACCGTATTTTTTTAATTCACTTCTTATCTGTCTTGCATTTTTACCAAAGTATTCACATTTCAATGCAATAATATCTGAATTAAACTCTTCTTTGACTAGTAGTGGATATTCAGATGGTGCATACAATTCATCATGTACATTCAACATTGCAGATAAAAGTGATGTTCCACTTCTTGGCATTCCACTTACAATAATATATTTATTCTCTGATGCATATGTACTTCGAAGAACATGGTCGATATATAGGTTTCTATTAATCCTTCTTGTTCTACTATGAAGAATATTGCTTATAAAATCTTTTATGCCACTATCCATTTTTCATATTTATCAGGTTATACACATTAATCGTTCTGCACTGATAGCCTCTCACTTTCAACCCTAACACAGATATCTGCTCTAATAATTGTACTAAGCCTGTGTGCTACCAATATGACAGTATATTTCCCAACCAAACCATAAATAGTGCCCATAAACCTTGCCTCCGTTTCATTGTCCAGTGCGGAAGTTGCCTCATCGAGAAGCAACACTTCAGGTTTATGATATAAAGCTCTAGCCAATGCAATTCTTTGCCGCTGCCCCCCTGATAGCCGAACTCCACGTTCACCCACTTCAGTCTGATATTTTTTCGGTAATTCCTTCTCAATGAAATCTGCAATTTGTGCCATGGCTGCGACTTCACGTAGTCGATCATGATTAATTTCTTCATCCGGTATGCCGAAGACAATATTGCGGGCGATGGTATCATCGGCAAGAAATATATCCTGCGGAACATAACCAATTATATCCTGCCACAATCGTATTTTTTCTTTTGTGTCGATTGCTACATCATCAACAAGAATTTTACCTTTTGTCGGCTGATACAGGCCAAGAATTAAATCAACAAGAGTGGATTTACCTGAACCTGTCTCACCAATAAAGGCGATAGATGTATTTTTTTGTATGGCCAAATTCACATTTTTCAGTACTTCTTTTTGGCCTGACTCATATGAAAATGATAGATCCTG
>VAPH01024230.1_pt1 | contig 17801 bp, 18 predicted proteins | sample 3393861 | NCBI WGS metagenome assembly VAPH01 (sample SAMN08290439, study PRJNA428436) | hydrothermal vent metagenome | isolation source: Deep-sea hydrothermal vent chimney | place: Atlantic Ocean: South-mid Altantic Ridge | reverse complement strand
GATTCACCTTCAAACACCATTCCGTCTGAAAGAACAAGTAAAGCCTTTTTCATTCAGCCTCCGTGAGCATTTTATTTCCATGTTTGCCGTTAATTATATCACAGAACCCGGTATATAAATCTCCTCATCTCAAATGAACCCAAAACTGCCGGAAGAAAATGTGTCAGGGACTGATCAGTACATGATACGTTACCAGGATTGATCGAGGAAACCATAATTGAATAATACAGGAGAGAGGGGACAGTTCCCTCTGAGACCGGACTCTCACGGTCTGAGCAATCAGAAAGGGAACTTCCACCAGTCCTTATTAAAAGAGCGGGGAGGTGTGCACTCCCCGCTCCGGGAAGAAACTCTGCAGAAACTCAGTTAAAACGCTGCTGAGATCTGGACCGTGAAGCGCCTGTCATTCGGGCCGGGGGCATCCACCTGTGTCCAGAGCTCGGCTATTCCCTTTATATTCTGGGTAAAGTAGTATGTAGAGTTAAGGGTGAGTTCATTATAGTCAGCAGCCCCGTCGTTCTTCTCATAACTGTCGATCCGGATAAGAGGAACAATCCATGGACTGGAATTCCTTGATATAACATACAGTGCCTGAAGGTACCATGCATTGTTATTTTCCGTTACTCCATTCGCTTTATCATCCTGGGCACCGAGGAAGACCCCCATAAACCTGAAGTCATTATAGTCTGCCTGAAAATCAAGGCCGAGACGACTGAAGTCACGATTCCGCCACTGTCCAGTCACACCAAATAGCCCTACCATTGTATTGGGGAGTACATCCACAGCCACCCTTGCATGGAGGTTATTTGCGTCTTTGCCCACCGGGTCCCCTGCAACACCACTCAGTCCGACCGTATAGAAGATATTGTTAGCAGGCCTTCCATATACAGAGATTACCTGACGTGAATCGCCAAGTGTGCCCTTACCGTCATCCCCGCCAAATGCCTGGTCGATGACTGAATAACTACCCGTCGTCAGTCTGCGTGAAGAGTATGTATCGTATGGGTCGGCCAATAACATGTCGGAGTATGAGAGCTGCAGATTGAATAATCCTGAATAGTGGTAGTTCAGAGCAGCCGTGGACATTTCAACATTAAAATCATTGTTGTCGTCTGCTGCTGCCTCAAACTCAATAAACCCGGATACGTTTTTGTAGAGGATCCCCGCAGCCATAAGTTCCGCCTCGTGGAGCGCACTCAGCTTCCTGTAACCGTTTTTCCTCTCATCATACGGTCTTGCTGTAAGTACTGCTGAAATCGGAAAGGTCTTATCCACATACAAAGTATCAGAGATTGTCCTGTCCTTGTCCTGAACTCCGGGAAACCTGTAACCATTCTCCTTAAACGACCTGCCGGTGGCATTCAGCATGGGCCATGCTGTGTGACATGCGCTGCAGTTAGTTCCGTATTTCCTGGCAAATGACGGTACGGCATCAGCTTTCTGAACAGATATCGAAATAAAGCCTGCAATAAACAATAACGTCATAAAAACACCAATCACACTAAAACGTTTTCCCATTTAATCCTCCTCAATTTTTGAAACTCTTAAAGTTTTCTTCGATAGCAATCAGGGCAACCCTGATTATTTATCTGAATAACTATGCGGCCTACGTTTGTAACCTACCTCCCCCATTATAGACTTACAGAAATATCGATTGAAACGCTAAATTATATTATCCCAAAACCAGACATGTCAAGTACAGAAATTACTACCTCCTAAAATGGACAAAAAAGGCTAAACAGGAAATCGATAAAGACTATAACTGCTTGTGAATTCCGGTATCTATGTTATAAATCCTTCCCTTACACATAACAACAACAGGTCCGCCTTTTAATTGCCGGCCTTCAAAAGGTGTGTTTTTACCCATGGAGACAAACTCTCCGGAGTCCACAGTAAACTCCCTGTGGGAGTCTACCAAAACAATATCAGCCGTTGAATCTTTTCTCAGGGTTCCTTTCTCCATTCCGAGAATCCTTGCCGGATTCAGTGCCATCTTCTTAACAAGCTCACTCATGGACAATACTCCCTCTTCAACCAGTCCGAGGCATAGCGGCAGTGCTGTTTCAAGACCGGAGATTCCGGGTGCTGCCCGGTCAAACTCGCAGAGTTTTTCATCCATGTGGTGAGGGGCGTGATCGGTGGCAATAACATCAATAGTACCATCGGAAAGTCCTTCCTTTACAGCTTCAACATCCCTGCCTGTCCTCAACGGCGGATTCATCTTTGCATTGGTATTGTAATCACGTACTGCCTCCTCTGTAAGGGTAAAGTAATGCGGACAGGTCTCTGCAGTAACTTCTATCCCGTCCTTCCTTGCCTCCCTTATGGCCCGGACACCTCCGGCGGTAGAGACATGGGCGATATGAAGCCTTCCTCCCGTAAGTGCTGCAAGCTCTATATCACGCTTTATCGCTATCACCTCTGCCTCTGCCGGGATACCCCTGAGTCCAAGCGTAAGAGATAACGGCCCTTCGTTCATCACCCCGCCTGAGGAAAGGTTCAGGTCTTCTGCATGCGAGATTATAGTCACACCAAAAACCTTCGAATATTCAAGCGCCCTTCTCATCAGGAGACTGTTCATTACAGGATAGCCGTCATCTGAAAACGCCACACACCCGGCCTCTCTCATCATGCCCATCTCGGCAAGCTCTTCACCCTTCTGGCCCTTGGTAATTGCCCCAATGGTATAGACATAACATGCACCTTCAGCATAGGCCTTCCTCAGGATAAACTCGGTAACCGTTTCATTGTCATTAACCGGCTTTGTATTCGGCATACAACACACACTGGTAAAACCACCACTTACAGCAGCCATCGTACCTGTCTTTATGGTCTCCTTGTACTCATACCCGGGCTCTCTCAGATGAACATGCATATCAACAAGCCCGGGCAGGACATAGAGACCACCGGCATCGATAATCTCATGTCTTGATTCATCCTTAACCCCTATTCTTGAACCCTGAGAAAACTCCTTTATCTTCCCCTCCTCAACCAGCAGGTCTCCCTTGCCGTCAATCCCCTGTGAGGGGTCGATTATATGGCCGTTTCTGATTATCAGGTTCAAACTTTTGCCCATCATCTATTAAGCTCCTCTTTATCCAGCCCTTTCAGAACCATCGAATTCATCCTCTCCTGCCCGAAAGCAGATAAAGCACTGCCATTCTCACTGCAATACCGTTTGTCACCTGCTCCAGAATTACGGATTGCGGACTATCTGCAACAGCCGAGACTATCTCGATCCCGCGGTTCATTGGACCGGGATGCATCACCATTGCCCCCGGCCTTGCAAGAGAAAGCCGCTCCAGGGTCAGTCCCCATAGCCTGAAATACTCATCCGTAGTGGGGAAAAAACCCCGGTCCTGCCTCTCCATCTGGATACGCAGCATCATAACAACATCAATATCCCTGAGTCCTTCCTCCATGTTATGGAATATCTCTATTTCCGGATCAATAAGCCCTTCGGGAATCAGCGTTGGAGGACCAATCAGCCTGACTTCCGCCCCCAGGGTCCTGAGACAGTAGATATTGGACTTTGCAACACGACTATGCAGGATATCTCCGACAATGGCAATTTTAAGTCCCTTTATCGTGCTATATTTCCCCATAATAGTAAAAGCATCAAGAAGCGCCTGGGTAGGGTGTTCGTTAATGCCGTCACCTGCATTAATTACCGAGGCATTCAGGTGTCTCGCAAGGAGGTGAGGAACCCCAGAGGAGGAGTGCCTGATAATAACAATGTCAGCGCCGAGGGCCTGTATCGTCATGGCTGTATCGATCAGGCTTTCACCTTTTACCACGGAGCTGGCAGAGACGGAGAAATTTATTACATCCGTGCTGAGCCTTTTGGCTGCAAGCTCAAAGGAGGTCCTCGTCCTTGTTGAGGGTTCAAAAAACAGATTAACCACGGTCTTTCCCCTGAGGGTCGGAACCTTCTTGATGTCCCTCCGCAGGACATCCCTGAATCCCACCGCAGTATTTAAAATTAATTCAATCTCATAACAGGACAGGTCTTTTATGCCTACAATATCCTTATTCCTGAGTTGCTGACCTGTCTCACTCATTTATCTCTTCACTCCATAGCAGGTTATAAGTTTCAGGATATTCCTTATTCTCTTATCTTCCCATAACGTTTTTCTCATTCCTGGTTAAGGACAACCCTGTCTTTACCACCCTCTTCCAAGAATTCAACCTCAACGTTTTCTCCATGAGAAGTCGGGATATTCCTTCCCGCAAAGTCCGCACGTACAGGTAGTTCCCTGTGTCCCCTGTCTATAAGAACTGCAAGTTCAATCCTTGCCGGCCTCCCTATATCCATCAGGGCATCCATTGCCGCCCTTATTGAACGACCGGTAAATAACACATCATCCACCAGCACAACCACCTGTCCGGTTATCTCAAAAGGTATATCCGTTTTTCTTACCGCCGGATATTCCTTGCGGATATTGAGGTCATCCCTATACAGGGCAATATCAAGTGCTCCAACAGGCACATCCCGCCCTTCTATCAATTTGATCTTCTCGGCAAGTCTTTTAGCCAGGTAAACTCCCCCCCTCTGAATACCCACAAGACAGACTCTCTCCACTCCCCTGTTCTTCTCAAGAATCTCGTGAGCCATCCTTGTAATGGTCCTGTCCATATCCTTGCTATCAAGAAGTTCTTTAGGCATGGCATAAAAAAACCTTTCCCCGTGCTTTCAGGAGAAAGGTTTTAAATACATTAATTGAGGTTTTAAGAGTAATCTTCAAATCCCCCTGCCTTACCAGCCTCACCGGGTCAGTTTAAAGGCAGCAATATTAAAACATGAAGCTTCAGCTTTTTTCAACTACAGGGATTTTTGATGTCCCTGCTTTTCAGCAAGCTGAACCCTTATTATCGCCCTGTCAAGTGCAGCCTGTGCGCGATTAAAGTCAATCTGCTCCTGCTTTCTCAGCCTCTCCTCAGCGCGCTTCATTGCATTTTTGGCCCTTTCCACATCTATATCATCTTCACGTTCGGCACTGTCTGCAAGGATCAAAACCCTGTCTTCATTAACCTCTGCATATCCGGAGTTAATGAAGACATAACTTACTGTTCCTCCCTTTCTGCACACAAGCATCCCGATCTTTAGGGTAGTCACCAAGGGTACATGTCCCGGCAACACTCCAAACTCACCCTCCGAACCGGTAGCAACTATCTCATCAACCTCTTCTTTCAGAACCAAACCATAAGGTGATACCACCTCAAGGATTAATTTTTCAGCCATTTAAAACTCCATTTTTAGCTTCTATCATCGTATTTTTTAATTTAACCATTAGCCATTAATTGTTTTTATATCAGGCCTTGCTCCATCCAAGCTTTACGGCCTTTTCCTCGGCTTCTTCAATAGTACCGACCATATAAAATGCCTGTTCGGGCATGTCATCATATTTACCGTCAATTATAGCATTGAAGCCCTTTATTGTATCTTCCAGTTTCACATACTTTCCCGGGGTGCCTGTGAATGTCTCTGCAACATGGAACGGCTGACTGAGGAATCTCTGTATCTTTCTTGCCCTGGCAACCGTCAGCTTGTCATCTTCAGAAAGTTCCTCCATACCAAGAATTGCAATGATGTCCTGGAGTTCCTTGTACCTCTGCAGAATTATCTGGACACCACGTGAGACATTATAGTGGTCATCCCCGACAACCCTTGGGTCAAGGGCCCTTGATGTAGAATCAAGGGGATCAACTGCAGGGTATATACCAAGCTCGGAAATCTGTCTTGAAAGAACAACCGTCCCGTCAAGATGTGTAAATGCCGTGGCAACCGCAGGGTCTGTAAGGTCATCGGCAGGGACATATATAGCCTGCATGGATGTAATGGAACCCTTTTTAGTTGTCGTAATCCTCTCCTGAAGCATTCCCATATCTGTAGCAAGGTTTGGCTGATAACCCACGGCAGACGGCATCCTGCCCAGGAGGGCTGAGACCTCGGAACCCGCCAGTGTATACCTGAATATATTGTCTATGAAGATAAGGACGTCCTGCCCCTGGTCCCTGAAATACTCTGCCGCCGTAAGCGCTGTAAGGGAGACCCTCAACCTTGCGCCGGGGGGCTCGTTCATCTGTCCATAAATAAGTGCCGCCTTGTCAATAACACCTGATTCCTTCATCTCAAGGTAGAGGTCATTACCCTCCCTTGTCCTCTCACCAACACCGGCAAACACGGAAACACCACCGTGAACAAGGGCGATATTATGGATCATCTCCATGATAACAACGGTCTTGCCAACCCCGGCACCACCAAACATACCCATTTTACCACCTCTGACAAACGGGACAAGGAGGTCAAAAACCTTAACACCTGTTTCAAATACCTGGGTTGTCGGCTCCTGCTCATCAAACTCCGGCGCCAGCCTGTGAATCGGCCACCTCTCATCCGTCTCAATGGGACCTGCCTGGTCATAAGGCTCACCGATAACATTGATTATCCTGCCGAGTGTTGCCTCACCTACAGGAACGGTTATCGGCTGACCCGTATCTGCGACACTCATACCGCGAACTACTCCATCCGTGGGTCCCATAGCAATTGCCCTGACTATATTGTCCCCAAGATGGGACGCCACCTCAAGGGTAAGCCGGATATCCGAGGTGCCTTTCTCCGGGTCTGCGGGTTGCTCTATTTTCAGGGCATTCAGTATCGCAGGCAGTTCCGTCTCAAATTCCACGTCAAGCACTGCACCTATCACCTGAACCACCTTTCCTTTATTCATCTTTATACCTCCTGTATTGATTATCTATTTGATAAATGAAAATCCCGTTTTATTTCCAATCGTCAATCGTTAATCGCCTCAGCTCCGCCGACTATGTCCATAAGTTCCCTGGTAATAGTTGCCTGACGCGCCTTATTATACTCCAGGGTCAATCTATCGATCATGTCTTCTGCGCTCTGTGTGGCATTTTCCATAGCCGTCATCCTTGCCGCCTCTTCTGAAACGCGGGATTCCAGCATGGTTCTGTAAAGCTGAATCTCAACGCTCTTTGGCAGCAACCTGTTAAATATCTCTGCCTCAGTAGGTTCAAAGAGAAAGTCCTTCATCTCCTCTTCTTCAACATGCTCCACCTCACCTAAAGGTAGAAGGCGCAGTTTAGTAACCTTCTGGGAAGCAACAGACTTGAATTCGTTGTATATAAGATACAACTCATCAAAAGTCTCATCAATATACTTGTCCATTAAATCAACTGCAATTTCCTGAGCTGAGGTATAGGATATCTTTCCGGATAGTCCGGTCCACGCCTGCCTTACCGGAATATTTCTACGTTTAAAATAATCCCCGGCCTTTCTGCCAATAGTGCTTATACCTGGTTCAAAACCCTCATTTTCAAGGTCTTTGACAAGGCTCACCCCTGCCTTTAAGACATTGGAATTAAAGGCACCACACAGACCCTTGTCACTTGTAAGTATTAAAACCTCCACAGTCTTTCTCGGCCTTATCTTAAGGAGAGGATGTCTGTCCTGCTCTCCCGGCTGTGCAAGTGACAACAGAACCTCTCTCATCTTATCTGAATAGGGTCTCAGCGCAAACATCCGATCCTGCGCCCTCCTGAGCTTGGCGGCAGAGACCATCTTCATTGCCCTCGTTATCTTGGACGTACTCTTTATTGAGGTTATTCTTCTTTTTATATCTCTTAAGGTTGCCATTTCTCTCCCCTTAATTTGGTTTTACGTATCAGAATTAGTATAGTTACATGTTTTTACAACCTGCAACTACAGTAATCTGCAACCAACAAACCAATTACGGTTGAAACGTTGATTTAAAGGCAGATATTGCCTCATTAATTTTATTCTTGAGCTCATCATCAAGGGCTTTTTTAGTCATTATCTCCTCTTTTATTTCAGGCTTTTGACTCCTGAAAAAACTGAGAAGCCCCTGCTCAAAGTTACCTATAGCCTCAACCGGAAGGTCATCGAGGAAACCCTGCGTACCCGCATAAAGCACTATAATCTGCTCATCCATCGTGAAAGGCTGATACTGGCCCTGCTTCAGTAGTTCCACCATCCTCTTCCCACGCTCTATCTGCATGAGCGTTGACTTGTCGAGGTCGGAACCGAACTGGGCAAACGCTGCCAGTTCCCTGAACTGTGCAAGGTCCAGCCTCAGGGTTCCTGCAACCTGCTTCATTGCCTTTGTCTGTGCAGCACCACCAACACGGCTGACTGAAAGACCGACATTGACGGCAGGTCTGATGCCGGCGTAAAAAAGGTCAGGCTCAAGATATATCTGACCGTCTGTAATGGATATAACATTAGTTGGTATATATGCCGAGACGTCACCTGCCTGTGTTTCAATTATTGGAAGGGCCGTCAGAGAACCTCCCCCAAGCTTGTCTGAGAGCTTTGCCGCCCTCTCAAGTAATCTTGAGTGAAGATAAAAGACATCTCCCGGGTATGCCTCACGTCCCGGCGGACGCCTCAGGAGAAGCGAGAGCTGCCTGTAAGCAGCAGCCTGTTTACTTAAATCGTCATATACAATAAGTGCGTGTTTGCCGATATCCCTGAAGAATTCACCCAAGGCACAACCCGAATAAGGGGCAATGTACTGCAGTGGTGCCGGCTCTGAAGCTGTAGAGGCAACAACGATTGTATAATCCAGGGCCCCATTCTCTTCAAGTGTCTTGACCACCCTTGCAACCGATGCCCTCTTCTGACCGATTGCAACATAGATACAGAAAACATCAGTGTCCTTCTGGTTTATAATAGCGTCTATTGCAATGGCTGTTTTTCCCGTCTGACGGTCACCGATTATAAGTTCCCTCTGACCCCTGCCTATCGGAATCATTGCATCTATTGCCTTCAAACCCGTCTGCAAAGGCTCACGAACAGGCTGTCTGTCCACTATGCCGGGGGCAACAATGTCGACTTTCCTTGTATCTTTTGTATTAATTGGTCCCTTGCCGTCAATGGGCTGGCCAATGGCATTGACAACCCTGCCAAGCATTGCATCGCCAACAGGGACTTCCATGATCCTGCCGGTACGTTTTACGATATCTCCTTCCTTAATGAAGGTATCCTCACCAAAAAGCACCGTACCAACCATGTCTTCCTCAAGGTTCAGAGCCATGCCGAAGACATTGTTCGGAAACTCCAGAAGCTCACTCGCCATGGCATTTTCCAGACCATAAACCCTGGCTATACCGTCACCAACACTCAAGACAGTCCCGATCTCGCTGACATCAACCTTTTTTTCAAAGTCGCTAATCTGCTTTTTTATCAGCTCGCTGATTTCCTCAACCTTGATTTCCATCATATCACCCCTTTATTAACTCTTCTTTTAAAAGCCTGAGCTGACCCCTCAGACTACTGTCGTACATCGTACTGCCAACCTTCACTATGATACCGCCAAGCAGCTCCGGATCATAGAGATACTCAATATCAACATCCCTGCCTGTAAGCTTCCGCAGGGATGCTACAAGCCTGTCCTCATACTTCCCGTTAAACTTAAACGGTGTGATAACCGTGGCCTTCGCCTTTTTCTTTTTCTCAAAATAAATATTCTCAAAATGCCTGATAATATCCGGAAGGGCTGACACCGCCCTCCTCTGAGCGATAAAGACAAGAAACCTTTTTGTCTCCTCAGCAAACCCAAGCTTTTCAGAAAGACTCTCAATCGTCTTCCGTCTCTCTTCCTCTCCAAATAGCGGACTCAGGAAAAAATTCTTTATTTCCTTGCTTCCGCCCATGAGGTCATTGATAATATTCAATTCGGTAATGGCCCTTTCAGCCATATCCACACCTGTAGTATTAAAAAACATCTTTGCATATTTTTTTGCAAATTTCTTTTTTTTACCAGCCATCCTAACCCTCTAATCTCTTAAAAGACTCTTCAAGGAGCCTCAACTGTTCTTCTTCCGTGAGCCTTTCTCTAAGCCTCTTTTCCGCCAATTTCAGCGCCAGTCCCGAAGCCTCCGACCTCAAAGATGCCTTGGCATTCTTCAGTTCCATCTCAATATTCGTCCTGGCCTGCTGTCTTATCTTCTCACTCATCTCTTTGCCCTGCTCGATCAGACTATCATGTTCCGCCTGACCGGATTGTTTCGCAGATTCAATTATCCTCTCTATTTCCCGGTCTTTAAGCTTTAACTTTTCTTCCACTTCCTTAAGGGCCTTCTGTGCCAGCTCCTTTGCTTCTCTTGCCTCGGTCAGTGACTTCTCTATCAATTCAGTCCTTTGTTTGAAATACTCCTTCATGGGTTTTGTGAGGTATTTCACGAGGATAAATAAAAGGATGGCAAAGTTGACTATCTTCCAGAGCCAACCCTTCCAGTCGCTACCACCCTCACCTGCACCCTCTGCAGCAAAGACTGCTGCTGCATGAGACAGCGAAAGGATAACAACTACAACGAAACAGATAAAAGGGGAAACAAATCCTTGAATCTTGATTTTCGATTCTTCAATTTTTTTATTACTTGCTTTCTTATTCATATTCCTCTTATATTGATTAAATTATTAATAAAAATCTTACGGTTATGCTTCAACAAGCTTTTCAACAATCTCTTCCGAGAATCTTCTCACATCATCACCGAGGAGTTTGCGGACTTTTTCAGTCTCTCTTCTTATGTCAGCCTGGGCCGCCTCTATCTCTTTCAAGGCTGCCTCCTGGGCCTGTGCAACTATTTCTTTCTGTTTCAGGAGACCTTCCTGCCTCAGGGAGTTATAGAAATCCTTTGCCTTCTCTCTTGCCTCAGACAGTTCCTTATTAAACCTGGATAGCCCCTCATCTTTCTCTTCATTAAGCCTCTTCGCCTCCTCAATGGTACCGTCTATGCTTTCCTTTCGCTCTTTAAAAAGATTGAGGAGTGGTCTGAAAAGCAGGATATTAAGCAGAAACAATAAAACAAGAAAGTTGGCTAACTGGACAAAAAACCATTTGTTTAATTCAAGCATCTTCTCTCCAGGGGTTTAAATTTTTTATAGTTATGTGAAATTGTGGTGAACTTTATCACAGATATTTGTCCTTTGTCAAGAATGTGGAGAAAAAAAATTCTTATAGAATCAAAAGTTTTTTAAATTTACCTGCTCCTACAATATGCTATAATGCTATAAACAGGGCACGTTTTTTTTAAAAAAATATGACAAGGAGGGATTATGGCTTTTTGGGATAAGCTGAAAAAAGACATTAAAAAAGGCATTGATGAGGGATTACACGCATTCAAGGAAGGAACAACCGTCATCAAGAAAAGGGCTGGAACCCTGTCTGACGATGTTAAGAAAAAGGTAAAGGTATTTGAACTAAAACAGAAGATTCAGGTTCACCTGACAGACCTTGGCGGAAGGGTTTACGAAGTCGCGTCCGACAAGAGAAGAAATCCCATGACTAATGAAAAAGTTACCGCTATAGTTGAAAAGATTAAGAAGATAGAGGGTCAGATCGAAAAGCTTGAAGCCAAGCCGGCAAAAAAAACGTCCAGGAGAGCCAAGCCGGGTAAAAAGACCGTCAGAAAGACTACGAAAAAGGTAACTGCTAAAAAACCGGCTGGGAAGACCGTTTCCGTAAAACGTTCTAAAAAGGCATAAGAACAGAATATCAGGAAAGGGGGAGGGACAAATACCCTCCCCGCCTTTCTCTAATCTTCCATTTTAATAGCTTCGGTCGGACAGACTTCAACTGCCTCCTGGCAGTCACAGGTATCACAGGCATCAGGATTCTTCACATGGGCCTTGCCGTCATCCTGCATCTCGAAGACATCAGGACATGTTGCCACACATGACTCGCATCCCTCACAGAGATCCCAATCAATTACAGGTTTCGCCATAATAAACAACCTCCTTTTCTAAAGATATCCACCTGCCAGGCAGGTATGTTCATGCTGTGCCTTTTCATAATTTCTTCATCAACTACAGTATATAATAGAGTATAGAATAATAGTATAATATTTCAAATAATAAATTAAATGAAAGACAAAAAATCCATAAGGCATATTAAATGAAAATAACCTTACCTGTAAAGGGAATGACCTGCGCCTCCTGCGTCAAGGCGGTGGAGAATGCCCTGTGCAAAGTCAAAGGGGTCACGGATGTGTCGGTGAATTTTGCCTCTGAAAAGGCATCACTTGCAGCAAGCGATGACATTTCGATTAAAAACTTGATGCAGGCCGTTAAGGATGAGGGATATGAGGTAGCAACTTCCAGACTGGAATTCGCAATCAAGGGAATGACATGTGCTGCATGTGTGGCAGCAGTTGAGCGGGCCTTAAAGAGACTTTACGGTGTGGTGAGCGTCAATGTCAACCTTGCATCCGGGAAGGCAGTGGTTGAGTATATTCCAACGCTCACCGGGTTTGAGGATTTCAAAAAAGCTGTAAAGGCAAAAGGATATGAAGCAGAGACCGTAACAGAGGAATTCATAGACAGGGAAAAGGATAGCCGGGAAAAGGAATACGGAAACCTTCTGTTAAGGTTCAGGGTAAGTGCCGTCATTTCAGCACTGATTCTCCTCGGAAGCTTTACGAGCATACCCCTCCTGTCCAACTGGTACATCCTCTTCCTTCTTGCCACTGTAGTACAGTTCTGGGCAGGCATACGGTTTTACAAAGCTGCATGGGTGGCTATCAGGCATCTCTCAACAAACATGAACACACTTATTGCCATGGGCACATCTGCAGCTTACCTCTACAGCGTAACAGCGACCTTCTTCCCCGGAATATTTGAAACCGGCGGGCTGAGGGCACATATCTATTTTGATACCTCGTCGATAATAATCGCCCTTATACTCCTGGGACGACTCCTTGAGGCAAAGGCAAAGGGAAAAACCTCTGAGGCCATGAGAAAACTCATCGGGCTTCAGGCAAAGACGGCAATGGTGGTACGAGACGGGAGCGAGTCTGAAATACCAATTGAAGATGTATCGGCGGGCGATACGGTTATAGTGCGGCCCGGAGAAAGGATACCTGTGGACGGCATTGTAACAGACGGTTATTCTTCGGTAGACGAATCCATGCTGACAGGCGAAAGTCTCCCTGTTGAAAAGGCCACGGGTGACACGGTCTTTGGCGGAACTATCAACAAATTCGGCAGCTTTAAATTAAAGGCAACCAGGATCGGCAGTGAAACAGCCCTGGCGCAGATAATCCGTCTGGTGGAAGAGGCACAGGGAAGCAAGGCCCCCATACAGAGGCTCGCCGACAGGATTGCCTCCATATTTGTACCCGTTGTAATCATAGCGGCAACCATCACTTTTGTAATCTGGTATTTCCTTGGGCCGGAGCCGGCATTTACAAGGGCCTTGATGAACTTTATTGCCGTTCTGATTATTGCCTGCCCCTGTGCCCTTGGACTTGCCACGCCTACCGCGATAATGGTGGGAACAGGAAAAGGCGCTGAAAAGGGTATCCTTATCAGGAATGCAGAGGCACTTGAGACAGCCCACAGGATACAGACCATCGTCCTGGACAAAACAGGCACTATAACAAAAGGAGAACCTGAACTGACTGATATTACAGGCACGGACGGCTCTGATAAAAACGCCGTTCTGCAGTTATCAGCATCGGCCGAGAAGGTCTCGGAACACCCTCTTGCTGAAGCCATTGTAAGAAAAGCCAGGGAACTCGGACTTGATTTAAGAGAACCTGAAAACTTCACGGCAATCCCCGGAGGGGGAATACGTGCAAGGATTGGCACCGACGATGTTTTTATCGGTAATGTCTCTCTACTTAAAAAAGAGGGAATCGATCCGGGAGCAGTCTCAGGGGTAGTTGAAAAACTCTCATCAGAGGGCAAGACAGCGGTACTTATCTCAGTCAATAATGAGGTAAAGGGTGTCCTGGGGATAGCTGATTCAATAAAAGAGGGGTCTGTCGAGGCCATCTCGGAACTGAAAAAAATGGGAGTAGAGGTTGTCATGCTGACAGGAGATAATGAACGGACAGCCTCCCGCATTGCCGAGCTGGTTGGAATTGACAGATTCTTTGCAGAGGTCCTGCCGGAAGGAAAGGTCGAAGCTGTGAAAAAACTGAAAGAAGAGAAAAAAATAGTCGCCATGGTAGGTGACGGGATTAATGATGCACCTGCCCTTGCAGAGGCACATGTGGGGATAGCCATAGGAACAGGAACCGACATTGCTATGGAGGCATCGGATATAACCCTTATTAAGGGAGACCTCAGAAGCGTAGTTGAGGCCATCAAGCTGAGCAAACTCACCCTCAGGACAATAAAACAGAACCTCTTCTGGGCATTTTTCTATAACGTTGTCGGAATCCCTATTGCAGCCGGGATTCTTTATCCCTTTGGAGGACCGCTGCTGAACCCTGTGTTTGCCTCTGCCGCCATGGCCTTCAGTTCAGTCTCTGTTGTAACCAATTCCCTGAGGCTGAGAAAAAAGAGACTCTGAAAAAACGAGTAAAAGGGAGAAGGACTAAAAAACATGATTATTGACCGAAACAACGGGAACGAAAAGATTCTCCTTGCCCACGGCAGTGGTGGCAAGGCAATGCATTCCCTGATACGGGATGTGCTCGGTCCGTTCATCGGGATAGAGGACTTCAACGACTCTGCCGTAGTTCCATTCGAGACAAAAGACGCGGATACGGGACCAATAAACGGAAGGCTCGTTTTCACTACAGACAGCTACGTTGTATCACCGCTCTTCTTCCCGGGTGGAGATATCGGCTCCCTGTCCGTCAACGGCACCATCAATGACATCTCCATGACCGGGGCCACCACACTCTGTCTGTCCCTGAGCCTGATTATTGAGGAAGGCCTTTCAATGGATTCACTCTTGCAAATACTCGGCTCTATAAAGGAGGCAGCAGAGGCAGCAGGTGTCAGGATTGTTACCGGAGACACAAAGGTGGTCAACAAAGGGAAAGGTGACGGAATATTCATCAACACATCAGGGATCGGTTTGGTACGCAAAGGGATACGCCTCTCACCTAAAAATGTTATACCCGGCGATGTGATAATTCTGAGTGGACCTGTCGGCAATCACGGTGTAGCGGTTATGGCTGAACGCAATGGTCTTACCTTTGACCCGCCCGTCCTGAGTGATACGGCAGCCTTAAACGACCTGGTGGATATCATGCTTTCACATACCCCTGAAATTCACGCCATGAGGGACCCAACCCGTGGGGGGCTTGCAACAACCCTTAAGGAGATAGCCCTTGAGTCAGGTGTGTGTATAGAGATAGATGAGGAAAGAATTCCTCTATCAGCCCGGGTCAGGGGTGCCTGTGAATTGCTGGGGATAGATCCCCTCTATGTGGCAAACGAGGGTGTGCTTGTTGCTTTTGCAGGCAAAAATGTGGCAAAATTATTATTAAATGCAATGAAGAAGCACCCTCTCGGCAAAAACTCGGCGGTAATTGGAAGGATAACAGGAGGACCGGAGAGAACGGTCTTACTTAAAACCCTGATCGGAGGAACCAGGATTGTGGATATGCTCCATGGCGAGCAGCTACCACGGATATGTTAAAGAGCAGGAGGGGTATCTATAATTCAGCAGGCATTCTGCTCAACAAACGGGCAAGTTTACAGGTCGCACAGAATCAGGACAGCTTAAGCTTACACAACCTCATATAAACTAATGTCGGAAAAAGTAGTGTTACGTTTCCAGGATGGTTCAACAATTAAAGGCAGCCTCAGAGATTTCTCCGAAACTGCCAAAGAGTTCAGTATTGAAGAATATCCTTCCGGCAACCTCTCAACTGTCAGGATTGACCTGCTTAAGGCTGTTTTCTTTGTAAGGTCTTTTGAGGGCAACCCCTCCTACAGGGAGATTAAACGCTACGGAATCTCGGGGGAAAAAGGCAGGAAGGTTTATGTCAGATTTAGAGACAAAGAGAGTCTCCTTGGTTATCTTGAAGGTGAGCTTCCCTGGCGGAAGGGTTATTTCCTCTCAAAATCCGATAAAGACAAAACAGGGTTCTTTCTTATCCCTGTTGATGCAGGGTGCAACAATATAAAGATTTTTGTAGTTGGCACCGCGATTGATGATATCACCCTTATGTAAAAAAATAATGACAAAATTAATAGAATACGGAAAAGTGGCCAAGGTAAGGTTTCTCCACCTCATTACAGGATTAACAATTCTAATGCTTTTTGCGGCATCTGCTTCTGCAAGCATACTCCTTGACAGGGTCGTGGCAGTCGTGGACAGAGACGTGATTACCTGGAGCGAGTTATACAAGGCCATGGAATTCGAACTCTCCGGCAAACTTGCAGGGCTCTCTCCCAAAGAAAAAAAAGAACAACTCAAGAGATACGAAAAGGACTTTCTCAATATGCTCATTGATACGAAGATCGAACTTAATGAGGCAAAGCGGTTGAATATAGGGGTATCCAAAAAGGATTTAACATCTGCAATTAACCGGATACGACTGAAGTACGGCCTCAGTAAAGAAGAGTTTCTTGAGGCACTGCGGAAAGAGGGCTTTACACCCCGGGAATATAAAAAGAAAGTGACGGAACAGATAATCCTCAGTAAACTGATCAATCTCGAGGTAAGAAGCAAGATAATCGTCACAGAAGGGGAAATAGAGGAATACATAAAAACAAATGGCAATAGTTTTGATTTATCCGAAGGCTACAGGCTCCGTCACATATTCTTTCCGGTCGGCACTGATAAAGAAAAGGCAGAAGCCAGGGAAAAGGCAACAAAGGTTATGAAACTACTTGACAGTGGTGAATCCTTTGAAAGCGTTGCAAGAAAATTCTCCGAAGGTTCCGATGCTTCAAAGGGCGGTGACCTCGGGTTTATAAAGAAGAAGGACCTTGCACCGGAATTTCTCAAAGTTGTAGACGGGTTGAATGTTGGAGAGTATAGCAAACCCTTCTGGTCAGGCAAGGGGTTTCATGTAATCATGCTTGAAGGAAAAAGCCTGCCGGATTCGAAAGCAGTCCTTAAAAGAAAGGTACGCCGGATACTTATACAGGAAAAACTCAAGAAGTCTCTCAAAAACTACCTCCGTTCCCTCAGGAGCAGGGTATTTATTGAGGTAAAGCTCTGACCATATGAAGACTGCCCTCACCATAGCCGGCTCCGACCCAACATCCGGTGCAGGGGCACAGCTTGATATCAAGGTTTTTCACCGTATAGGAGTACATGGCCTCTCTGTACTTACATCAATTACAGCACAAAATACTGCGGCTGTCAAATCCATCCATCCTGTTGAACCCGGTATAGTAAGAGAGCAGCTTGAGGTACTGCTTGAAGATGTCGGGGTGGATGCACTCAAGACAGGTATGCTTTACAGCAGCTCAATAGTGGAAACGGTATCAGGGACACTTAAAAAATACGGGATCAAAAAGGTTGTGGTCGACCCTGTAATGGTATCCTCTTCAGGTAAGCCCCTCATTGAAGAGGGGACGGTTGAGAAGATGATGCAGGTTCTATTTCCTTTAATTACCATTATAACCCCGAATATATACGAGGCATCCCTCCTGAGCGGAATCAATATTGAGGGAATTGACTCATTATACGAGGCTGCCGGAAAGATCAAATCTCTTGGGCCGCAAATAGTAATTATAACAGGAGGACATTTCTCCGCCACCGGTATTTCTCCTTCAAAGGACAAGACAGATGTGGTGATTGATTTCTACTATGACGGCACGGAGTTTCACCGGATTGAGTCGGAAAGACTTGCAGGAGAATACCATGGTACAGGCTGTGCTTTTACCTCTGCGCTAACCGCATACCTCGCACTTGGCAATTCAGCCCTTGAGTCATCAAGGAAGGCAAAGGAGTTTGTAGTTGATGCCCTCGGAAAGGCCTATCACATAGGCAGCGGCATGGGGATGCTCAGGGTTTAACCGGATTGATGGAGTTATGAGTAAAACAAAAACAGTTTAT
>VAPH01065725.1_pt1 | contig 17809 bp, 15 predicted proteins | sample 3393861 | NCBI WGS metagenome assembly VAPH01 (sample SAMN08290439, study PRJNA428436) | hydrothermal vent metagenome | isolation source: Deep-sea hydrothermal vent chimney | place: Atlantic Ocean: South-mid Altantic Ridge | reverse complement strand
TAAAAAAAAATATTCTTCCCCCCCCCCGCCTCTCGCGAGAGGCGGGGCGGGGTTCGGGCGGCTTTAGCCGCGTGGCGTGGCGGTATGCGGCTAAAGCCGCCCGAACCCTGGCCTAAAGGCCGGTAGAAAAATAAATAATGCCTAAAAATATCTTAATTATAAACTCATCTTCGGAACAAAATTCGCCTTTAATTAATTTATTGGAAGAATTAAGCGGCAAGGACTATTCTTTTTACTTAGCTTCCAGAGCTTCAGGTCTGTCCGGGCAGTTTCAAAAAAATAATTGGCCGGTTAAAAAAATATATCTTGGCCCAAAGATAGATAAAAGATTCAGCCAAATTGTATTTATTTTTTTATTGCCGTTCCTGTTTTTTGCATCTTTGGCGCGCTTACTGTATTATAAATTTAATAAAAAAATTAGCGCTATAATATGCATAAACGTAAATGAAAAAATATTTTTTACGCCGACAGCTAAATTATTAAAAATAAAAATAGTCTGGCTGGAAGATTCTAATTCTGTTTTTTTAAAAAATAAAGCTATTAACGGGATTTTATCTTTACTTTACAGAATATTCTCTCGCGGGGCGGATATTATAACTTTTAATGGTTTTACTAAAATTAAACTAAAAAATTCCGGAGCTAAAGAAAAAAATATTAAAATAATACGGCCGGGAATAAGGTTAAAGAGATACGAGCATCAGGATAATTTATTTAACGAATTGGCTAACGCCGACGGGGAAAGCTATAGGCGTAAGTTTTTTACTGTCGGAACCGCGGTTGAGCTTAATAAAAACCAACATATAGAAATACTGTTTCAGGCGGTAAAAATATGTTTAAGCGTTATTCCGAATATACAATTAATTATTGTCGGCGAAGGAGAAGAAAGAAAAAACTTGGCTTGGCTCGCGAAAAAAATGGAAATTGACGGCATGGTGTGGTTCGTGGGGGAACAAAATCATCTTAAGAAGTGGCTGGACAGTTTTGATGTTTTCGCCGCGTCGGCTAAATTATCCGGATGGGATGATTTTAATATTACGCTCCAGGCAATGGCCGCCGAATTGCCGGTTATTGGGTGGCAAAATGCCGGGTTGGATGAGTTAGCCGTTGCCGATGGAACTCCGGCTGCTTCGGATTCCTCCGGTTTTAGGCGGGAGGAGTCCAGTGGAGCCGGAGTTCCGCAACCAACTGTTGCCAACAGAGAAACGCTTGCCGAACAAATTATTAAGTTGTATAAAAATAAAAATTCGCGCCTTAAATTGGGGCATGAAAACAAAGAAAGGGTTGAAAAATATTTTACAATTGATAAGATGATAGCAGAGTTTAAAATAATATTATAATACAATACGAATCCGCAAATTTATGCGAATGCCGCAAATACGAATTACGCGAATATAATCCCCCAACCCCCTTTATCAAGGGGGCTTAGACAATTCGCATTATATATTATGCAGTTAAAAATAACTATTGAACAATCAGGAAAGCGAATAGATAAATTTTTGGCGGACAACCTGTCTGATTTTTCGCGCAGCCAAATTCAAAAACTAATTGAACAAGAAAATATAACGGTAAATAATAAAATAATAAATTCGCACTACAAGCTAAAAGAGAAAGATATAATAAGCGTTAAAAAAGAGAAACAAAAAAAGCCAAGTATCCAATTAGTTGGTGATAGTAAGTTACGAGTTACGAGTTACAAGCTACAAGTTGAGGCCGACGATAAAGAATATGTTGTGATTAATAAGCCCGCCGGCTTAACAATGCACGGCGCTCCCCATATCAAGGAAATAACTTTATCTGATTTAATTTTAAAAAAATATCCTAAGATTAAAAAAGTGGGTGAAGACCCGTCTCGCCCGGGCATAGTGCATAGGATTGACAAGGAAGTAAGCGGATTAGTGGTGGTAGCTAAAACACAGGATTCTTTTGACAGTTTAAAGAAACAATTTCAGGAAAGAACCGTAAAAAAACAATATACGGCCTTGGTTTACGGCAGAATTAAAAAAGATGAAGACATAATTAATTTTCCAATCAGCCGCGCCAGCACCGGTCATAAAATGGCCGCGCTGCCGGCGACGGTTAAGGGAAACACGAATATTGCCGGAAGAAGGGCGATAACGGAATTTATAAGAACAAAAGAATTTATTAATTACACCTTGGTTGAGGTAAGCATAAAAACCGGACGCACTCATCAGATAAGAGTGCATATGGCGGCCTACGGACATCCGATTGTCGGTGATAATCTGTATAATACCAAAAAAACACGGGAGCAGAATAAAAAATTAGGGCTGGACAGAGTGTTTTTATTCGCCAATAAGCTGTCTTTTAATGATTTGGCGGGAGAAATGAAGGAGTTTAAAGTTAGTATGCCGGAGGAATTAAAAGTTTTTTTAAAGAAAGTAAAATAATAGTGATTAGCTGCTTAGGGATTAGGGCTTAGGAAATAAGATAAAGCTTATTTATTTATCCCTAATCCCTAAGAAACTAAGTTCTGGTTAACTAATTTATGATTATATCCATCAGTGGAGCCGCCGGCTCCGGGAAATCAACGATTGCTAAAATGCTAGCCGAAAAGCTCGGCTGGCCGCGCTATTACATCGGCGGCATAAGAAGGCAGAAGGCGAAAGAAAAAGGAATGACGTTGGCCGAGTATAATAAATTGGGAGAAGCCGACCCCAGCACTGATTTTGAAGTGGATGAATACCAAAAAGAACTGGGAGAAAAAGAGGACAATTTTATTATGGAAGGAAGAACATCTTGGCATTTTATACCCCGTTCTTTTAAAATTTATTTTGACGTGGATGAAAAAGAGGGGGCCAAGCGAATATTTGCAGATTTAAAAAATAGCCAAAAAAGAAATGAGGGCCGAAATTTAAAAAGCGCGGAAGATGTCTTAAGAAGCACGCAAGAGCGCAGGCAGAGCGATGTAAAACGCTACAAAAAGTATTATAATATAGAAGTTTACGATAAAAAAAATTACGATTATGTCTTAGACACGACAAATTTAGGTATAAAAGAAGTTTTTGACATAGTTTACGCGTTATGCGGCGATTTTGAAAAAAATAAAAATAATGTCTAAGGCTAGAGGCATAACCGGCGTTTTTTATTCGTAAGAATCGGCGATAATTCCCCGGCAATGTCCGCCCCTTGCAATTTTTCCCGATTTATGCTACAGTTTAACAATATTTAAAGGAGTAAGGGAAATAAAAACAAGAAGAAAAAAGTTATTTTTTCTTATTTGTCTTTTTGTTTTTATTTATCTTAGTTTAAAGTAATGTTATTTCAATGTTATTCGGGGCATTCGGATAATAATTCGTAGATTAGGATTATAAGCGGACGTTTACAATCCGAATGACCCGAATTGCTATCCGAATGCCCCAAATAGATAATGTTGTGGGTTAATTAATTATTTATATGATCCTTATCTTGGATGCGGAATGGTTGCCCGTTTCTCGGTTAAGGAAAAATGCTTATGTTGGACAAAAAAGCCAAACAAAAAATTATTAACAAATTTAAGGTTCACGAAACCGATACAGGTTCGTCTCAGGTGCAAATCGCTATTCTTACTGAAGAAATTAAGCGATTGGCGGAACATTTAAAAGCGCATAAACATGACCACTCTTCCCGCCGCGGGCTTCTTAAAAAAGTGGCGGAAAGGCGCAAGCTTTTGAAGTACCTGCAAAAAGAGGACGAAAAGACGTTTAATGAAATGGCAAAAATATTGAAATTAAATATCGCTAAAAAAATGATCGCGGATGAAGAAGAGAAAAAACGCAAAGAGGAGGAATTGATGAAAGAAGAGGAGTTGAAAGAAGAGTTAAAAAGAGAAAAAGAAGAGGCGGCGGAAGCAAAAAACTAATTATAATGCAAATCCGCAAATTTATGCAAATGTTGCGAATTGCGAATTATGCGAATAATCCTCCGCTTCCTTATTAATTAATTTGCATTATTCGTATTTGCGGCATTTGCATATAATTTGCAGTATTCGCATTATACTATATGATTAAACATAAAGAACAGCGGGTCGGTGTGTTGGTGGATGTTGCCAATATGTACCACTCGGCGAAAAATTTATATAAAAAAAATGTTGATTTTAAGGAAGTCTTGAAGGAGGCAGTGGCCGGAAGAAAATTAATCCGCGCTACGGCTTACGCGATTAAAACCGAGGGCGGAACTGAAATGAGTTTTTTTGAAGCTTTGAGCCAGCAGGGGTTTGAGGTAAAAATGAAAGACCTGCAAATCTTTGCCGGCGGCGCCAAAAAGGCGGACTGGGATGTCGGCATCTCAATTGACGCCATCAAGCTGTCAGAAAAGCTTGATGTTATCGTACTGGTAAGCGGCGACGGAGATTATTTGCCGTTAATGAATTATATACAAAACACCAAAGGATGCTTAGTTGAGGTGATGGGATTTAGGCGCACAACATCCAGCAAGCTTATTGAAGAGTCTGATGATTTTGTTGATATGGGGGAAAATAAAAAGTTTTTGTTGCGGTAATTTTGTAGACTTGTAACTCGTAACTTGTAACTCGTAACACGGAGATGTTGTATTAATATGAGTTATAAATTATGGGCCGTAGGTCTATTATTTGATCATTTTAACACGAAAGGGGATGTGGGATGAAAAAAATATTATTTATCGGTGGTGAAAGTGTGCATGGAGCATGGAGACAGGATTTGGCGGCCGCAGGGTATGAGACTGCAGAAGCCTCAACCGGCGACGAAGTATTATGTCTTTTAGGGCAAGAAAATAACGGAATTTCTTTGGTTATTTTTGACCTGTTGTCTCCGGATATTGACGGGGTAAGTGTTTTAAAAAAAATAAAAAAAGACATAAGCCCTAAACTCCCCGTGATCATACATACGATCCATAATCTTCAGAATGAATTTAATCCCTGGCTCTCTGAAGCTTATCTTTTGGAAAGAGAGTGTGGTCCAGAAAAATTAGTATCAAATGTCAGGCGGATTTGCCCGACAGAATAAAATAAAACAAACATAAATTTTCTTTGGGCGACTTCCATCGCCCCCTTTTTCAAATTATAAATTAATATATTTTGCTATTTATTGATTATGTGATAAATTAACAAATAGCGAAGCGATAATAAATTAAGTTTGGCCATCAAACAGATAGCGCTGTGGTTAATCCCATAAGATAACACCATAGTTCTGTAGTTTGTCGGCCAAGCACAACTTAGCTTGTAGCTTTTAGGAAGTAGCTTTTTAGGTATATTAAAACCTAAAAAGCTAATAAGCTACATCCTACAAGCTAACAAAACTATGACAAACGAAAAAACGTTTAGTATTGAGTGGCTTGGCCGCGAACTCACTATTAAGACAGGCAAATTAGCTATGCAAGCGACCGCGTCCGTAACCGTGCAATACGGGGATACGGTTGTTTTAGCTACCGTGGTAGCGTCAAAAACCGGACGCGAGGGGATTGATTATTTCCCGCTGATGGTTGATTTTGAAGAAAAATTATACGCTGCCGGAATCATTAAAGGCTCTCGTTGGATTAAACGCGAAGGCCGTCCGACAGATGAAGCGATTTTAACCGGCCGTATGATTGACCGGTCTATCAGGCCGTTATTTAACGGAGATGGACGAAAGGACGTGCAGGTTATAATCTCTGTTTTGTCAGCTGACGGCGAAAACGATTTTGACATTGTTTCTATGGTGGCTGCTTCAGCGGTTCTCTCCATTTCCGGCATTGACTGGAAGGGCCCAATTGGCGGCATTAGGGTAGGATTGGACGGGGAGGGTAAATTTATCTTTAACCCTACTTACGAACAAAGAGAGGATAATAAGCTGGATCTAATAGTGTCCTCCGCGAAAGACAAGGTTTTAATGATAGAGGCCGGCGGAAATGAAATCAAGGAAGACATAATGTTTGAGGCCATTATGGCCGGGCATAAAGAACAACAGCCGGTGGTTGAATTGATTGAAAAAATGTCTGCGGAATTTAAAACCGTAGAGACGCAAGATCTTGCGTCTCTACAAGACGAAAGTGAAATTAAGGCGGAAAAAGAGAAAGAAGAGGTTTTCGCGAAAGCCCAAGATTGGCTGGATAAAAATGTTGAAGGCACTTTATTTGATAAAGAATACTACACTAAGGGCGAAAGAAAGATGGCGGTTAGCGCCATAAAAGATGGACTGAATAAATATTTATTTGAACAGGGAGTTAATAAGGAAATGCGCGCAAAAGCAAAAAACGTTTTAGTGGAAAAATCAGTTGAAGCGGCAGTCACCGAAGGAATTCTTAAAAATAAAAAACGCGTTGACGGACGCGCGCTTAATGAAATCAGAGGTTTATCCGCTGAAGCATCTTTGCTCCCGCGTACTCACGGTTCAAGCTTGTTTTCACGCGGAGAAACTCAGGTTATGTCAATTATCACCTTAGGCGCTCCCGGGTTAGAACAAATGCTGGAAGGCATTGAAGGAACCGGCACAAAAAGATTTATGCACCATTATAATTTCCCTCCTTTCTCCGTGGGTGAAGCAAGGCCGATGCGCGGCCCGGGCAGGCGGGATATCGGACACGGAGCTTTGGCTGAAAAGGCGCTTAGTCCCGTGATTCCAAGCAAAGATGATTTCCCATACACAATCAGGGTTGTAAGTGAAACGCTCGGCTCAAACGGCTCGTCTTCAATGGCTTCAGCCTGCGCCGCCTCCTTATCTTTAATGGACGCGGGCGTGCCGATGAAAAAAGCGGTGGCGGGAATCGCTATGGGGATTGCCTCTAACGACGATATGAGCGAATGGGAGGTATTAACCGACATTCAGGACCTGGAAGACGGTAAAGGCGGTATGGACTTTAAGGTCGCCGGCACCAAGGACGGCATTACCGCTATCCAGCTGGATACTAAAACTTTAGGCATTACCAAGGAGATAATTGAAAAAACTTTAAAACAGGGTCTTGAGGCGCGTTTGGAAATATTAAAAGTAATGGATGAGGCGATTAAAAATCCAAGACCGGAACTGTCTCAGTACGCTCCGCGGATTATCAGCTTTAAGATTGATCCTGATAAAATCAGGGACGTTATCGGTCCCGGCGGAAAAATGATTAATAAAATTATTGAAGAAACAGAAGTGTCTATTGATATAGAAGACGACGGCTCGGTATTTATCTGCGGCACTGACCCGGAAAAATCAAAGAAAGCCGAGGACTGGGTAAAAAGCATCGCCCGCAAATTTGAAGCCGGTGAAATCTTTACAGGAAAAGTTGCCCGCATTTTAGACTTCGGCGCTTTCGTAGAGCTGACTCCGGGAAATGACGGCATGGTGCATGTCAGCCAGTTGGCCTCATACAGAGTCGGAAGCCCGTCTGATTTAGTAAAAGAGGGCGATATGGTGACTGTTAAAATTAAAGAAATTGATGATAAGGGCAGAATCAATCTAACCATGCTTGGCCTTAAAGAAAATGAAAATCTTTGGAAAGACGAGAAAGGAAAGCAAGAAGGCGGCGGAGGCGGCGGAGGCGGCAACCCAAGATTCGGCGGCGGCAGCGACCGCGAAAGGTTCAATAACAGCAGTAGCCGCTTCAATAATAAAAGCAGGAATAGATATTAAGTGAATTAAATATCGCATATAAAAATACCCCGAATAAATTCGGGGTATTTTAGTTTTAGAAACTATTTAATAATATCAGGCGGATTTACTGGGGCGGCTCGTTGCGTCTATGGAGAAGCATAAATCAAATATCAAAAATAAAAAACAAATACATAAAAATACAAAAATTTTTGAGTTTTAATATATTTATTTTTGGTTTTTGGTATTTAATTTTTGGTTTTATTATAGGGTAGTAATATTTTTACCGGTTTAAAGCTTCTTCTATGAATCGGCGAGGGGCCGAATTTTCGGAGCTGTTCCATGTGAAGCTTGGTGCCGTAGCCCTTATGCTTGTCAAAGCCGTAATTGGGGTATGTGTCGTGCATTTCCATCATTATCCTGTCTCTTGCCACTTTGGCTAAAATGGAGGCGGCCGCGATGGAAAAAACCAAGCTGTCGCCGCTAATAATCGCTTTTTGCCTTATGCTGATATTGGGAATCGGGAACTTGCCGTCCAGTATTATAAAATCCGGTTTTTGTTTAACCGCGCCAATCGCTTTTTTCATAGCCAAAAAAGCGGCTTGCAGTATATTTATCCGGTCAATCGTATTGTGATCGCAGATCCCAATGCCGAATTCAAATTCACTTCTTATAATATTAAATAATTTTTCTCTCCGTTTTGCCGTCAATTTCTTTGAGTCGTTAATTAATGACAGATCGTTTGAAATATGCGGTACGGAATCGCCTTTCAACAGCACACAGGCGGCCACTACCGGCCCCGCCAAAGGCCCGCGTCCGGCTTCGTCTATCGCCCCGATTTCATTATAGCCTTGGCTAAAAATATTTTGCTCTTCGTCTAAATTTAACATAAAAATTTACGTAGAGACGCAAGATTTTGCGTCTCTACGGTATATTATTATTTTATCAAACCTCGACGGCTCCATGCTTTGCGTGGAGCCAATTTGCAGACGGTTGGTTAAAATACAAACGCTTTATCATTGTCCACGGCTTGCATTCTGGCTCCATGCCACAGTATGGAGCCGTCAGGTAAAATATTTTATTTTAACCCACCCGTAGAGACGCGGCGCGGCGCGTCTCTATGCTTAATTTATATCTATTTTTTCCATCAGCCGGCTAAGCCGGGTTGAGTTAAACTTTTTAAGGTAAATTTTTGTTTTTTTCTTATTTAAAAAATTCAAATTCATTTCTTCCGGATCAAATTTGGCATAGCCGTTTAAGGATAAATAAGCCAGGTCTAAAAACGCCTTTTCCGGTTCGGCGATTAAGCGGTTTTCTTCCCGTTCGTATCCCCAAAATAACCGCGGCATGATATGGCGGTAAATTATAGTTTTTTCTTTTAGCTCCATTATCTTTCCCCTTCTTGTTGTCGCCAGAATAATACTTGCCGGTTGCTGGCTCAAGATATTATATCGCGCCAATGCCGACTCAAAAGATATATAGCTTGGAGAGTAGGTTTCTCCGGCGAATTGCTCCCAATCAATTTTAAAGGCGTCAACCGCGTATATTCCTTTTGATAATCTTATTAGTTCGCCTCGTTTTACTATTCGGCTTAAAGAAACTTTTAAGCTGGCGTCTTCCATGCCGGCAATTTTTCTAATGTCGGAAAATGAAAAATACGGTTTGGGGATATTATTTATTTTTTGGATTAATTTTTTCATATAAATCGTCAATTACCGGATAATATTTTTTCGGCAAAAAAACTTGCAGTTCGTTTTTAAATTCTCTTTTTGAGTAATGCGGAATCTTTCCCGGAAGAATAAGATTTTCGCGGAGATTCCGGGCAATATACCATAAGTCAAAAATATCGCGCGCTTTTTTCCTCCCCAGGAGCGCGGCTTCTTTTAGTTTTTTCAGTTCCAAAAGCGTTGGAGAAAGAAGTAGGGGCTCGGCAATGCTCACGGGGCTTTTTATTAGCGACAAGTTTGTTTCTAACTTTACTTTTTTGTCCGGCTTGTGAATTTCAATTTTCAGCGAAAACGGATGCTTTAATTTTTCGTCCTTGACCAAAAGCAAGGCAAAAATTGTTTGCCGTTTGTCTTTAATGTCGGCGACTGTCCAATTCGCGCGGTCTCCGGCGGTTTTTTTAATAAATTTCCTGAATTCGGCAAAAGTAATTTTTTTGCGGGTTATCAAATCAATGTCTTCGGAAAATCTCGGCGAACCGTAAACTAAACGCAAGGCGGTTCCGCCGTAAAAAATAACTTTGGCGCTCAATTTGTCCGCGCTTAAAGCGCGCAAAAAGTCCATTTCCGCTTCTTCGCGCAAAATTTGATCGCGGGAAATCCCAAGTTCTTTGATATAAGCATTCAGCTGGTCTTCAGTCATAAAAATATAGATGTATAGTAGTTAACATTATTGTTAACTTTATTGTATTATATAAATTCACGGCCGTCAAGATATCGGGAGAATGCTGTTACGGCCGCCTGCTTTGCATAGGGGGCTGTCGGCGTTAAAAAACGATTGGCAAAAAACCAATCGTTTTATTTACGCAAGATATTTATTTTAACCCACCCGTAGAGACGCAAAATCTTGCGTCTCTACGTTTAATTTAAAGTAAAGGAATTTCAATATTAATAATTCGCATGTCCCGCATTTGTAGCGCGGGTTCGCGAAGCGAATAACTTATCGTTAAGGAATTTGAATATAAATCACCCCAACCCCTCTTTACTAAAGAGGGGAATTATTAAAATGTGCCGTTAGGCTTAATTTATTTTTTATGCACGCTTCTGTCCATTACAACTTTGGCGTTTTTGCCTTGTTTTTCCTGAATATATTGATACGCCGCGAGAGCCGCGATTGTTCCCTGTCCGGTTGCGGTTGTGATCTGCTTAAATGGAACTTGAGTGACATCGCCGGCGGCGAAAAGACCCTCGGTTTTGGTCGCGCATTTTTCGTTAACAAGAATTTCCATTTTTTCGTTTCTGTCCGCGAAATCTTTAACCAAATCGGTAGCTGCGATACGGCCGACTTCAATAAATATTCCATCAACTTCCACTTCGGCCTCTTTGTTTGTTTTATTGTTAAGTATTTTTATTTTTTTAACTACCTGCGAACCGGATATCTCCTTAATTTCGCTGTTCGTAATAATTTCAATATTATCTCTTGCCGTAACCTCCTTTATCGCCGCCGCGAACGCCCTGAATTCTTCCTGGCGGTGGATCAGATAAACTTTTTTGGAGATTTTTGACATAATCTCCGCCGCGTCTATGGCGGAATTTCCACCGCCGACGACAGCCACAACCTTATTCTTGAAAAACGGCCCGTCGCAGTTGGCGCAATACGAAACGCCTTTGGCGGTAAACTCTTCTTCTCCCGGAATAGCCAGCCGGCGGGGGGTTAGGCCCATGGACACGATTACGGTTTTTGCTTCAAATTTATCTTTATTAGTGTAAACCGCAAAGTTTCCATCATCCTTCTTTTCAATTCTTTTTATTTCATCGCTTTTAATTTCCACTCCCAACCCTGTGACTTGCTCTTTCATATTTTTGATTAAGTCAATATTGCTGATTTGTGAAAATCCGGGGTAATTTTCAATGTCAGCGGCTAAAATAAGCTGGCCGCCGGTTTCTTTGCCTATTATTAAGGATTTCATTTCTCTTCTGGCAGCGTATATCCCCGCCGTAAAGCCGGCCGGGCCCGCGCCGATTATAATTGTATCGTACATATTTTAGTTATAAGTTATAAGTTTAAAGTTATAAGTTTAAACTTATAAGCTGTAAGTATTAATATGGTTATTTTACACTTATTTAACGCTTTTATCAAGTTAAATGAAATTGGTTGACTGAATGTATAAAATTTGTTAGTGTTTATTTAATGGTCTTAGACGGCTGTTTTTGTTTTGGGGGTGTAGCTCAGCTGGTTAGAGCGTCTGCCTGTCACGCAGAAGGTCGCGGGTTCGAGTCCCGTCACTCCCGCTTTTTTTTACGGAATTGCCGCCATAGAAATTGACGTATATGCCATGTTTAAAATTTGAGCGGAAATTAAGACAATAAAAAAAGCAATGGACAAGCTTATAATGAGCCCAGACCAGCTGAACTCTTTCTCCATCGCCTTCTTTTTTATAGTATTGTAGTATTTCCAGCCACCATACCCAAACTTCTCAGCTTGAAAATTAGTTATATTTTGCATTTTTTGATTTTATTTTTATTTTTGTTTTGGCTTTTTTTATTGTCTATTTATATCTTAGCAAAAAAAATAGGCTTTGTCAATATTTTACCTGTTAAAATTTAATGTTGCCGTATCTATAAGTCCCAAAAAATAAGGGATATTTAACAATCGCCCCGTAAAAAAGCTGCCGGTGGCTTTTTTATTTGAGAAATTTATTGTATAATAGTAATTAATTGCGTAAGCAGTTTTATTTTTTGTTTTTGACTTTCTAACTTTATAAACTTTATAAACTTTATAAACTTTTTACTCGTCTATGTATTTAGAAAAACTTGAAATTCAAGGTTTTAAGTCGTTTGCCAATAAAAATACCCTGATATTCCCTGGCATGATAGATAAAGACAGGAGGGGAATTACTTGCGTTGTCGGGCCCAATGGTTCCGGCAAGTCCAATATCGCCGACGCGGTCAGGTGGGTTTTGGGCGAGCAGAGCATGAAGACTTTGCGCGGCAAAAAAAGCGAAGATATTATTTTTTCCGGCTCGGACAAAAAAAGCAAACTCGGCATGTCCGAGGTTTCTTTGTATTTGAATAACGAAGACCGCAGGGCGCCGATTGATTATTCCCAATTAATTTTAACCCGCCGGCTTTATCGGGACGGCGCGAGCGAGTATTTACTCAATAACAGCCGCGTGCGCTTGTCAGATATGCAAATATTGCTCGCCAAGGCGAAATTCGGGCAAAAAACTTACAGCGTAATAGGCCAAGGCATGGTTGAAGGGTTTTTGAATACTTCCTTGGCGGAACGCAAGGAATTTTTTGATGAAGCCACCGGCGTAAAGCAGTTCCAGATTAAGCGCGACGAATCTTTGAATAAATTGCGCGCGAGCTACGAAAATTTATCGCAAGTTCAGATGTTGCTTACTGAAATTGAGCCGCGATTAAATAGCTTAACCCGGCAAGTTAATAAACTGCAAAAAAGAGAATCTCTTGAAAAAGAATTAAAAGAATTGCAGCTTGCTTATTATAGCAAGAATTGGCATGAGATTAATGGAAAATTCAGCGGACATAATAATGAATTTTTAAGCATTGAAAAAATAAAAATTGAAAAAGAAAAAAAATTAGCCTCTCTGAACCAAAAACTGGCGCAGATGGAAGCGCGGAATGAATCTAGCCGCGAGTTTAGCCAGTGGCAGAAAGAATTATCCGATTTACAAAATCAAAAAGACAATATCACGAGACAGATCGCGAGGATTGACGCTCAAATGGAAATGAAGCTGGAAGCCCAAGGCAAATTTGATTTATCATGGCTTAGCAATAAGAAAAGAGAAATTGAAAAAGAAATTGAGAAAATTGCCGTAGAGACGCAAAATCTTGCGTCTCTACAACGCGAACAGGAGGAAGAAGCCGCGGAACTGCAAAAAAAGAAAAATGGCATCAGCGGGCAAATTAACGAATTAAACAATAGCTTAACCGGCGCGGGGTCTTCTTTAGATAATGAAAAAGTTAAGAAAATAAACTCAGCCGTAAGAGATCTGCTGGCAAGAATTGAAAAAGCCGAAACAGAAAGCGATATCAGCAGGATAAAGGAGATAATCCGCCAAGCGGCGGCCGAGCTTAAAAAAATAATGGATATGTCCGATGGCGGCAAAGAAGGAGAAAATTTGGCAGGCGCGCAAAAGCAATTAATTGAATTGGCGGGCGAGCAGGAAAAGATTATTTCTGAAATTAGCAATAAAAACTTTTCCTTGTCGTCCAACACGGAACGCCTCAAGCTTACGCGCGAAAGAGAAGAGGAATTAAGGAGAGATTTAAGGGACATCAACGGAAAATTAAGCCAATTTCAAGGCAATCAAGACACGGACGGAGAAAGTGAAATATTGAATCAGAAATTAGAGGCGGTAGAAAAAAACATAACAGGGGTAAAAGAAAAAATCAGCGGTTTCAGCGCCCAGGAAGAAGAAAAACGCGCCCGTCTTTTTGAGCTGCAAAAAGATATTCAAGCCTTGCAAAACGAACTCAACGGGCTTAATTCCCGGCTAAGCGAAATAAAAGTCGCTTCAGCCAGATACGAAACCAAGCTGGAGGATTTGGAGTCGGAAATAAGGCATTCGTTCGGCGATTTAAAGAAAATAAAGGAACACCAAGCAGAGGGAACGGTGGATAACGAGGCGGCGCGAGACAAGATGGATGGCTTAAAAAGGCATCTGGATATGATTGGAGGCATTGACCCGGAAATTGAAAAAGAATATATAGAAACAAAAGAGCGGTTTGATTTTTTATCCGGGCAGACGAAAGATTTAAGCGAGGCGATTAAGTTATTGGAAAAAATTATTAAAGAGCTGGATATAACCATCAAGGAAATATTTGATAAGGAGTTTAAGGTAATCGCGAATAAATTTGAAGAATATTTTAAGATTTTGTTTAACGGCGGGCGCGCTAAAATAATAAAGGTTTTGGCGCACGAAGAATTGGAAAATAAGACAGAGGAGTCAGAGGGCGGTCCCTCCGCCGCCAAAGATATGGAGGGCAAGAAAGAATTAAATAGCGGAAAGGCAAGCGATGATCTTGACCTTAAAAGAATTAAATTTTTACAAAAACATAATGCCACCGGCTTGGCCGGGGTTGAAATACAGGCCACGCCTCCGGGCAAGAAAATAAAAACAGTTACTATGCTCTCCGGAGGCGAACGCGCCTTAACCGCCATCGCTTTAATCTGCGCCATTATCAGCGCCAACCCGTCCCCGTTCGTAGTCTTGGACGAAGTTGACGCCGCGCTGGACGAAGCCAATTCCGAGCGGCTGGCCAAGATCCTGGACGATTTATCGCATAAGACTCAATTCATCATCATTACCCACAACCGCGCCTCCATGCGCCGCGCCAACATCCTCTACGGCGTGACTATGCTGGACGACGGAGTGTCAAAATTATTGTCTATAAAATTGGATGAGGCTGAGAATAGGGTTAGAAACTAATATGAAATTGTCGCCAAATCAATTGTTTTGTTTTAATCAGGCGCCTTGACTGTTTTAAAACTTTTATGTATACTTAAAATATAAATAAAATATTAAAAAGTTTTAAGTATGATTAAAGATTATATAAGACGCCCCGAGTATATCGCCAAGATAGACCCGTATATCGGCAAGGACATTATTAAGATTATTGTCGGACAAAGAAGAGTCGGCAAAAGCTATTTGCTTTTTCAAATTATGGATGAGCTTTTAAAGCGCGGCGTGAGAAAAGCAGATATTATTTATATCAACAAAGAACTTTTTGAATTTGATAAAATAAGAAATTATCGCAATCTTTTAAATTTTATTCAAAAAAAAACAAAAAACAAAAGAAAAAAATATTTATTTATTGACGAAATTCAAGACATTGAACAGTTTGAAAGGGCCTTGCGCCACTTAAGCGCGAAGGGCGGATATGATATTTATTCTACCGGCTCAAACGCCGATCTTCTTTCCGGAGAATTAGCGACATATTTATCGGGAAGATATATTGAAATAGAAGTATTCAGTCTTTCTTATTTAGAATTTTTAAAATTCCATAAATTGGAAAACAACAAAGAGTCTTTGCTAAAATACACCAAGTACGGCGGCTTGCCGTATTTGGTTAATTTAGAATTAAATGACGACATAGTGTATGGCTATCTGGAAAATATATACAATACGATTATTTTAAAAGATGTCGTCGGTCGGTATAAAATAAGAAATATCGCGTTTTTGGAAAGATTGGTTGAATACTTGGCGGAAAATACCGGCAGCATTGTTTCAGCCAAAAAAATAAGCGATTTTTTAAAATCGCAAAAAATAAATATCTCCCCCAACATCGTTCTTGATTATTTATCTTTTTTATCCGCGGCTTTCTTGATTTTTAAGGCGCGAAGGGCGGATGTGCAAGGGAAAAAGATTTTTGAAATTAATGAAAAATATTATTTTGAAGATTTGGGAATCAGAAATTCGGTTATCGGTTATAAGCGGATGGATATTAATAAAATTTTAGAAAATCTTATTTTTATGCATCTCAAAATTTTCGGATATAAAATAACCGTTGGGCAATTAGGCAAAAAGGAAATTGATTTTGTGGCGGAAAAAGGAGGCCAAAGAATTTATATTCAAGCCGCCTACTTAATTGCCAATGAAGAAATAAAAAAAAGAGAATTCGGCAATTTACTTGAGATTCGCGATAATTACCCAAAAATAGTCGTGTCTATGGACGAAGTAAAAGAAGAGCGATACAAGGGCGTTAAACATATTAATATTATTGATTTTTTAAGCAAAGAGCCATGATGTTGTTTAAAAATATTTTGGATATTAAACGGGACTGTTGCTAAGCCCTGTTGCGAGTAAATTTTTTAGGAAGAAATTTACTAAAATCTGGGAATTTAGGTAAAATCAGCGTTTGGCGACAGTCTCAAATAGTGGACTGTTTGTCCCGACGCTTCGGGACGGGTAGTTTACGGCGCCGAAATCGCAAACTGTCCGCTATTTTTGTCATTCCGAACGAGCCGCGCGAGGAGGAATCCCTTAAAGTTTGCTAATGGCAAGGACATTGCTATTTTCACGGATAAGGGATTTCTCCCTTCGCTCCGCTACGGTCGAAATGACAAAGGGAGTGTTTTTTTTAATTCAAATTATTCAATCTCCCCAACCCCGATTTTCCTTATATCATTATTAGTAATCCCCAATCCCCAATCCCCAATCCCCAATCCCAACTCCCGCATAACCCTAAAAGCGTCCGCCGCTTCCTTTTGTCATTCCCGCGAAAGCGGGAATCCAGGGTTAAACCGCAGTAATAAAAAATAAACAAAAAAAATTATTATCGCTATAAACCCCGTTAAATCGGTATTTTTGTAGGAAAATTTTTTTTATTGAATGCTTTTATTTATTAATTTAATCACTCCGTTTATATTCTGTTCGGATGTCGCTTTTTTCATAGCGGCCGCGAAGTCCGTCCGTTTTATGCCGATGAAACTTGATATCGGCAGTTTATGCTTAAGAAGAAATAATTGGCCAAGCAGGCGGGCGGCTCGCCCGTTATAATCAAAGAAAGGATGAACCAGTAAAAACTGATGCATCATCCAAGCCAGCAACTCTATTTTTTCCTCTTGATTTTTCGCGTACTTATGCCGTTCGTTGTAATCACGCTCCCAATTTACCATTAACTCGGGAACTTTAAAAAATTTCGGCGGTTCATAATTCCCGACTTTCACTTCGTTTTTTCTGAAATCACCAGCTTCATTAAAAACATATCCTGCAACTTTTTCATGCAGTTCTTTGGCTGTCTTTATATTGATGGGCAGGTTTTTGAATTCGCGCAACAAAAAAACGTTAACATTCGCGACACCGTCGGTAATTAACGCTTCAATTTCCCTAATAGAAAGAATGCCGAATTTAGTTTCGCGATAACTCGGCTTAGTTTTTGACTTTGGCATAGTATGAATTCGGGATTACGATTTTTTTATGAACGCCTTCCTTGATTAGATTATCTATTTGCAGTTTATATCGCTCAGCGATTGTTTTCTTGGAAAAAACCGCCTCATCTTCCATCGCCATATTATCATACACAAGATTGACAAAAATTTCCCTAAAACATTTTTCCCGTTTTTTATTGTTTAAATTAATATTTTTCATATCTACATCATAAGCCAAAACCGCTGTTTTGTCAATTTACCAAAATTCTACCAAAATTCTACCGAGCTTCAGCTCGGGTTTCGCGGCTTTAGCCGCGTACCGCTCTATTTAATTTCCCCAACCCCGATTTTCCTTATATCATTATTAGTAATTCCCAACCACAACTCCCGCATAATATTGAAAGCGTCCGCCGCTTCCTTTTGTCATTCCCGCGAAAGCGGGAACCCAGGGTTAAACCGCAGTAATAAAAAATAAACAAAAAAAATTATTATCGCTATAAACCCCGTTAAATCGTCTCCGACGGCTCCATGTTTTTCGTGGAGCCAAATTACAGGCCATAAATTTGCGGACTGTTTGGAATTTGCGGACTGTTTGTCCCGACGCTTCGGGACGGACAGTTTGCAAATTCGGCTTCGTGAATTCACCAACGACCGCAAACTGTCCGTTCCGCTCAGGCGGAACAAACAGTCCGCTTATTAAATCTCCCCAATCCCGATTTTTCTTATAT
>VAPH01057204.1_pt1 | contig 17815 bp, 23 predicted proteins | sample 3393861 | NCBI WGS metagenome assembly VAPH01 (sample SAMN08290439, study PRJNA428436) | hydrothermal vent metagenome | isolation source: Deep-sea hydrothermal vent chimney | place: Atlantic Ocean: South-mid Altantic Ridge | reverse complement strand
TGTTAGGTTTATAGTTTTCAAAAGGTTTAAAAACCCACAACATCAAAAATAAACGGATATGAAACTACAACCTCAGCACCCTTGGGTACAGGGAACTGCCAGGATTTTATAGCTGACTTAATGCAGGAATGTATATCCGTTGATTTAATAGAGGAGGATTTAATTCTCACTTCTCCTACCGTACCAGGCATTAGTATTTTCCATTCAAATATCGCTTTCCCCATTAAAGACGGATCTGCAATCAAAGCTGTTTCATAACAGTAGCTTATTTCATCCATATGCTGATCTATCACCTTTTTTACAGCTTCACGGCTCATTCCACCCTGGATACGGACAGTTTTACTGAGGTCGGCTGATACCATAGCCATAACCTGATTTTGTCCTGTCTTTCCCTTCTCTAAAGCAGCTATTCTGCCATCGCCCTCAATACCGGCGCTTCTTATAACAGCTATTGAACCCTTTGTATTGATAAGCCCAACCGAGGGCACTGTAATCTTCGAACCTCCCAATTTGCCAACAAGACCAGCCACCTTTAATTTAGCTTGATTACTGGCAGGAGAACGAACTGCATCAAGATTTGTTACTGCGGCCAGAGCATCCTTGGCTCCAAGTCCAAGTCCGTCCGATATGCCAAGAACACTCAGAATTCCAGCCTCTTTTACATTTACATTACGATTTACGACATTACCACCATTCTTACTCCCTCCACCGGCTTCAGGAGATTTAGAAACAGTTTTTTTACTGGTAGTTTTGACTTTTGACGAAACTCGTTTCTTAAATGTTTTCTTAAATGTTTTTTTAAATGTTTTTTTCGCAGGTTTACTTATAATCTTGGGTTTTGGCTTCTTTTTTACAGGTACAACTTTTTTCTTGGAATCAAGTATTTGGCGTGTATCAATTTTAACAAAACGTGATTCAGGTTCTTTCAGCTCAGGAGGTGGCGAGATTGAGAAAAACAACCCTGCCACAAACAGAACAATTAGATGAAATACACCAGAGCGCGCCAGGTGTTTATAGTAAGGATTTTTCTTTTTTGGAAGCTCCGATATTTTAGGGGTTTCGGATCGGTCAACCCTTCTCAGAGAATATTCATAATAGCCATCATTTAGAATTACTGCAGCAGCAGTATCAGCCTCTGATGGCATCAAATATCTGTAAATATTTTTTCTTTTGTTGTACAGGTTTTCATGACCACATAGATTTGATATATCTATACTATTTCTGCCAAGTACCTTGCCGGAGAACTGTTCTTTGTTAAAAAAACAGTAGTATTCTTCAGAATTTCTGTTCTCTGCTATGCAGAATCGTTTACGATTGGTTGTAGTAATATAGTATTTATCGTTCTTACCCAGGAATTGAATATCAAAAATACTGTCATGTCTGGACTTAACAATTTCAAGGACTCTTTCGCCTTGTTGACGCCCTGAAACAGCATCATGAAGCAGTTCATCCTTCAGACTAAACAGTCCAGCTAAGTCTTCATCTTCGTCATCATCATCATCCAAATCTTCTGAAGAAAACTGAAAGACAGGTTCTTTATGATCATCGTCTATGTGGATGGAATATTCCTGAGGTTTTGTAGCTGTTTCAGGAGCTGACAATAGTAACATTGTTTCTTCTGTTTCATTTTCGGCAACTTTAATGTCTTCAGAAATGTCATATTTTTCAGAAGTATCAGGAGTATTAGAAGTCTCAGAAGTAATTTCAGTTTTTTGTGTCCCCTCTGAATCATTCGGACCATCCAACAATAATTGAGAAACTGGTGAGGAAACTACATCGATGACATCTACTTCTGTATCTGCATTACAAGCTTCTTCTTCAGAGGTTTCTTCTGCTTTAAAAGACGAGACAACAGGATTGACAGATCCAGGATCTAAAAATGAGTTAACCCTACCCCGCTCAAATTCCTGCTGCTCTTTTATCTTCTGTAGTTTTATCTTAAGCGTATACGGTCCTATAGTAATAAAATCAAACTGTTCTAATGTACATGTAGTTACCAGCGAACCGTTGACACGAACACCACAGCCCTTGTCCTGCGCAAAAATAGTCATCATATGTCCATTAATGCTTAGAATAGCCTGAGTGTCCAAGACGTCTGAAGCATCAAGAAGAAGGTCAGCATCCTTGCTTTTACCGATATAAACCCTAGTTTTACCGAAACAGTCCCAGCCTATGTACTCATCTCCTTTAAACACATAAATCTTTATAACAGAACCGTCTTGCGTATCTGCCGCCGTCTTTTTGTATGTATAGCTTGATCTGTCTTTATTGTTTTTCATGGCAGAATTATTTTCACCAGAGCTATTTACGCTCTTGGACTTTCATATCCATAATTGAAAAATCTTCTAGAATTTTATCGCGGTAATTTTCACGGTATTTAAGCATGCTTTTAATTTCGTTTTTTTTGCGGTGCAGAAGATATACAGCACCGGATTTAATAGTCTGTCCCATTATATAGGCATTGTCAAAGTCAATTCGGTTGAGTAACTTGTCATTGACATCTTCTCCCTGCTTGACCTCATTAGCCAATGCAGAACTCATAGGTAAAATAGATAACGAGATTACTATCAACACTGAGTAAATGAGTATTAAAAACTTCATGAACCTGTAACCTTTTTCAACACTGCAAACTGAAAATTAGGGTATCCTGCCATGCCTGCAATCTTAACAATGTTATTTATAGTTTTAAACGATATTTGTTTATCGCATAGAAACAATATATGTTTTTTAGATTCTTTTTCGGAATCTTCATCCAAGTTAACATCAGCAATCTGATCCCGGTAGGATTTTAATCGCTCATACAGAATTGACTTTTTAAGTTCAGTCGGATTCAGTCCAATAATCTTACCATCTTGAATCTCTGCAATAACCTCACCGTCCAACTTCAAACTGGTCTGAGACAACACCAGTTTGATACTGTCTTTATAATCCATTTTTGCGGTTGATTCCGGCAAATGCATATCTTTATCCATCTGGAATGTTTCCGGGTTGTCTGAGAAAGAAAAGAGCAAAAATATTAATATAATTGTAAACATATCCATCATTGCCGTAATATGCAATTTGGGTACTACAAACTGCCTGTTTCTTCTTCCAATACTTCCTAAGGCCATCTGTTTATCTCCTAGCCGACTTTACCTGATAACACCACATTAGGAAACAGTGGAATATCACTGGAACCTAAGTACCTGGCTATATCCATTGTCTGTATAATAGTTTCGTAAACCACGCTGGCGTCCGGAATGATAATGATCGTATCACTGGAGGGATAAATCTCTTTTATTTTTTGCAGATACGCCGCCATCTGATCAAGAGGGTATTCTTCTTTATCCACCTTGGCTATCCGGGTTTCAAGTTTTATTAAGTCTTCATACTCGGCATAATCCGAAATTGCAGATATATCAAGGCCTTTCTGGCCTATCTGTACAATAACAGTTACCTTTATATCCTTGGGAGCCTTAGTGGCAAGTTCGGTAGAAGTATTTTCGGCCTGCACCGGAACCGATGTATTTATGGCCTTTATCTGAAAAAAACTGGCTGACATAAGTAGAAACGGAATCAGCACCAAAAACATATTCATTATGGGAACCATATCTACATCAACGTCTTCGGCAGATTGCAGCCTGCGCCGTCCTATTCTTGACATTGCAATTCCTTTTCTCTTTTTAATGAAGACAAAACATTAAGTAGACTAAGAGCCTTTTCCTCGAATTTTTCTATCCAGTAGTCACCCCTGTTGTTCAGTACGTAGTAACCAACAAGGCATGGAATCGCAACAATCAGGCCAAAGGCGGTGGTAGACATGGCCACTGATATACCACTGGCCAATATTTCCTGTTTCATCGCAGCATTGGCATTACTGACACCCTGAAATGCTGTGATCAAACCAACAATAGTTCCAAGAAGTCCAAGCAGTGTTGAAATATTGGCAAACATTGTAAGGTAATTAACCCGTGCCTTTACCAACGGAATCTCCCTTAATATATTCTCCTCCATGGCAAGCTCGATTTCTTTATCCCTCTTACCTGACTTCAGCAGGCCGGCTTTCAAGATTCTGCCCAGAGGATGTTTTTCAATTTTAGCGCACTCCTCCAATGCAGCTCGATAATTAGACTTTTCGAGTGATGACAAAATTCGTTGAAAAGCCTGGTCTGTGTTTAAATTAAGACGAAAAAACAGAAATACTCCCCTTTCCAGAAACAAAGCAAGGGCAGCGATCGAAACTCCCAGAATGACATACATGAACATACCACCATTTTGCAGAATTGAAAACATAGACAACCTCCTTATTTAGCAACAGTTTTCATCATTAGTAATAGACAAAATATGTTATGTGATTTCATTGGTCATGTCAATCTGTTTACTCATAGCGTACTATATCTTCACTATTTTGTTTTTGGCTTCCAGGTTTTTCAGGAATTAGAGCAATAAAAAGCCGCCGGAAGTCTAAAACTAGCATTTCTGGCGGCTCGGCTGACATAGACCTGGAGAAAAATTCGCTCCAAAACCCTTAGTCCCGTTACTCTGCGCCCCATGGTTTCCCCTGGTTTGCTCTGAGCAGAAGATAAGCTTATGGTCCTGTCTAAGACAATTTCACATTTTGGATCATTTCCTTATGTGGTTACTACTCATATCGGCATTGGACATAAAAACTTTAATGAATATTGCCTTCAGCAAAGCAAAATAGCTGCCGATCAATTACACTTCTCAAGCAGCCATTGCGATCCAACACAAGATCCCACTCCTTCACAATGATAAAGACTTCAACCCCATAGAAGAACATTGCGACTTAAAAACCCTCCAAAGAATATCCGAAGATTATTAGGTTGACATTGATTATCATTTTCAGTATGCTAATCAAACAAGAAATATCGGAGGATGACCACATGTCCCGGCATATGATGGAAATATTTCGAGATCACCTTCTGAAAGAGGGACTTCGCCTGACCAGACAAAGAGAATTGATAGCAGAGACATTCTTCCAACATAAAGGACATATCAGCACCGAAGAGCTTTACCACCAGGCACAAAAAGTTGATACTGGCATCGGGTATGCCACAGTTTATCGAACGATAAAACTTCTTTCCGGCGCAGGTCTTGCTGCACAAAGAAGTTTCGGAGAGTGTTTCGCCCGTTATGAGCCGGCAACGAAAACAGGACACCACGATCACCTAATTTGTACCGGATGCGGCAAAATAGTTGAATTTGAAAACGATAGAATTGAATCGCTCCAGCAGACGGTCGCCATAGAACATGAATTTCGTGTCACCGACCACAAACTGGAACTCTACGGAATCTGCAAAAAGTGCGAGGGGCATTCCGGCTGATATTTTTTTGGACGACTAATGAAAATGAATTTCATATTCATTATGTTCCGCAAGAGCCTTTAATCTAAGTAAGAAGAGTTGTTTTTGTACAAACAAACAATAACAAGGAGAGAAACAAAATGAACAAAATAAAAAGAGTATTTTTTACATGTCTTCTGATCATGGGGTTTACCATTCCTGCTTTTGCAGACAAATTATCTGATATGGAAACACAGATCGAGAATATTACAAACGAACTGGCAGAACTGAAAATGGAACAACCGATAGAGGAAGAAGCTGCAACCAAACTACACGGTTATGGCGAGCTGCATTACAGTGTTTCGGATAATACTGACGAGATAGACCTGCACCGTATGGTAATCGGAATCACTCATAGCTTTACCGACCGAATTGTGCTTGATGTAGAAGTAGATTTTGAACATGCAGCCCAGGACATGGACTTGGAATTTGCACAGTTAGACTTTCTGATCAGCGAAGCGTTTAACCTGCGGGCCGGTGCAATGTTAATGCCTGTTGGATACCTGAATGAATATCATGAGCCGCCACTTTTCTACAGCGTAGAACGTCCTTATGTTCAAAAGTACCTTATTCCAACGACCTGGAAGGAAGGAGGAATCGGCATATTTGGAGAACCAGCACCCGGATTTCGCTACCGCGCTTATATAGTGGGCGGTTTAGATGCATCAAAGTTCAGGGCAAAGGATGGTATCCGCAAGGGAAGACAGCAGATAAGTGAGGCCAAGGCCGAAGATCTTGCCTTTGTTGGAAGATTAGAGTATGTGGGTCTACCCGGCCTTCAACTTGGAACCTCCTTCTACCGTGGCGGGGCAGCTCAGGGCAATTCCAACTTTGGAAATGCAACCGTTACACTGGCCGAAGCAGACGTTAGATACAGACTTGGCAACCTGGAATTCACAGGACTGTATACTCAAACCAGCATAGACGATACAAATAAAATTTACGAAGCAACGAAGGTTTTTGAAGACTCTGGAAGCCTTAAAACAGATGGAGAAGTTGTGGGAAAAAAACAGGTCGGATGGTATGTCGAACTTGCTTATCATATTCCTTTTTTCTTAAAGGAAGCTGAACATGAAATTGTAGGTTTTGCCCGCTACGAGGCAATTAATACACAAAAATCACTTTCAGCTGGTCTTACCGGAAATCCAGCTAATGACAGAAATGTTACAACAATTGGTTTGGCCTACTATCCAGTACCCGATGTGGCGCTTAAAACAAATTTTGACAGATGGAATGACGGTACAGGAAATGATTGGAATGTCTTTAATCTCGGCGCAACCTATATGTTTTAGGGACAACAGATTTCTAATCAGAATGACTAAGCTCAGGTTTTTCCTAATTCTCCTGCTGGCTATTGTTACTTGTTTTTTATCAATATCAGAAGGCGAAGCCAAGATTTACTTAAATCACAAACAGGCGCTAAAGAGAGCCTTTCCTGATAACAGGACGGTTATCACGAAAGAGTCTGTCAAAATAACACCAGTATTAGCTGATAAAATTAGGAAAAAGGGTAGAATTAAAAAAAGATCTTTTTCCTCAAAAACAGTATATATTGGAAAAATTAAAAATAATATCGTTGGTTACGCCATAATAGATAATGTTAAGGGAAAGTCCCGACCCATTACCTATATGGTGGTGATAGGGCCAGAAGGTAAGATCAAACAAGTCGAAATTTTGGCCTACCGGGAATCCCACGGTGGTGAAGTTCGATACCCGTCATTTCTTAAGCAGTTTACAGGCAAAAAGGTTTCAGATCGTATTCGGCACAGACGGGATATCAAAAATATAAGTGGAGCTACGATTTCGTGCAGAGCAATAACAAACGGCGCAAGAACGATGCTGATTTTATGGGAAGAAATCTACGGAAATAAACAGATAAAAAAAGATAAAAAGAGTGTTAAAGAATGAAAACAACCAACGGTAACAAAGATGGCAATCCTGCCATAAAAGTTGCAACCGGATTTCTTCTGCTGTTTCTTCTTGCAGGATGCCTGTTTTCTGTGATTCATGGCATTATGAAGGTGGGATTTACTCCCAAAGATGTGAGAACCTACTACCTGGGAAACGAGGTGACAGATTCACTATCAATAGAAGAGATAAGCTATCCAAGAGAACTACCGGAACTCATAGAATCAACACACGTGCATCTATTTATGGTGCCTCTTATCTACTACCTGCTATGTCATCTTTTTGCACAGACAGAAATTCAGGCTAAATGGAAAGTCACGGTTATAGTATTAACTTTTGGTTGTATCTTACTCTTCCTGGCCTCTCCCTGGTTGATAAGATATGTATATTCCGGATTCGCGGTTCTGGTCCCTGCCACTGATGTTCTGCTGATTTTCTTAAGCGTAATTTTGGCAGGGATGCCACTCAGGCAAGTTCTGGCTTTGCGTTAAACTGGCTAAGTAGCGGGCAGCCATTACAACTGGCTTTTTTTCTGCAGAATTCTTTGCAGAGCCGTACAAAAAGAGCGTGATATTCATTGTATATTTTCTGGTCCATATGAAGATTTTTGTGAAATAAATCCTGAATTTCATGATAACCAGCTTTCTGCGCTATAAAACCATGCCGTAGTAGAACCCTCTTTGTATATGTATCCACCACAAATACCGGTTTTTCTACAGCATAAAGAATAATAGAGTCAGCAGTCTCCGGTCCAATGCCTTTTACCAAAAGGAGTTTTTCTCTAAGCAGAGCAAGTTTTTCTTTTTTCATCGCCGCAATTCCGCCGTGATAATATTTGTATAGAAAATCTACAAAAATTTTAAGACGTACGGCTTTCTGCCTAAAATACCCTGAAGGACGTATAAGTTCTGCAAGTTCTTCTTCAGGCATCCTGCGGATAGCCTCAGCAGAGAGAACCCTTGCTCCTTTCAGGTTACTAATGGCCCGCTCCACATTTTGCCAATTGGTGTTTTGGGTAAGTATTGCACCAACAGCAACTTCAAAAGGCGTTTTGCCCGGCCACCAGTGTTGTGGACCGAAGTGTGTAAAAAGGCGCTCGTATATAAATAGAAGCTTTTCCTTTCTGTTCTTTAGAGGTAAGTTTTGCTCGTTTTGCTCGTTTGTCACGCTCAGACAGTAGGCGGAACAATAAATACCCTGGAAGCCATTTCGTTGTCCAGCATTAAAACGCCACGGCCATCATCGCCAATCATTCTGACTTTTTTAAGAATAGCGCTTACGGAGGCTTCTTCTTCGACTTGCTCGCTGACAAACCACTGCAGAAATATATCAGTGGCATGGTCGTTTTCTTTTCGTACCTGGGTGAGCAGTTTATTTACACACAAAGTGACAAAACGTTCGTGTTCCAGTGTCAATTCAAATACCTGTTGAATTGAATCAAAACCTGTCTGAGGAGCTTTAATAGCTGTTGTTAAAGCATGCCCGCCTGCTCCATTTATGTAATCAAATGTCTTCATTGCATGAAGAAGCTCTTCCTGGGCCTGAACCCTGAACCAGTTTGCAAACCCGGCCAACTCCTCGGTCGAAAACCAGGAAGACATTGAGAGATAAAAATAAGCGGAGTAAAACTCCAGGTTCATGTGTTCATTCAGACTCTTGTTCAATTTTTTAGTTAACATTTCAGTTTCTTCTCCTCCTACTTCTAAGATTCTTAAAATTCAGGAAACATTTTTATCTCAATAGCGCTACCGGGCTTGATCTCGTAACGAGCCGTCAGAATACCTCCCTCCACATACGCGAGATCGTACGTTTTAAAACCGCTTCTGACCAGGCTTTGTGCATCAGCCGGACAGCCCTTTTCGCAGCCTGCAATTCCCTGAACCATTCTGGGAAGAAGTTCATGCAAGTGCAGATCCTCCCTGGACAACCCTTTTCTGGATAGAAATTCTTCTATCTTACCTACAACAGCATCAACATCCATATGAAAATGATCCTCTACCTTTATTGGCAAAGATTCTCCTGCTACCATTACATCAATATCCATAACACACAATCTCCATTTAACTAGATTTTAGTTGAAAAAACAGATTTAATAATACCAGTAAATTAGGTTACTTTAAAACTTCCCTCCTGGTTTATGCCGGTGTCTTTGAGCCTTAAGCCAGTCCAGAAAGCTCTGGCGGTACAGATAAGACAGCAGCGCCGCACATGCTGCAAAAACAATCACCCCTCCAAGAAGCTTGTAGTCTCCACCTCTTACCAAACTCCCGCTTATTGAAAGCAGAACTGTACCAAACAACCTGCCCAAAGTGGATATCGCAAGAAAAGCACCAAACGACATATGGCTTGTTCCGAGAATATAGCAGAAAAGATCCTTTGGAAAACCGGGTATCAGAAACAGGAAAAATGATATCCAAAGCCCACGATGTTCCATCAGAAAATCATACTTTTCAAGTGTCTTACGGCTTGTGACCTTTTCGAGCATCGGTCTGCCGAATAATCTGGAAAGCATAAATGCTATTGCCGAGCCGATGGTCAGGCCAATGGTCGAGTACAAAAAACCGAGCATTCCTCCAAAAAGATAGCCGCCGACAAACCCGGTCATCTCACCGGGTATGGGAGCCACTAGTATCTGGGCCACCTGGATTCCTATAAAAACCAATGCTGATGCATGTCTGAATGAGCTTATAAACTCAATCAAACGTTCTCTGTTAAAAAAAATCTGGTGTAAACCCGAGTAATATACAGCCAAGCCAGCTCCAGCCATTACCATGAGAAATAGAACAAACTTCAGAATAGTTCTGTTTTTATTCTTATTACTCAGGTTGTCTGGTTGGACTTGCTCGTTCATGAGTCCAATTCCCTGTGGAATATGAAAACGTCCACATCCTCCAACTTGCGCAAATTTTCCGCAACATGTTCCACCAGCGCAGGCGACCGGTGTCGTCCACCAGTACATCCCAGAGCTATGTTAAGAATGCTCTTACCTTCTTTTAAATATTGCGGCACAACGTACTGAAGCAGCTTTTCAAAGTGATCCAAAAACTCCTTGGTTTCATTTTTTGAAAACACGAAGTCAGCTACCACTCGGTCAAGTCCTGTAAAATGTTTCAGTTCCTCTACGAAGTAAGGGTTTGGCAGAAACCTGACGTCCATTACGATATCAGCCTCGGAAGGCACGCCGTATTTGAATCCAAATGAGATAAAACTTACTCTGAGCCTGGCCTGATCAGGATTTTCCGCATAGCTTTTTAGTATATAGTCCCGGGTCTGATGCGGCGAAAAATCGCTGGTATCTATTACGCAATCCGCCAGTTTGGAAACAGGCAGCATCGCTTTTCTCTCTCTAATAATTGCATCCCTTATGGAGCCTGTATCTCCAAGAAGCGGATGAGGCCGTCTTGTTTCCTTGAAACGTCGGATAAGTACATCCACACCCGCCTCCAGAAAAAATATTTCTAGTTTAAAACCGGACGTACGAAGTTCGAGGCATATATTTTCGAAATTTTCCACGCAGTTTTTTGCACGAATATCCAGACCAAATGCTATGCGTGAGACATTATTGTTGCTTAAAGATAATGAAGCTTTATTCAGAAGATTAGCTGGCAGGTTGTCTATACAATAAAAACCCACGTCTTCCAGAGCTTTAAGCGCAACACTCTTGCCTGCACCGGATATGCCGGTGATGATCGTAATATGGCGTTTTTTTGCGCTCATGATGGGTGGATATCTAAAGAGTAATAGATAAAGTGGGGGGGGAATGAGAAGAGGCAGCCCCCCTTTTTAAAACTAGTCAGGCTCTATCAGACCTATATTTCCGTCTTTTCGTTTGTAGACAACATTTATGTCGTTGCTTGACGGATTAACAAAGGCAAAAAATTCGTTCCCCAAAAGATCCATCTGCATAGCTGCTTCCTCTGAAGTCATAGGCTTTGGGTTAAACCGCTTGCTTTTAATAATAAGAGGGCCTGCTTGCTCCTCAGTCGGTAGTTCCTCTGTATATTCTACTTCGACTTTTATACTTCTATCATCGCCTTTGCGGTGGGAATCCATTTTTTCCTTATATTTTTTCACCCGGCGCCCCAGCTTATCAAGCACCTCGTCTATCGAGGAATACATCTCTTCCGTAACACTCTCAGCCGGAATTATATGCCCGTTAATCTTAAGCAACGCTTCGACCTTATGCCTGTACTTCTCTAAACTAAATATGAAATTAGCTTCGGTAATATTCGCATCAAATTTATCGAACTTCCTGATTTTATCTTCCGCATATGTTCTTAGAGCATCGGTTACCTCAACATGTCTGCCGGTTACAATAACGTTCATAAATCTGTCCTCCTTTTCTTGTTAGTTTATCGCTAAGATTGATGACTAAATATTCTTGCGATAATTCTGCGATGGAATTCTGAGTTCACTCCTGTATTTAGCCACTGTTCTTCTGGCTATGGTTACACCACTAGATTTCAGTAGTTCAACTATCTTATTATCGCTGTACGGTTTATTTCCATCTTCTTCCGCAATAACTTTTCTGATTACCTCTTTAACAGAAGTAGACGCCACATTGGAATTGCCGCTTGAGCTCTGAAGTGAACTGGAGAAAAAATACCTGAAAGACAGAAGTCCGTCCGGAGTTTGAATATATTTACTGGAAGTCACCCTGCTGATAGTGCTTTCATGCATACCTAGATCCTGTGCGATTTCCTTAAGCGTAAGCGGGCGCAGATGCGCGACTCCTTTTTCGAAATATTCTTTCTGAAACTCCAGAATGCTCTGTGTAACCCTGTAGATGGTTTTGTTTCGCTGGTCGAGGCTTTTAAGAAGCCAAAGCGCCGAACGCATCTTTTCCTCCAGAAAGGATTTTTCCTCGCTCGTAAGGAGTTTCTTTTCATTAAATATCTTACGATAAAAATTACTCATCCTGAGCCGCGGCATCCCTTCTTCGTTAAGCATAATACGAAAACCATCATCTTCTCTGGTTAGATACACATCAGGCACAATGTAAGTGGTTTCTGTGGAAATAAAATTCCGGGCAGGACGCGGCTCCAGCGACCCGACTACCTGTACTGCTGCAAGAACTTCATCCAGGGGCACCCCGCATTTGTCGGCAAGTTGCTGGTACTGCCGACGCTGAAGCTCCTCCATCCCTTCTCTAAGGATTAGATCAAGCAATGTACCTTCAAGACCAAGCTCCCGGACTTGAATGAGCAGACATTCCTGCAAGTCTCTTGCGGCAATTCCAGAGGGATCGAATTTTTGTACGATCTCCAAGGCCTCTTCCACCCTACATTGTTCCACCTCGCAAGGCAAAGCTATCTCATCAATTGATGCTTGCAAATAGCCGTCGTCACTCAAGTTGCCAATTATGAACTCGCATACGTTTTTTAGACGCTCATCAATCTCCAGGAACCGAAGCTGCCAAAGCAGGTGATCAACCAGATCGTTACGCTGACTTATAAACTGCTCAAATGCTGGTGTATTGTCTACACCAGAGTTAAAATAACCCAGATCCCGACCGTCTGAAGCACGATCGCTGAAATAGTCGTCTGAAGTATAGTTAAAAACCTGTTCTATGTTATCCTCTTTAAAAAGAGGGATCTCGGCATCATCAGATTTATCTATTCGGGCTTCCTCGTTCTGTCTCTCCTCCGGCGTAATCGCCTGCTCATCTATTGTTTCCTCCAAAACAGGGTTCTCTACAAGTTCCTGGTTTAGAAGCTGTGATAATTCAAGTTGAGGCAATTGGAGAAGCTTAATCGCCTGCTGCAGTTGCGGGGTAAGTATTAACTTCTGAGCAAGTTTGAGTTGAAGACTAAGTTCTAATCCCATACCTTTCGCCTTTTAATTTTTCTCTGCTATTCATGGCTAAAGCTTAAATACTAAAATCCTCTCCCAGATAGGTTTTCCTTACAGTCGGAGACTCAACAAGCTCGCTTGGCGAGCCAGCTTTCAATATTTTGCCGTCGTTCACAATATAAGCCTTATCGGTTATAGATAACGTATCCCTTACATTATGGTCAGTGATCACTACTCCAAGTCCTTTTTGCTTGAGATGTTCTATTACTTTTTTCAGGTCCAATATAGTAATCGGGTCAATCCCTGCAAAAGGCTCATCAAGAAGAAGAAATCCCGGTTCTACTGCCAACGCCCTGGCAATCTCCACTCTCCTTCTCTCCCCTCCAGAGAGATGAAATCCCCTGCTCTCTGCAATGTGAGCAAGATTGAATTCCTCCAGTATGTCCATGGATTTCCTTCTCCCTTCGTTTTTTTCGAAACCCAGAATTTCCATCACAACCATAAGGTTTTCAATTACTGAAAGCTTGCGAAAGATCGACGGTTCCTGTGGAAGATAGCCGATCCCCATTCTGGCCCTCTTGTACATTGGCAAGTTTCCTATAGGGTTTCCATCAAGCAATATATCACCCGCGTCAGGTTTGACAAGTCCGACGATCATGTAAAACGTGGTGGTTTTACCTGCCCCGTTTGGTCCCAGCAAGCCAACAACTTCGCCTGAGGCTACCTCAAGAGAAATGTCCTGAACCACAGTCTTGCCCTTGTAGACCTTCTTTACGTTTTTTACGTTAAGCGTTCGCCTCATTTATTATGCATATATACACGACTGTCCTTCACAACCAACCGGTCTTTAGAGGGATAATAAAATATCTTCGAGCCTGTAACCAGGTTGTCACCCTCCAGTATCCTGGGGTCGCCCCGGAAATCTATCTTTTCCTCATCTCCATAATAAGTTGCCCGCTCAGCGACTATGGAACGTTTATCCTTAATCATCCTGACTGAACCCTCGTACTCAATACGTATAATTTGCCCGGAGTCTTCGCTATAGAAAACCTCCATACGATCGGCGTAAACAGTGACTCCGTCCGACTTTGCCACCACATCACCCACAAACAGAGCCTTGTTGGCCAGGTTGTCAGCATCCATGGTTTTTGCCGTGATGACAACAGGTTTTTTAGCCTCGGTCTCGGACTCCTGTCGACTCCTGCCGGTCTTTTCATCAGCAGTAGCAGCAGAGACCACTGTCGGCTGAAAAAACAGAACATTTATCAGAACATTGATAAAAACAAAAGCTACAATGCTCGGCCTACCTGGAGTAAAAAGTACAGGTAACCTCTGAAGTTTTGGCAATTTGAGTTTCAACATCAACCTGTAGGCCGATACCTTTTACAGAAAAGGTTTTGCCCTCCATGAGTATAGGATCTTCCGAGGTGAGAAATCCGGCGGCATCATTCCAGTCTGCCTTTTTCGTTGTTAGAACCCAGGATTTTCCCTTAATTGCAACATCACCCAGAAACTCGATGTTTCGGGTGGAGAAATCATAATGTCCTTGCTTCGCACTCACGCTAAGCTCGGAAGGCTGATGAATATTGAGCCTGAGCGACTCAAGTTCAGCCGCCTTCATACTTTTTCCAAGGTCCGCACGTTCTGCAAGAAGTTCCCACTTTGAACTGTCGCCTTCTTTTTGAACAACTCTAAGCGACTCAAGTAACGACCCGGATTTCAAAGGGACAGACGAAATATCTGCATCACGCCGCAAGACAGATATATAGAGAAGCAAAAAAATTGTTAATGCAAATATTATTCCAACCCTTAAAGTCATATTAGCATATAAACAGCCTTGTGTAAAGTTTGGCTCAGGGCATCAGTGCACAGGGATCTGCACCTAAACCCGTAATGCATCACTCATAACCTCCACAGGAGGCATGATGCCTGTCCAGAGGTTAAATGCGAGAACTCCCTGCCAAAGCAGCATTCCGAGTCCGTTTATGGTCTTACACCCTCTTTTTTCCGCAAGGCATATTAAATGGGTGCGGGTTGGATTGTATATGAGATCGCAGACAAAAAGGCTGCTGCTTAGCAAAGAATCTTCAATCGGCATCGGGTCTCCGTTATGCAGACCAAGTGAAGTGGTATTAATCAGTATGTCATAGCCGGAAGTAGAATTCAGAGATCCTGTTGCTTTTGCTGCCTTACTTACTGCATTAATGTCACCGGCCAACTGTTTTGCCCGTTCTAAAGTGCGATTTACAATCAAAAGATCTGATACCCCTGCAGAAAGCAGGCTGAAACAGACAGCCCTGGCCGCGCCTCCGGCACCTAGCACTATTATTTTTTTCCCAGCAATTATAACACCGGTCTCCTCAAGAGAGCGCACAAAACCTTTACCATCGGTATTATATCCAACCAGCATTCCCTCTTCGTTTACCACGGTGTTTACCGCACCTATCCTGGCAGCCTCATCATCCACACGATCAAGATACCTGATCACACTTTCTTTATGGGGAACAGTCACATTAACACCCCTCAAACCTAAAGCGCGTATTGCTTCAACCGCTTCGCCCAGCCGCTCGGGCAATACATGAAACGGCAAATAACACCAGTTAAGGCCCAGGCGGTCGAAAGCCGCGTTATGCATTGCAGGAGAAAACGTATGTTCCACCGGATGTCCAAAAATTCCGACCAGCACTGTCTGACCTGTTATGTTCATATTTTTTATTTTTTCACCCTTAACTATTCACTATTCTTTATTCACTATTCACTATTCTTTATCCCCTCAAGCAACCCTTCCGGCGTTGGGTCTATTACCAGAACCGGAAGTTTTAACCTTTGCTCGACTTTCTGAACTGTCACATCATCAAGAAAAACACCCTCACCGTCCCTTAGCACAACAGAAGGAACAAGCAACGCATCGGCCTTGTTTACTAAAAGATATTTTGATATCTGAGCAATTATGTCACTGCCCGTAATAAGACCGCTCACCGTTACCTTATTTCCAAAAAAATCGTTTTCAATCTCAAGTACCTGAAGGTCAAGCCACTTGATACTTGCTTCAAGCCTATTTGCGGACTCCTTCAGAAACGGAAAAAAAGACCTGCCGGTAAAGGTCAGTAGGCTCAAGCGGCGGCGAAGTCTTTTGGGCAAATCAAGCGCATCAAATCGGTCCAGAAAATCACGCACCAACCCAACCCCGTTTTCTATCTGAGGAAACTCGCCGTACTCCTGGGCTTTTGGTACAGGTAGGTTCGCCTTCAGATAATACTCATCTGAGGGCTGAACAAAAGGATCATCAAAGCGTTTTATGAATTTTTTCCTCAGCCTTTCAAGTTGCCTGATTGTCATTACAGCCTGTTTCCGATCCACCGGTTGTAGATTGTTTTTGACAAACCGTGTAAGACCCACAGGAACTACAGCCAGAGACTCTACACCGGGATACAAGCCAGCCAGAGCGTTTACAGTTTTTTCCAGGTCTTTACCGTCATTTATATCTGGACATATAACAGCCTGAGCATGAATGCGGATACCGGCTTTAACTAGCTTTGTTAACTCGGCCAGTATGTCTGGTTCGTTATTTTTGGTCGGCTGGTTTCTGCCTAGAAGAAATCGGCGCTTTTCAGTATCCACGGAATGTACAGAAATATAAAGCGGACTCAAACGTTGCTTGACAATTCTGGCCCAGTCGGCTTCTGTAAGGTTCGAAAGAGTGATATAATTGCCATACAAAAAGGAAAGCCTGTAATCTTCGTCCTTAACATAAAGGGTTTGTCTCATCCCTTTGGGTAGCTGTGCTACAAAACAGAATATACATTTGTTCTTGCATGTTTTGGTCCGGGGCGGTTCCAGTTCCATGCCTAAATCCATATCATAGTCAGGCGTCACCCTGAAAATTTCTCCGTTTGAGGCACGTTCAAACTCCAGCTCAACGCTATCCTCACCTGCCTCAAACATGTAATCAATAACATCCCTTACTACTCGGCGGTTGGCTTTTAGCAGACGGTCTCCAGTTCGTATACCCAGCCGCTCGGCGGTCAAGCCCTCGATCACACCTGAGACCGCAACTCCCCGCCCGGGCTTTGTCTTTTGCACTCCTTTAGTGTCCACCTGCAAACCTCAATCCTTTCATTATATATTGTACCCCGGATGCGGCTGTTGATATGAGCACGATAAGATAAAAGGCCATAGGAGAACCTGCATCACCCGAGTAGTTAACGCGGATAAGAATATAGGCAAGCATAGCGACCTGAAGGGCTATAGTCAGCTTGCCTGTGCGTGTAACCTGCACCACAAGCATGCCAGTGCTTAGATACAATATGACAGTTCCGATCATAACGATTATGTCGCGGCTTAGTACGGTGATAGTCAGCCACAGGGGAACCCAGCCAAGTATAGCGAAGATGACAAATGACGACATCATCAGCAACTTATCCGCAATAGGATCAAGCACTTCACCAAATCTTGTTTTTTGGTTACTCATACGTGCAACAAAACCATCCAGTACGTCCGTGAGTGAAGCCGCGATAAACAACGCAAGGGCATACTGATTATAACGATACAGAAGAGCCGCAATGAAAAAAGGAACCATCAGAATACGAGCAATTGTGAGGATATTAGGCAGGTTTAGGATATTCAACGTTTTTTCCGACATAGTTGAAAAATAGCACAGCCACGGTTTCCACCGCAAACCGACCGGGTCTATCCTTTACCCATATTTTTTACCCACAGAGGTCAACATGAAGGTTTTTGTTTTACAACCTGGCTCTTGGCACCGATAACGC
>VAPH01078311.1_pt1 | contig 17835 bp, 22 predicted proteins | sample 3393861 | NCBI WGS metagenome assembly VAPH01 (sample SAMN08290439, study PRJNA428436) | hydrothermal vent metagenome | isolation source: Deep-sea hydrothermal vent chimney | place: Atlantic Ocean: South-mid Altantic Ridge | reverse complement strand
TGGAGCGCCGTCAGCGCTCTGTGAAGCAGCGTGTTGTGCGCGCTGGTGTTTGGTTGGATCCTTTCCCGGGTATTTTGGGTACTTTGCCCGAGAAAATGGTTTATGCAGAATTGTCCCGGCGTCAAATACCTTTTATTTTTCAATCTTGGTTTAATGCTGTAATTAGTGTTGTTGATTTTAACCGGTGGTATCGCCCTGACTTTATTATTCCTGACGCTAAAATTATCATTGAAGTCCAGGGTTTTTATTGGCACAGCCAACCGGACGTCATTGAGAACGACGCGTTTAAGTACGCTGTTTATGAGCAGCTCGGCTACACTGTGATTTCTTGGTGGGATTTTGACATTTACTCGAGGATTCATGCTCTTTTTGCAGCAGAACCGCGCTTGCTTGCACTTTCCGGCACTGGTGGTCGTGTTTTTACTGGTAATGAAGAAATCCGTGATGATAGTGCTGGCATTAAAACGCTTAATCGACTTCGTACCGATTACGGAAAGAGGCAGCCAAAGTACCGCACTCGTCGGAATCGAAAGAAGGGAGGCTATAGCTATGGTGTCGTTTAATGTTTGGGTGCGCCAGAAGATAGATACCCTTGAGAGACAGGTTCGATCTCTTATTGAGCTTGTTCCTTATGTGTCTCGGTTAGTAAAGATTGCTCGTCGTCATACTGAGGTTTTTTATAATGATCATGCGATTATATATAATACTGCCGCGCGATGGATAGCTAATGTAACTTGGTCGTCTTACGATATGTATTCTGAAGATTATGACGCTCATGGTATACACGGCGCTGCCAGTAGTCCTTTGACTATTCAGAGGCCGGGGCTGTATAGTATCGACGTTTTCCAGGCCTGGAACACTAATCTTTCTGGTTATCGTCTTTGTCGAATTTTAGTGAATGGCGGTTACCCAAATCCGTTTAATTATTACCATACAATTCAAGGCAGTGGAACGTATTATTTTGGTTTTCAGCACACATTTAAGGTAAGATTAAGCCAGGGTGACACAGTGGATATTCAAAACTATACGAATGGCGGAAACGATTACATCCGTAAAGGATCGGTTCAAGTGACAAGATTAAGCGACTTAAAACAGGGGGATTACTAATATGCCAAGGCCAAAAGTTGAGAAAACACTAGACGAAGAGTATGACGAGTTGGTTTTGGAGTATTCGACTTTAACAGCTGATACTTTGATGGTTTTAGATCAGGATTTAACAGAAAAACAAATGGTTCACAAGATGAAGTCTCTGCTTGAGAAGCGCGCCTATGTTAAGAAAACACTAGACGAAATGCCGATGGATTAGGCGACGCAAACAACTATGAGCAAAAACATAACAAACAGAGATTTGTATAGCGCACTTGAAGCTATTGATGAAAAAATGGACAAGACCTATGTGCGGAAAGATGTTTATAGGGCGGACCTTAAGTCAATAGACAAGTCAATCCGTCCGCTTAAAACCTTTATGTATGCCTTTGTCGGTGCGGTGTTGATGTCTGTTTTAGGTGCTTTGTTGGCTACAGTTATAAGCTCTGGAAGTTTAGCGTTGTTGTAATGGAACGCGACATACCTCAAGAAGAGTGTGACATTTACACGGCTATCGACGAGCTTCTCTATACTGGACGCATATCTCCCGAATTGGCCGATCACCTTGAGACTAGGGAAATCGGCCGCTTTGTTGTATCATTGGAAGAGATCGAAGGGTTAAATCAAATGGGAAATTATCAAGATGATAACTAAAAGAGTTATATTGTCAGCCGGACACGGCAAAGGTTCTCCGGGATCGTATGGTCAGGGCAAAACCGAGTATTCACAAACAGTTGACATAGTTAACAGAACGGCTTGGTATCTTAAAAGAGACGGCCAACTCCCCTATGTTGTAGTTCCTCCGGAGCTTGATGTTGCACATGCTATTGCATGGGTTAATGCCCGGTATAAAAGGATAAATGATGGTATAGCTGTTGAAGTTCACAAAAACGACTTTTCTAATTCGTCTGCAAACGGACTTGAGACTTGGTATGGGGACCCTGGAACAACGTCACAAGTTATTGCAACGAAACTGCATAAGAAATTGATAGAAATAACAAAGCTTCGTGATCGTGGAATAAAAACATACAAAAACGCTCCGCAAGGTGGTTTGGTCTGGATTTCTCAAACTAATACATGGGCGTTGTTGCCAGAAATGGGCTTCATGGACTCAGACACCATGAATAATGACCTTTATGCGAAGGCTCTGTTTGAGGGTATCTTGAATATGTGGGGATTGAAACCACGCGTTGTAAAGCCTCCTGTGCCGCTTAAGCCACTAAAGCCGCCTGTTGATCCGTGCATTAAAACAACTAAGGAACTGGCAAAAGTTACCGGCCTGCTTTACGATGCAAATTCCAACATTATGAAACTAAATGCCGTAATATTGAAGAAAGATCTTGAGATTGAACGGATGGTTCTGGCTATGGGCGATCTACAGGGTGACTTGCGTGTTTGCCGGAACAAGAAAGATGTATTCGCGGAGTCTTTAGAAAAGTATCGAGGCGAAGTAGTTTTAGAACCGCCTACTGGATTTTGGGCTAAACTAAGATGGTTGTTAGGTAAAGGGGGCTAGATGTCTATACCGCAAAAGCTAAAGTCGCGTAAGTTCTGGATAACAGTTCTATCGTTTTTCTTGTTCATATTAAACGAACAGTACGGCGAAGCTGCTGCTGTGGTAATGGCTTATATTGGGTTTGAAGGTGGTGCAGATATTGTTTCTAGACTACAAACAGCTCCTAAAAAGCTAGGACAACTATCGTCGGATAATCCATTCCAGGGCGACGGTGTTGTTGTTCCCGGTGAGAAAGATGAGTTGACCGATCAGATTGTTTCAGGCGAGGAACTTGATGCTTTGCCGCTTCCGGAAGACAAGCCTGTCGAACCAGAATTGCCGCACACAGTTCCAGACGAAACTAAATAGTTTTTGAACACATTTTTTGTCTTGTTGTTTTACTTTGTTGTTGTACTATTGGTTTTACTTATTGGTAGTCCCCTGCTCCGCCTTAGACACCCCAAAAAAAAGACCCGACCCCTGTAGAAATTCGGTAGGGGAGTCGGGGCAGGGGAGTGAACAAAAGAAGAACACCCCAGGTGGCAGGGTGTTCAAGTAGGTTATCTATGGCAACCCGATTCTATTGTAGCATATTCACAATAATTGGCCTTGTTTGGGCTTCTGAGCCTTCACAAACGCGTTTATTTCACTAAGCGGCACTCCAGTCACCTCATAGTGCTTGTGACGCTCCTTGATGTATAGAAACCGTCTGTTTTTGTAATATCCATACTCTTGTTGGCGTCTACAGGCTACAATCTCTTTTTTGCTTATAGGCGTGATCTGACTTTTCAATGTTTACACCAAATATCTTTGAAGTCTAGTTTTAAGGCTGTTGATATTGCTAGTGCATCCATTGCTGGGATCATTAACGTGCCTTGCTCGATCTTCTGGTATTTGGATGCGCTCATTTTCACTTTTGTAGTTATTCCAAGAAACGATGCCATTTGTGGCTGTGTTAGGTTTAGGTAGCCTCTACGGTTTTTTAATACTTTAGATGCCGAGTACATTTGTTTTGTAGTCCTTGTCTTTTGTTATGTCTAGGAAAACAAAGAAACATTCGTTTTCCGGGTTTCTCCACCAAGTCTTTGGATGAACCTTCCGGCAGTGCCGGCATTTATCCTGTCTTGTCGATTTCACCATAATCGAAACACCTCCAAGTATTAAGTTTAGCAAAGATGTCTTCATTTCTTGCCTCGTTTGATGCCTTTGCGTCTTATTTTCCTGTTGCCTTTTTTGATGAAGTCACCGCTCTCAACGTAGGCTTTCATGTCAAAGTCTACCAGGCCGGCCTCGTTGGCTCTTTTTCTTAATATGTCTGTTTCAGCAGCGTTGATCTCTGCGATCCGCATGAGCTGCCGTATGTCGGCCTCAAGTGTCTTGATTCGTTTGAACAGTCTAATTTGCATCATCCCACATTGCCTTTCCTAGTTCGTTAGCTGGCATTACAACCCATCCTTCGTTCATGTAGAAGTATCGCACGATGTCGATTCCGAAGATTGTGCCTACTACTTCTGCCAATTGTTTTCTCGTTCCGCCAGGTATTATTAGTGCATAATCTTCTTTATGCCCACCGTTTTTAAGTATTTCAATGATCGCGAGTTCTATCCTGTTTATATCCATTCTAACCACACACAATCCAACCGTCACCGGTTATACAATTGAGGTTTGATGTTATAGCCCAAAAGAAGACTAGCGTCACGGTAACGCCGATCGCGATCCCGGCTAGATATTTGTAGTAGTCGTTATTGCGCACGTCTTTCCTCCCAGTCTTGGTTATTCATCGCTAAACTTCCTTTATTTCGTCATATTCTTTTTTGGTATATGGATATATTAGGTAGTAATCTCCTGGCATTGGTTCATCGGAGTGACCCTCTCCAGCTACTTCTTCGTCAATCCAATCCTGCACTTCGGTTGCGGTGTCTGCCATGAACTCACAACCCTCTTCTCCAACCGCACCGTACATATATATTGTATTCTTATCTTGTTTACTCATCATCTTGTCCTTTCTTGGGTGCTTTTGTTTCCTCATACACAAGCATTGCAACAAAAATATACATCATAAATCCCCGGTAATCAACAATGAAATCAACATAAGTTTGCGGCCTGGGTTTGTTTTGGTGTATGATTTAGCAACTAAAAGGGGAAATCTATGGACTCAGTTGGTGACGTTATCCACAAAGAAAAGAACCAAAAGAAAAACAAAAAGACAAAAGGGCAATTTGACAAATTGATTAAAATACGCCCACCGACAACAAATGTCAAATCGATTAACGCACAACCAGACAAACTGGAGCAGCGCGAGGCTTCCTACATCAAGAACATACGCATTGATTCATTACTCGACCAACTAATGAACGAAGGTCTTTTAATGGAAGACTATCTGAGTTGGTACGCTAAATGCTGTCATCAACTCGGTGTTTCTTTTGTACGCGCACAGGCACACAAGGCGCAAGGTGATGGAGTCAAGAATCCTCTCGGACTATTCAACTTTCTGCTTAATAAAGCAATGAGGAGTAGAGACTAATTGCGCCTCGATGTCAATAGGCACTAAGACTGCAAGGCTGTTGAGACGGAAAGAAGGGAGTCGATACACCTGCCGGCAACGAACAAGTCGAAGCAGGGAAGTCCGAAGCATAAACAACCTGTTTCCATAAACAGATGAGCCATTGCTTTGAACGCGCAACAGTAGTGGAGTGTTGTTTTACCTGGCCAGTCTCTGTGTCTTCGGCTTCCCCCCCACCCCTGTCTTGTTCTTCTTTTGTTCTGTGTTTGGAGGGGAGAGAGGGCGCTGCCTTGGCAGCGTGGCGGAGTGAAATTCCATTGGTTCTAGAACCAATGGATATTTTACCCCCCACCTTCTCTTCTCTCCCTTCCCTACCCTATATCTGGTTTGCGCACAAAATTTTTCTGGTATTCTATTTTTGTTCGCTTGCCGGATTTTGGTTTCAGTTTGGCCGGCAGGCGGGCGCCCGTGTTATACTCCGCCTATGGACGATCAAACCGAACTGTTCAAAGATCCTTTAGGTGTTGACTCTAAACAGGAGCTTCACACTATTAAAAATCCGCTTGAGTGGAAAGCGCAAAAATTGCAAGTTCAGATTGACCGCATGGAGAAAATGGCGATTAAGCATCCGCAGCAATTTTCTTCCAGTAACTACCTGACGCTGCTTGATGATTACCTTGAAGCTCTAAAGGAGATTGATGATGCAAACTCAAACGCTGATGACGCCGAAAAGGTGGAAGACGTTTCTGAAAGCCGACCGGAAAAGGTGGGCGAAAGAGACTCCCCTGGCGTGGGTTCTGGAGTATCAGCCGACAATCCTACTACCGGGTAAAGGCTTAATTCCCTTCGTTCCCTGGTACTTCCAACAAGTCTTTTTAGCCTGCCGCGATCGCTTTCGAATCATCAACAAGCCCCGGCAGTGTGGTATTTCCACAACAACGGCGGCAGATGTCGCGTGGGAGTTTGACAATATTCCGGGATCTCAGATTGTCATAATCTCCAAAGACAAGGACGCTGCTGAGAACTTCCATGCTTACGTTTACCAGATTTTGCGCTCGGTTCGTCAAAACAACCCGGATTCTCCTAAACTCCTAAAAACGAACCAAAGAGTTACCACTAACGATATTGGTTCAAAGATCACTTCCCTGGCCTCTTCAAAAGAAGCCGGCCGATCCTTTACCGCCACTCACCTTGTTTTTGACGAACTTGCCTTTATCGAGTACGCAGAACAAATCTGGCAGGCTGCAAACGCTACTCTGTCGCAGACAGGTGGCCGTGTTACAGCCATTTCAACGCCTAAAGGCCGTGCTAACCTCTTTGCTCGAATTTTTGAGGTTGATGGCAACATGGGGTTTACCACGTTCTCTTTCGCTTGGTGGGATGTTCCCACATACAATCCGTATTACAAACAGTACATGGCTTCAAAAAACCAAAAAGAGAAAAACAAATGGATTGCCAAGGCTAAAACTGGCAAGTGGTATCTAATAAACAGACCAAAATACACTGAACTTGCCTGGATGCAGGAGTTCGAAGGCGCTTTTGACGTCAGTGAAGATATGGTTTTCACTACGCGGCAGCTTGAGAAAACTTTTTGGCGGAACTGGATGCCTGAGGAGCGAGATGCTCTTGGCATTTGTGATTTATATTATCGGACTGAACCAGTCAAAGGCCATGACTACGTTAGCGGTGTCGATGTTGGCCGTAAGCGTGACCCGACTGTGATTATTACTTACGATATCACGCTTGTTCCTGCCGAAATTGCTGAGTTCAAGTACATTCCGGCCGGAAACGCCGACTACCCTTTGATTGAAGAGTCGATCAGACAAACAGAAAAAGACTACTTTCACCCGGAAATGCAGATTGACGCCACCGGTGCCGGCGATCCGCTTGCAGAGGCGCTTTCTGACGTTGCTGATAGTTTTATCTTTACATTGAACTCAAAACGCAATATCATTGAAACGACAAAGCTAGCTATGGACAACGGAGCGCTAAAAATGCCAAAAATCAAAGTTATGTTCCAAGAACACCAAAAATATGTATGGGATGATAGGCGTCTTCGCCAAGATACTGTCATGGCAAATAGTCTCGCAGTTGACCTTTTCTACGAAACTGACGACTCTTTTGTTGGCGCAGATCCGGATTTTAATTACATGAATGTTGGTTTTTAGTGGATTACAAAAACATCAAAAAACTTGATGAGGAGTTTTCTGCTTCGCTTAAAAACTTTACTTCATATCATGCAGAAATGGATAGGTATGTTCGGTATTACAACAATTCTGCATTTTATGTGCGGAAAAAAGGCCAAATCCGTCAACAAAGCAAAGTTAGGGCGAATTTGTTGAAGGTTTTTGCTGATAAGAATATTCACTACACTTCGCCGTTTCCAAATATGAAAGTTGTCCCTGGAGGTCATACACCAGAGGAGCGCGAATCCGCAGGCGTTGAAGAGAAGATTCTCTTGGGAACTCACCGCTCGAATTTGTCCCCTCTGCTTCAGAGACAACTTGCCTGGGACGCAACAAATATGTCTGTTGCTTTGGCTGAAACTTATTTTGATCGGGAGTTGCGTGTTATGCGCACGCGCCGTTTAGACCCTAGGTACTGCACATGGCAATATTCGAACGATAACGAGTCGCGCTTGATTGCCTTTTGGGTGGCTTTTGCTATGACGAAGACTGAAATAAAAGAAAGGTTTGGCGTTGAACCTACCGAGACTGCTGTTGGAACAACCTTGATGCAGCAGCAGGTCGGTTATCGTTATGACGGCCAGGAGCGCTATCTTGTTGTTCGTCGTGTAGATGATAAAGTTAGTGTTACTTGGGCGGGCAACAAGTACATTACACAACCGTACAACCATGGTCTTGGTGTTTTCCCTGTTGATATTGCGACGCCGTTCAACGGCGGCAATGCTGACCAACGCGGTGCGTTTTTCCTTGAGCAGTTAATTTCTTTACAGGCTGAGTTCAACGAAACTCTCCGTCGCCGGGCTAATATCGTTCGCAGACTTGGGAATCCTGCTGTTTGGGCGCGCGGCGTCCATGTTCGTGCGCTTGAGGAAGTTAAGCGTGCGCTTGCCGGTGACGGCGGCTTTGTTGGTTTGAAGAACAACGGCGATCTCGGAGTTTTGTCGATACCAGAAACATCGATGTTGGACAATCACTTGGTGAGCATTTTTCAACAAATGAAATATCTTTCTGGCTTTGGAAACGCTAGTTTTGGTGAGAGTGTTGGCGCCAATACCTCCGGAGACGCGCTGAGTATGTATTACGCTCCGACAACCCGAGCGATCGATTATCAGTCGCTTTCTTGGGAAGCTATGTGGGAGAGTATAAATCATAAAATTTTAACAGGGTACAGAACACAGCTTAAAACAGGCGAAAAAATTTCACTGCAAGGTGCTTCTCCAAAAGGTACGTTTCTTGGGCTTTATGAAGACGAGGACGGCCTCAGTAACGCAAAGTATGAGCGCGGCCTGTTTAGTGTTACCTTCACGAAGGAAGATATTAGCGAAAACTGTTCGTCTATCGTTACTGCTAAGAGTGCCACGCCGAAGGATGAGATCGCCTATAAGCGTCTAATTATGGAGGCGGCATCGTCTGGCTTTATTTCCAAGATTACCGGCTATGAAGAGTTTGGTATTTTGAATCCTCAGGACGAACTTGAACTTTTGAAGCAACAGGAGGGTGATCCGGTCTTGAACCCCGAGGGGACTAGCAAGTTGCTCCAGGCAATGCCGGATGAGCAAGCACCTGCCGAAGACGCCTTTTCGCCTATTAGTCTGGGCGTCTCGAACCATGAACCCCAGGCTGTGAACCCAGAGGTTTCAGCTGATGCAGTTTCAGCCTAGCAATATCGCCGCCAGTTTGAAGTCTTTGATTGCTCGTGTTAAAGCAGCAAGAAGTAAAATTAAGCGACGCATTTCAGTCAAACAAATTTCGCGTACAACCGGCCGTCTCGGTGTTGGTAGTTCTTCTACTCTTCGCGGTTCTCCTAAGCTCCAAGCTACTGCTCCGGTTCAACGAACCAGGACACCCCAAAGAACCCGATCCCCAAAAGTAGCTTCTGCTTCACCGCAACGACAACGGTCGCAGATTCCAACTACTAAAAAGCCTGTGGTTGTTAAGAAAACTCGAGTTTATCAAGATATTGTTTTAACTGCCGGCGGAACCATTAAAGTTACAAACAAAGCTGAGGGTTTGACTGATGCTCAGTGGGAACGCAAAAAGCGGATTATTCAGAAAAAAAAGACGATCGCGAATGACCTTGAAGCTTTTAGGAGACAGTACAAAGATGAGTTTTCATACAAAAGCGCACTGTATAACAAGATGGTTGAACAGGCTGGTTTTGCTGAAGAGCAAGTAACTCGTCAGATTGAAGAGTTTGCGCGCAAGTTTGGCGAGGCTGCTCAAAAAGCGAACGATGCGAACAGTCAAGAGGAGTGGGATAGGTGGTACAAAGAAGCTGTGCGCTATGATCTAAACGATCCTACCTCTTATGTCCGCCAGTACCTTTCTGGTGTTGAGGAGTCTTATCAGGCTTGGGGAGAGGTCACACAGTCTGAACTCGACAGAAGTGATGTTTTTCCTGATACTCGTGGCCTTTGGGAGAAGGTTGTATCAAATACACTTGGCAAGGTTTGGACTTACTCCTTGGGTTCTAAGGGTATTTATGATTTTAAGAGAATTGCCAACACCGTTTTGAATGTGGCTGATCCTAACAGGACGATCTACAAAGTGGGATCTACCGAGGGTTCTGGTCAGGTTAAAGACGTCCCTGTCGATAATGATCGCTGGATTGAGACTATTACTCCGGATCGTTTGCAACGTGCCTGGAATGCGTCTCAGGAGCAGCGTTATGGTAAGTTTACAAACCTAAACGATTTGACAAAAAAAGAGCGTGGTGTGGTGCGTTTTCTTGATTTTCTTTATGAAAATGCGCTTGATCCGAACTGGTGGGTTGGTGCCGGTGAAGTTCGTGCCTTTGGCAAGGTAGTTTCCGGCGCCAGTAAAGCCAGTGAGCTTATTTCCGGCGCCAGTGATATTGTTAAGGCTTCTAAGGCTTTTAAGGCTGCTAGAGGTTCTAAGTTTGCCAAAGCCGGTAAGTGGCTCACTTCTGAAGCCGTTGTTGGTTCTCGTAAGACGTCTGAGCAAATTGCTGGCTTAAAAGGTGTTGGTCGTAGCTTGGTTGGTGAACGTGCTGCGGAGTTTCTCAGGCTGAAGCAGCACGCTTGGAAAGAGATTTCCAGAGGGATTTCAGGTGGCCGGCTTAGAAAATTTGCACCTGATGTTGATTGGGGTTATGTTGGTAAAATACCGGACCTGGACCCGAAGGTCGTTGAGATGGCGCAAAGGATCCGTTTAAGTGAAGGTGTCTGGCGAACAAAGTTTCCAGACTTGCTTGATCAAGATGTTGCTAAATGGTTTTCGGGGTTTTCAGAATCTATGAAACAACAGTCGCAAAAACTTGCGACGGAGCTTGATAAGCTTGCTGATTACATGGCAAAGGTTGACAAAAGCAAGTTGACTAAAAATTACATTCCTAGGGTTGTTTATGGGGATTCATATAATTTTAGAAAAAGCAAAGTTCTGAATCCTTCACGGAGCTATGAAGATTTTGCCAAAGCGCTCCAGTCGCCCGATGAACTTTTCGAGAGTGTGGCGACACGTTTGACAAAAAGCGCCTGGGATACCGCCCCGCCAGAAGTCGTCAGTAGTTTTTCATCAGCAGAAAAAGCCCTGTTGTTAAATCAAACTGATTCTTGGAAGACTTACGAGAAGGGGCGTGGTCTTTTTGACCAATCGTTGGAGGATGTTAACAGTGCTGTGTCTGGCTTGAGAAAGAAAATGAAGCAGCAGCGCCGCCTTGAAAATTTTAACCCTCTAAGCGTATGGCGGAAAGCTGTTACAATTCTCCGTCCTGCTTTTTATGTGAATAATGAAGTCTCAAACCAGTTGTTTGGACTTTCCGGCGGTGGCTATCGTTTTGTTAAATATCAGAAAGGTTATAAGAAGTTTCTTGATGAGTTCGCTGATGCTGCCGACGATATTGGCACTAAGATTGCGAACGACGTTGGTACCGGCCGCCTCTCTAAAATCGCCACCGGTATGGAGAACCGTGCGCGTGTTGCTTTATACCGAGCGCTTAGTGAAAAGGGCTACTCTCATGATGAGGCATTAAAAACGATGAACCAGTGGCTTTTCGATTATACCGTGAAAAATGCTGATCGCCCTTTTCGCGCCCTGGCGCCGTTTTGGTTGTGGCAGAAGAACCTGACTAAGCGTGTTGCGACTATGCCAATAAAAAGCCCCCGGGCTGCCGAGGCTTGGCGTCAGGCTTATTCTGAGCTGTATGAGAGGCCTTTGGCTCACTTACCCGATGAAGATATAGTGATCACCGATCCTGATACTGGTGAAGTAACGATCTTCAACCCTCGTGAGTTTTACAAAGGTAAACTCTATAACCCAATCGCCGGCGAATGGATGAACGCTCCGTTTTTGCCCTTCACACAGGAGCAACTTGCTAGTCCCGGGAAGAATCCGATCTTAGTCGCGATTGATGAATGGGCTACAAATCGTGATATGTGGGGTAATAAACTCAATGGTCAGAAGTGGTATACGTCTCTTGCCAAGGCCTTTCCACAGTTCCAACTAGGTAAACAACTTCTCGAGTCTGGTGTCGTTCCTGGCGTCTCTAAGCGTCTTAACGAAGATAAGTGGCTTGCACAAGGCACTGGATTTCCTAAGGCTGCCCAGGGCTTTGATCCGAGCAGGTCAAACTATAAAGAAGGGTTAGATCCTGCCAAGGGTCTGAGACGAAATTTGTTGGCTTATTTGGGTGTTCCTAAAACACAAAAGTTTGATACTGCTAAGTTCAAAGAAACAAAACGCTATACTGATTTCAATCGTGAGTTTTTCTCTGTTGACTGGACTAAGCTTAGTTTCCAGGCCGGAGAAAAAAGAAAAAAACAGATAGCGCAAAAGTACGGTTTCGACCTCGACAAGGATATTTATAACGATAAATGGACGAAGTACGATACCGATTTTACTAAACAACAGAAAAAATTTAAGTCAGAAGCTCGTGCAGCAAAACTTGAGTTTTGGTCTGAGTATAACGAAACGCCAAAAGGCTCCCGGACGGAGTTTGTGCAGACTAAACGCGTTGAGTGGGAGGAAAAACAAGCGTTCATTGCTAACCCATATTTTAATGTTCTTCAAAAGTGGTTTGTTACGTCCAAGAACCCTGATGCTCAAGAAGCCTTGAGGTATTACGAATTTTGGAAGGTTTATTGGTCTTCTGATCGTGCTACCAAGCGACGAATGGTCAGCGAAAACCCTCAGTATTCTAGGCGCAGTGTTTATAGTGCTATAAAATCGCTTACCGAGGCCGCTGTTGAGCATTATCGGCAAGCTGCCCAGGCGAAATACCGGAAAACGCCAAAAGGTCAATTTTGGCAGGCCTTCTTTTCGATCGACGATGAATCTGAAAGGTTGAAGTTTTATCTTGAGAGTTATAAGTCTGAGTTTGGAGGCAAAGGCCTTGAGTCGCGAGAAGAGACTGTTTTTTGGCTTAAATACTATTCAGCCAACCCGGACGTCAAGCGCCTAATGCTTCGTGAAAATCCTCAGTTTTCTAAGTTTGATGATGAGCCGCTTACTTCTGAGCAGTATGCACAGAAGAGGCGCGATCGCCGTCAGAGGGAAAGAGATAGCTTGGCTACCGATCCAGATTTTCAACGCCGATTCCGAGCAAAAAAACGCGAGATCATCGCTTCTGTACCAGGTCGTCGTTTCCGTTCAAAAAGGGTTGTTTACAAATAAGTTTTTTGGTATTCTGTTTTTGTAACTTAAAAGATTAGAGGTAATTTTATGGACGACAAGGACAAGGGGACTCCAGATCCAGACCCAAAGCCGACCGGCGAAGACAAACCGGCAACGGATGATAAGGGCAAAGGGGCAACCCCACCACCTAAAGCCGATGATAAAGACACTGTAAGCATCCCTCGTGAAGACTACGACGAACTTGTTAAGCAGCGCGACAAGAAAGCTAACGACAACAAAACTCTGGAAGAGAAGGTTGAGGAGCTTCTTGAAAAGGCAGACAAGAAGAACATTATTGATGAATTTCTTGTGAAAAATGCCGAAAAGTATCCTCATGTAGACAAAGAAGCTCTCCAGCTTGCTGAGTCTGAGGAACAGATTGAAAAAATCGCTGTTTATGTAGAGGGTATTTATGAGAAACATAAGGAAGAAGCTTATAAGTCTGTTACCAACGTTCCTGTTCCGCCGCCTTTGACCGAAGAAGACGCGAAAAAAGCTAAAGCGGAACTAGAGAAAGACGGTAAGTCCGGTACTTTCCAGGGACATCTATCTTTGCAAGGGAAAAAAATAGCAAAATAGATTGGAGTAATTATGGAACCTGGAGCAAGAGACACATTTGACGACCAAGATGATCATATTTTAGACTTACGCGAAGGATTGACCTGGCTCGAGAGTAAGGTACAGGGCTTGGCGCTTTTACGGCGTCTTGGTACAAACAAAAAGATTGCAAAAGCCGTTAAAACAGAGTGGACAGAGACAGATCTTGCCACTAACAGTGAAACGATTACTATAGATAACTCTGCCACCTCACTTAATGTTGCTGATACTGGCATGTATCAAATCAATGACCTGGTTCAAGTTGAGTCTGAGGTTGTGCGCGTCACCGCCCTGGCCTCTGGCACTGTGCTGACGGTTGTGCGCGGCTATGCCGGCACTTCTGCTGCTGCCCACACCGCCAAAGTCGCTTACAATCTCGGCCCTGCAGATCCGGAGAATAGCGACGCGCCCGCATCTCAGACAATGGATGCCAGACGGCTTTACAACTACGTCCAAACCTTCACCCGAGCTGTTGAAGTTTCCAGTGACGAGTTGATGCAGCCTTCTACTGGCGGAAACATTATGAACAAGAATGTTGAAGCAAGGTTCATTGAGTTGAATCGACTGCTTAACCGTGCAGTTGTTTACGGTACACGTTACGAAGACAGCACTGGAAAGATTCATGTAATGGGCGGTTTCTATACCTACATTACAACCAACGTTTTGGACGCTTCTGCTGCTGACATCACAAACGCAATCCTTGATGCAAGGTTTAAGGCGATTGTTGATGCCGGTGGAGATCCTACTTTGATTGTTTGTGGTACGACTCAGAAACAGAAACTAGACGCTATAGACGCCAACCTTGTTCGACAAGGTAAGAGAGATCGCGTAGGCGGCAGCAGCATTGTCAAGACTTGGCAAACCGGAGTTTTGGAGCATGATGTTGATATTCTAGTCGATAACACCATTAAGCCTGATGAGATCTTGATCATTGATGAGTCTCGAATGGAAGTTGGCTATGCCGCCGGTAATGGCGTAGACGGTGCGTTTAGAGTTGAAGATGCCTCTACCAAAGGCAAAGACGGAATGAAGAAGGTTCTTCGCGGTAAGTATACTGTGAAGTTCGACCAAGAGAAGTCGATGGCGGCGATTCAAAACCTAGGGGTTTAGCCGTTGATGAGGGGGAGCAATCCCCCTCTGTGAAATAATAATTTAGGAGGAGATTAGAAATGGCTAGTGATAGCAAAGCCCCGGATAACAAAGACGCAAAACAAACCGACAATGAGCCGAGAACCGACCAGGAACCGAAGGAAGCGCCACCATTACTCGCTAAGCAATTTTCGTATTTTAGAAATCCAGAGTTTTCTGCTCAGGCCTTTTATCTTGGTAATGAAACAGGGGATCCCACGAAAGAACAAACGGAACGCTTTGTACCTTTTGTTGAGAAGTTCCAGGGCGACAGTGTTAAGGTTGGTTACTTGAGAACTAAGGTCCTTACTGTGATCGAGCGCTGTGAGTTTCTTCCGTATGTTGAGGAAATTAAGAAAGAAGATTGGGAAAAATCAACAAATGTAAAGCGGAAGAAGAATCCAGCTGTTCGAGCAAAAATCTAGAAAGGGGTTGTCATGACGACAGTTGAAGCCCGCGAAGACGTTAAAACGTTTTTGTACATTCCGACCGCCACGACCGCTTTTGACACTGAGGTTGACGATTTTGTTCAAAACTCTGTAGATGCTTTGTGGCCGCATTTGAAGGAGGAGTTGACGCCGGACACGAGTTTGACCCTAGCTTCTGGCGATAATGAGTTTCCTTTACCGGCCGGTATGGCTGAGGTTTACCAAGTAGAGATTTATGATTCTGATCTTGAGGGGTATACGCCTATTGACGGTACGCTCTGGCGGCTCCATAAGGGTGTTGTATACCTCCAGGAGACGTACGACAGTGCCGTTGTGTTGCGATTGTTTGGTTTTGGTCGTTATGACCTGACAGATGTCCCTGTTGAGTTTGAGCTTGTTGTTTCAAATTGGGCGGCTAGCAATATGTATCAGATGTTTGCAGGAGATAAGCGAAAATATAATATATATAGCCAAGTCTCTGGCCGATCGGGCGTGAGCAATATGCTTGAACTCAGCAATTTTCACTATGATCGTGGCAATGAAATTTTTAGAGATCGCCTAGATCTACGAGCGGTTTAATGGATCGCACGAAGTACGATGTCGAACTGGACGGACAGGCGTTTAGTGTCCGTACACTCTCAAAAGAGAGTGCGCCTGCTTTGGCGCCGCGTTTTAATACCGGCCGGCAAGGCGAAACAGATTTGACACTTGTGAAAAACAAGTCAGTTTTGAACTTTGAAGGCGGAATGCTTCAAGAAGAGTGGCAAGATGATCAGATGGTTTCTGTTGCGCGTAATTGTTTTTATGATGTTCTTTCTGGTTATTTATTCACTTCCCCGGCAAAAACAGAAGCATCTGATGAACCGAGCGATAATATCAATGCAGATGCGTATTTTACAGATGTTCAGTGTATCTTCAACGGCGAGTTATATAATGCTGTTGAGTATTATGCGTCTGGTCTAAAAAACAAAATTCGTAAGGTTTCTGACGATAGTGATGTTACTTTACACGCTGATTTAGCGTCCTCTTTGTTTCCAATTTCTTCAATGATCGTTTATGAAGATTACATGATTATATCCAACGCAGATTCAGGTAAATTTTCTTGGTATTGGGATGGTTCAACAATGTTAGAAATGGCTTCTGGTGGAGGTATTACTTGGTGGGGAAAGACCGGCGATATTCCTTACGCTCTCAACTTTACAATGGAGCTTTATAGTGTTGATTTAAGTACTATTGGAAGCCCGGTCTTTACTTCTGTTGGTGTCGTTGGCGAGAAAGATATCAGTCTTACTCTGCCGCCGCTTGAATACCAGAATCGTCTGTATTTTGCAAAACCCGAAGGTTTGTTTGTTTATGACGGCGTGAAGGTTTATAAAATTTTAGATCAGCACTTTACTCAGGCTGTTGAGTATCGAGGTCGCTTGTATCTCTCAGACGGTAGAGTTGTTTATAGGTTTAATGGTGCAAGTTTTGAGTTTCTTAAAGATTTTGCATCTATTGGAATTATTACCGGCGCAATGCGCGTTGCTAAGGATCGTCTTTGGTTTGCTGTTGAGGTTAGTTATGACGTTGAGGATGTCCAGGGTGGCAAGTTTGGTGGAACAGCCTCGACCGGCGAAGTCGGTTTATATTATTACGATGAAGTTGGGTTTTTTGAGTATCAAAAAATGACACTCGTTAACCAGGTTCCTGTTGGGTTGATCGCTGACGACAATATATTTTTGGCCACTAAGTCCGATCAGCAGTTTACAGATGCGCAACTTTGGAAGTGGACGCTTTTAAACGAAAAAGCAACCGACAGCGTGAACACACAGGAGCTTGAGGTTATTACTTCAACCTTTGATGGCGGTTTTCCTAATGTCAAAAAATCTCTACACAGTGTTAGGGTTACACTTTCTGAGTCTGGTTCGTATATAGGAGATATGAAGTACCGGACAAGGGATGCCGAAGGCATTTGGTCAGCTTGGACAACTCTTGCTAGTATTGATGACTCTGATCAACAGGAGCAGGCTGTTGAGGCGGATGTCAAGTTTTACGCTGTTCAAGTTAGTTTTGTTGGTGGTCAGCTTGACACTAAGCCAACAGCAATCAAAAGGATCAGTTTTGGCTATACTCTGCATCCGGAACAAAGGAACAGGTGGACAGTTGGTTTGGTTTGTCAGGGCGAGAGTCTTACTACTCCACAACCTTTGAAAGACGGAACAGAGGAAGTTAAAACCGCTAAACAATTAAGAGATGTTATTTATCAAGCGGTTTCGAGCGAGGCGCCTGTCTGGTTTTATGATATTGATTATGGTCAACTCTCGGGGGCCTTGGCACAAGCTGCGCTTGGTAATCGTACTATCAAGGGCGGTACTTATGGTTTTTCTACTTCTGGTTATATAAGAATTGGCTTGGAGATTATTTCTTATGATCGTTTGAGTGCCACACAGTTGACACTTAGAAAGCGTGGAATGTTTGGTACTACTGATGTTGCTCACTCGGTAGACGATGTTGTTGAGCAGGCTTTTCGTGTTTATGCGACTAGAATAATCAACGAACAGTATTTAATCGGTGCTGAGTCGAGTAATACCGATGACTCTGAACCAACGCGCGGCCAAGAATCTATTGTAAATGTTCAACTAGAGGAGTTGTAACGTGGTTAGGCGGGTTTTAAGGCGCCGAACTCCTTTGACTACTTTGGAGCGCCGTCAGCGCTCTGTGAAGCAGCGTGTTGTGCGCGCTGGTGTTTGGTTGGATCCTTTCCCGGGTATTTTGGGTACTTTGCCCGAGAAAATGGTT
>VAPH01075127.1_pt1 | contig 17885 bp, 16 predicted proteins | sample 3393861 | NCBI WGS metagenome assembly VAPH01 (sample SAMN08290439, study PRJNA428436) | hydrothermal vent metagenome | isolation source: Deep-sea hydrothermal vent chimney | place: Atlantic Ocean: South-mid Altantic Ridge | reverse complement strand
TACCCGCGGACGACTGCATGGACGCAGGAGGTAGAGCGACGCAGGAAGCCAAAGCCGAAGCGGGTATCCAGCAAGTGACTGATTAGGCTACGAACCAGAATTCCTGGATTCCCGCTTTCGCGGGAATGACAGAGTTGTGGGACAGTAGTGGGTTTGATCTCCTTTGTTAACATGCACCGAAAAATTTTATATTTTATAAATACAGGAAACACAAATGAGTAAATACGACGAACTAAAATCCCATTTAAGCAGCAACCAATACACCTGGCTGGTTACCGGTGTCGCCGGTTTTATTGGTTCCAACTTACTGGAAGAATTATTAACCCTGAATCAAAAAGTGGTTGGCCTCGATAACTTTGTCACTGGCCACCAGCACAACCTGGACATGGCCGTGGCCGACGCTATTACCAACAACGGCGATAAATCAATAGCAGACAACTTCACATTTATTAAAGGCGACATCTGCAAACTGGACGATTGTAAAAAAGCCTGTGACGGCGTGGATTATGTATTACATGAGGCGGCTCTCGGTTCGGTGCCGCGTTCAATCGATGATCCCATTAACACCAATCAAAATAACATAGACGGTTTTTTAAATATGCTGGTCGCCGCCCGCGATGCCAAGGTAAAACGATTTGTTTACGCCGCTTCCAGCTCAACCTACGGCGATCACCCGGACTTGCCCAAGATAGAAGATAAAATTGGCAATCCCCTGAGCCCCTACGCGGTTACCAAAGTGGTCAACGAACTTTATGCCAGTGTGTTTGCGCGCACCTATGATTTTAAAACCATTGGCCTGCGCTATTTCAATATTTTTGGTAAACGCCAGGACCCCAATGGCGCTTACGCTGCCGTGATTCCAAAATGGGTCGCCAGCATTCTTAATGGCGAAGAAGTTTTCATTAATGGCGACGGCAAAACCAGCCGGGATTTTTGTTATATCAAAAATACCGTGCAAATGAATTTACTGGCTGCCACAGGCGACCACCCCGACGCCGCCAATCAAATTTATAATGTCGCATTAGGTGAACGCACCGATCTGACCGAGCTACACACCATGATCCTGAAACGCATCCGGGAGATTCGGTCAGACGTGAAAGAATCTGAGCCCACCTACCGGGATTTTCGTGCCGGTGACGTGCGCCATTCCCTGGCAGACATTAGCAAAGCCCAAAAACTGCTTGGTTATGCCCCCACCCATAAAATCGGTGCTGGCATTAATGAAGCCATGCAATGGTACGTGGATGATTTGGGGTAAGTTTGAAATAAAACATGAAAGCTGGACAGTGCCTGCCTTTTGGCCAGGCTATCCTTAAGCCATCAATAATAAGCACGGCAACATGGCAAAGAAAAAAATAATCTTCCTGAATCGTTATTTTTATCCTGATGATTCCGATAACAGTCAATTGTTGGCTGACCTCGCTTTTCATTTGGCGGATCAGGACCATATCGTTTATGTCATCACCAGTCGCCAGCGTTATGACAATACCAATGCCAATCTTGATGCACGGACGATCACCCGGGGCGTCAATATATATCGTGTCTGGACATCCTCTTTTGGTCGGGCAAATTTACTGGGCAGGGCATTTGATTATTCAAGTTTTTATCTTAGTGCCAGCTGGACATTATTTCGCCTGGCCCATAAAGGTGACCTGGTCGTGGCCAAGACAGATCCACCCCTGATTTCTATTTGCGCCGCTTATATCTGCAAACTTCGTCGTGCCCAATTAATAAACTGGTTACAGGTTTTATTCCCCGAAGTTGCCGGGGCACTCGACATGAAAAAGTTTTCAGACAAGACTTACCACTACATAAAAAAAATTCGCAATAGCTCATTACGGCGGGCGCGCAAGAATGTAGTGCTCGGGGATGCCATGAAAAGAGTCCTCTGGGCCAATCGTATCAATCCTTCAAAAATAAGAGTCATCCACAACTGGGCTGACGAAAAAACAATTAAACCTGTCGAACCAGAAGATAATTACTTGCGGCGCTCATGGGGGCTGAATAAAAAATTTGTTGTGTGTTATTCAGGCGGTATGGGCCGCGCCCATAATTTTGACGTGATCATGTCAGCAGCAGAGAAGCTGAGAAATAATAAACAAATTCATTTCCTGTTTATTGGCGGCGGTGCCCAGTTAAAAACCTTACAATTATTTGTAGTTGATAAAATGCTCGAAAATGTGATGTTTCAGCCCAACCAGGAGCCTGATCAACTGGCGGTCAGCCTGAGTGTGGCCGATGTCCATTTAATTTCATTAAAGCCGTCCCTGGAAGGCCTGATTGTGCCCAGTAAGTTTTATGGCATCACCGCAGTTGGCCGTCCAGCTATATATCTTGGTGACCAGATCGGTGAAATCGCCAGTATTATTCAGGAGACGTCCTGTGGTTATGCCCTTGATGGTGATGATACGGATAGTTTGGTCGAGAGTATTAGCAGCTTGGCTGACGATCCTGATTTATGCCGGGGCATGGGTATAGAGGCAAGAAAATTATTTGATCAGCGTTTTACAAAATCACGGGCGCTGGCAGACTGGACACAGCTTTTGACAGGGTAGGACACGATGACTGACATCCAACTGTTAAATGTGTGAAGTATTAAACTACCAAGGCCACATGAATATACTTTGGACCGGGATTTGAAAAACAGGCAGGTAAAGTTGCAAAAGTAATTTGGTTGGCAGGAGAAATTGAATCAACCTATGGCCTGCGTAATAAAGTCGATATTCAGATTATTATTGGTACGGATATGAAACAAGTGTTGAAAATCTGGAATATCCAATAGAATAGTTGGCGCTCCCTAGGGGACTCGAACCCCTGTTCCCGGCGTGAGAGGCCAGTGTCCTGGGCCACTAGACGAAGGGAGCATTTAATGGCACGAGTGCGGAAAAATGGCAGTGTAAACTACGTTAGCAAGTGAATCCAACAATAGCGTACAATGTCGGATTCAACAGGTTTTGAGCCAAATATTTTAAGCAAGTCAGTGATTAAAGTTCAAGCAAGCATTATCAAGGCAACAGCCCACCCCATTTCCCGAGGTGATATAAGCGACCACGCCCTCAAGGTGCTGGCAGGCCTCCATGACGCCGGTTATGACAGTTACCTGGTAGGCGGCTGTGTCCGGGATTTAATGCTTGGCCGTGAGCCCAAGGATTTTGATGTCGCTACCAATGCCTTGCCCGAGGAAGTCCGGCGCGTATTTAAAAATTGCCGTTTGATAGGCCGTCGTTTCCGCCTGGCCCATGTTTATTTTGGCCGGGAAATTATTGAAGTGGCCACGTACCGGGCACCCCCGGGAAAAATAGACGAGACAGCCTCGGGAAATAAATCAGATAAAACCAAAGACAGTGAAGTTCATTTAGCCGATGATTCCGGCAGAATTTTACGTGATAACGTTTACGGTACCCTGGAAGAAGATGCCGTGCGCCGGGATTTTACCATTAACGCGCTTTACTATAATTATGCCAACGACGAGATTAGTGATTTTGTTGGCGGTTTTGACGACCTTAAAAATGGCCTGATAAAAATTATTGGCGACCCGGAAACCCGTTACCGTGAAGACCCGGTACGCATGTTGCGGGCCATTCGTTTTGCCGCAAAACTGGGGTTAAAAATAGATCCAAAAAGTGAAGCACCTATTAAAGCATTGAGCGTTTTACTGGCCGATGTACCCGCTGCCCGGAAATTTGAAGAAGTGCTTAAGCTTTTTCATGGTGGAGCGGCCTTAAGTACTTTCGAGGCATTACGTCATGCGGATTTATTTCAATATTTATTTCCCCAGGCTGAGTTATGCCTGGCGAAAGAAGTAGGGCACTTCCCGGCCGTATTAATTCCGCTGGCATTAAGAAATACCGATAACAGGATTGCGGAAGGCAAGCCTGTCACCCCTGCATTTTTACTGGCAGTCATGTTATGGGGCAGTGCCCTGGAAGAGGCGCAGCGTTTGGTAGCCGGGGGCGCGAATCAGCAAGATGCGTTGCGTTCAGCGGCAGCACATGTATTGCGCAAACAGTCACAACACACATCCATCCCCAAGCGGTTTACCGGCATGATGCGGGAAATGTGGATGATGCAAAGTCGTTTTGCTTTTCGTAATGGCCAGCGTGCATTTCGTTTAATGGAGCATCAACGATTTCGTGCTGCCTATGATTTTTTATGCCTGCGATCCGAGAGCGGTGAGATTGATGACGAGTTATGTAGATGGTGGACGTTATTCCAGGAAGTAGATATCGAAGAACGCAAGGAAATGATCAGCAAGTTACCACCTGTGCCAGGCAGGAGACGTAAGCGGAAGAAACGTACGGGCCCGAATAATAATTCAGGCGAAAAAAACTTTAATGTCTGAGATCGCCTTTATTGGGCTGGGCAGCAATCTGGGTGAACGTGAAAAAAATTTATCATCGGCCCTGACGTTACTGGCTGAGACCAGCGAAATAGAACTTGTCAGCACTTCTTCATTTTATGAAACCACACCCATTCAAGATAATCCTGATGGCAGCGTTGCGAATCAACCAGATTTTTTAAATGCGGTCTGCCAGGTAAATACGGAATTACCAGTCCAGTTTTTGCTGGCGCGTTTGCTGAAGATTGAAAAAAAAGGCGGGCGTGAACGCAAACACCGGCAGCACGGCCCCCGAACCCTGGACCTGGATTTGCTGATATATGGCGAAACTATGTGCAAAACAGCGGTTTTGACTGTTCCCCATCCAAGGCTGCACAACCGTGCTTTTGTGTTGTATCCTTTAATGGAAATTGCACCAGATTTAGTCGTACCGGGAAAGGGCCCCGTTAAAAATTTATTAGCGGCAGTCGCTGAGCAAAATATTCGCAGGATAACCGGAATTAACTTCAGCATAAAAACTGGCTAACAAAAAATAAATAAGTCCGTATATTCGAGAATAAAAAGAACTTGAGACACGCTTCATGTCCGACAGAAAACAGGATTATATTGTAGTTGAAGGCCCGATAGGAGTTGGCAAAACAAGCCTCGTACGCAAGTTGGTGCGAACCTTCGAGAGTGAACTGCTGTTAGAGCAACCCCAGGACAACCCATTCCTGGAAAGATTTTACCAGGCGCCCAGGCAGTACGCATTACCGGCACAGTTGTCATTTTTATTTCAACGATCTAAACAAATAAGTGAACTAATCCAGGGCGATATGTTTCGGCCAGGCTGTGTTGCAGATTTTATGCTGGAAAAGGATCGTTTGTTTGCCAGTGTTAATCTCGAAGATGATGAATTTCGTTTATACGATCAGGTTTACCAACAGTTACAAATCGACTTACCGGTACCTGATCTTGTCATTTATTTGCAGGCGCCAGTCCATGTTTTACAGGCACGAATTCGCAAACGCGGCATTGCTTATGAACGGCACATGGATAATGCCTACCTCGAATCGCTTGTTGATGCCTACACCCGGTTTTTCCATCAATACAGCGCATCACCGCTGTTAATCATTAATGCCGAAAATATTAATTTGGTCGATAATGATACAGATTTCCAGGCCATGCTTGGGCACCTGGAAAACGTCAAAAGTGGTCGTCATTATTTTAATCCATTGCACGAAGAATAGGTTCGAGGAAAAATTGTTACTCGCGCAACACAATTTTCATTAGTCACGCCGGCGGATACCGGAATGACGTCGTTAAATGCGCGGCAGGCAATGCTCGCCCTACAGCACTTGATCGTCATGCCGGACTTGATCCGGCATCCAGAGATTTAGGGCATTAGAATTACTGGATCCTGACCTCCATGGATGGCCGCTCTCGCCCTTCCATGGGCTTTGCGGCACCAGCACATCTGACCGCCAGGGATGGCGGGAATGCAATAGGATTGTCGGGAACAATGCTTGCATGTTGCCCAAAAAACCTCCTGGCGGAGTTTTATCATGGACTTCACCCTAAAACCCCTTACAGGGGTTTATTGGGTACTTCCTCGCAAACGCTCAGGTCGCCTACGCCATCTTCGATGGTTCTGGTCGCACAGGAATGACAGGGTGGTGCCTGAATGACAACCCTGCAAGAACCAGATAAAATTCAAGTATCATGACTAAACCAAATAACAGCCCCGTTACCATTCATACCTTGCTGCAAATGAAACAGGCCGGTGAAAAAATCGCCTGCATGACCGCTTATGACTACAGTTTTGCCAGTCTCCTGGATCGTAATGGTTTGGATATGGTGATGGTGGGTGATTCACTGGGTATGGTAATCCAGGGCCAGCAGCACACCTTGCCGGTGACATTAAATGACATGGTTTATCACAGTCGTTGTGTGGCCAAGGGTATTAAGCGGGCCCTTTTAGTGACGGACCTGCCTTTTATGAGTTATCAACAAAACCCTGAGCAGGCCTTGAAAAGTGCCGGCAAGCTAATGAAAAAGGGAGAAACTCAAATGGTTAAGCTGGAAGGTGGCGCGGTGATGGCGGAGACCGTGCAGTTCCTGGTCGAGCGAGGCGTACCTGTTTGTGCTCACATCGGTTTAACACCGCAATCAGTGCACCAGCTGGGTGGTTACAAGGTGCAGGGGAAGGATAAAATTGCTGCCGAAATTCTGGCAAATGATGCCTCGGCGCTGGAGCAAGCTGGTGCTGGCGCGATTGTCCTTGAAGCCGTGCCGGCAGCACTTGCCAGGACTATATCCGAAGCATTGACCATTCCAACGATTGGTATTGGTGCCGGGCTAAACTGCGATGGCCAGGTGCTGGTTTTGCAGGATGCCCTGGGACTTTATCCAGATCACAGTCCAAAATTTGCCAAAAACTTTTTGCAGGGTACGGATTCTATTGACCAGGCAATCCAGGATTATGTTGATCAGGTTAAGACACAACAGTTTCCGGGACCCGAACACAGCTTTTAATTTATGAACGTTTTTGCTACTGCCGATGACTTGCGCCATCAAGTCACAAGCTGGACTCAATCAAATTCTAAAATTGCCTTTGTACCGACTATGGGCAATCTCCATGCAGGGCATTTGTCGCTGGTGCGCGCTGCCCGCCAGTATTGCGACAAGGTGATTGTCAGTATATTCGTTAACCCACTGCAGTTCGGAGCCGATGAAGATTTGGCCGGTTATCCACGAACCCCGGAGGCAGACCGGGTTTTGCTGGAAGCTGAAGACGTGGACGTTTTGTTTTTGCCTGGCAAGAAAGAAATCTATCCCGGTGAGCCAGATCAGCAAATCTTAATCGAAGTACCGGTTCTGGATAATATCCTGGAAGGTAAAAATCGACCCGGTCATTTTCGGGGCGTGGCGACGGTCGTCAGGCGTTTGTTTGACCTGGTTCACCCCGATGTGGCGATATTTGGTAAAAAAGACTACCAGCAGCTTTTGGTCATCAGGCGCATGGTGACAGAGTTGGGTCTGCAGGTGCGAATCGAGGGCCTGGAGACCGTGCGCGAGACTGACGGCCTTGCTATGAGCTCCAGGAACCAGTATTTAAGCCCAGACGAACGCCTGCTGGCGCCTGCCATCTATCAAACGCTCAAGGAGTCAGCCACACTTTTAGCAGATGGCGCAGAAACAGTGGCCCAGGTTACTGGGCGGGGCAGGGAAATGCTGGAAAAGAAGGGATTTACCGTGGATTATTTGGCAGTATGTCGCCAGAATGACCTGGCACCTCTGGTAACCCCCATTGAACCTGATGAAAAAGCCCTTGTCATACTAATAGCGGCCAGGCTGGGGACGACCCGCTTGCTCGACAATCTTGAATTAAACTTGGCATAAATAGCGCCTTAAACGCGAAAACAAGGGTTTTAAATAATAATTCAGCCCTTATAATACTGAGAGCGGGTTATGAGACTAAAAGTTTACTTTGCGAGCAAGTAAGATAATTATTATGAGACGACATTTTTTAAGATCGAAACTGCACCGGGTAACGGTTACCCATTCCGAGCTTGATTACGAAGGCTCGGTTGCCATTGATGGTGATTTGCTTGATGCCGCAAATATTAGTGAGTACGAGCGAATTGATGTTTATAACGTCACCAATGGCGAACGTTTTAGTACTTACGCGATTCGTGCCGAAGCCGGCTCAGGCATTATTTCGGTGAATGGTGCCGCTGCCCATAAAGCTGCACCTGGCGATATCACCATTCTTTGTGCTTTTGCTGAAGTGGAAGAAAAAGATGTGGCCGATTTCAAACCAACCCTGGTTTATGTGGACGGCGAGAACAAAATCAAGAACACGCGCCATTCCATACCAGAACAAGCCGCCTAAAGACGGCTTTAAGATCGAACGCGATAATAAATATTGTATAGATAACTTAGCAGAAACAAGCTCAACAATACTATCACCGTAAGTGTCCTTACTATAGAAAAAATCATTTTCTGATATTGTCCCTGGTTTATCCCTTGCGTCGGTATATTAGTCCAGGTGCGACAAATAATTCAGAGTCTTTCAGATCCTGAATGAAAAATTCATCCGCATCGCAGCTCGCGATACGATCAAATTCATAGGAAGCACCAGATTGTTCAAGTGATTTGAAAATTGGCTTGCCCATAAAATCACCAATAACAGGGCCCATATAATGCATGCTCATGTTGCTCCAGTTACAATTTCTTTTGCTTGTAATTTTTTGCCGAAGATTTAGTAAATTTCTTCTCTCCGACCCATATATATAGAATAGTCTAACCACCCCGAATTGCCAGTTTCAGGCGCTAAATATGAGGGTGCGGTCAATTTCGACTGACAAGCGTTTATAACTCGCGATTGTTATACCAAATCTCGTCATGCCGGACTTGATGATGTGTGGGCACAGGAAAGTTGCCGCGACATTTAATACCGTAGGGGATACTAATTACTTTCCAGGTAGCCAGAGGGTGCGACGGCCAGGTATTTAACATTCTGTTTTGACAAAGACTGACCAGTTTTGAGTGTTTCCAGACTACTGGTTGGCCCGGCAACAAAAATCTGCGCTGCTGGTTTGTTCTGTAATAATTGTCTGATAGCACTATCGGTTGCACCCATGTCAGGGATGACTGCATAGGTCAGCTCATCCAGCGCATCAGCCCAGGATCGGCAGCGATTATCCAGGTACGGTTTTTGCGAAGGCGCCTGTATCCGTAGCAGCTCAATGGAGGCCGCATTATCTACCGCCATTGTGTGTTCAATCAGACCTTGTATGGGCGCAAAGCCGGTATCGATGGCAATAAAAACAGCAGCACCGGTCAGCTCTTCATCATAGATGAATTCCCCGGCTGGGCCATCAATCGAAATGGTATCTCCAGGTTTGAGGGTATGACTTATATAACTGGCGAACTCATCCTTGTCATCTTGCCTGATATGGAACTGGATATTTCGGTCATCACAAGGACAGCTGGCAACGGGGATGTCCCGTTGCAGATTTTTTCCAGCAGTCAGGCTAACAGATTGGCCCGCAAAAAATCGCAGTCGTTTAGACCTGGGTGTTTGCAGGATGAGCTCGATCATGTCGGGTTCCAGGTGATTAATTGATTTGACCTTGCATTTTATATTCTGCCTGGGGATGGTAGACAGCCCCAATTCTTCAGCAGCAATTTCAATTTTGGTAATCGGCGTATGACAACACATGAGTATGGTGTTGCTGGCCTTTTCTGCTTCCGAGAAGGTGAAATCATGGTGCGCAATTTTTTCAGTTTCTCCTGAAAGGAGATTTGCCTTGCAGAGGCCACAGTTGCCATTACTGCAACCCCAGTTGAGGTTAATACCAGCACCCAACGCCGCTTCAAGAATTGAATCATTGCCAGACACAAAAAATTCTTTACCGCTGGGAGATAAAGTGACCTGGCCCGCCATTATTTTCAATAATTCATCTTTCGCCATAACCGGTGCCGTCTCCCTATCAAGACCAGTGTCATTAAATTCTTCAAACAGGAATTCCTTGATTTGTTTTAATGCATTTTCTGATAGTTTCTCATTGGCGCCATTTGTCTTGTTTGTATTCTCCAAATACAGGACTTCCAGATTATTTATTATTCTTTCAACACGAGCCAGTTTTATTTTTGAGATTGCCAGTGCCTGGGTCGCAATTCTCAGCCTCGACATCAAGACTTCCGGGTTTGGTAAAACCCTTTCCCGGATTCGCTTACCAAAGGCATTTTCCTTGATCCTGGTGACGCGATCCAGTTCAGTATTGGAAGCAAGGTCAATATCAGGAAAAACCCGCATTAAATCCCGGGGGGCGACCTTACCTTCAAAAGTGATCAAGTCACCACGGCTGATTTTTGCCTGCAATACTGCACGACTGACTCCGGCCAGCCTGGCAGCGCGAGATACAGATAGTCGATGTGTCATGTTGCGGTTTATTATGAACCTCTTTTAAGTCAGGATCGATATACATATTACCCCAAGCCTAGCTGACCGATAATATGCTGGATCTGTAATAGAAATATTGACCAAGATCAAAAAAACAGCCATGAAAATCCATAACCCTTATGAAAATAACGAAAAAAACACCCCGAATAATCGGGGTGTTTATTATTCCTGTTATTTTGAGAGCCCGGTATTTCGGGTATTAATACAGGTAATTATTTAAATATAAATCTTTTTATCTTCTTGTCCTGCGAATGGTAATTTTGGCAACCGGGTTACGCCAGTCATGATTGGCTTTAATTAAATCGCCAACACCCTGGATTCCAGCATGGATATGTACGTATCCTTCCCCGCTTGCGGCCGACACGCCTTCGCCTGTGCAAATAAAAGGTGGGCCGGGTATGGCATCGCACAGTTCATCGTTGGTTTCAGTCCCGGCATCATATGCAGGAGAATACACCGTTAAAGTTTTATGGCCTTTTGGTGTGTGGACACCATTAACGGCAAAAAAAGCGTCATTGGTGGGCACTAGCATAGAGGCGACGGTAATATAACGGTACTTACTACTAGTTTTAACGGTGAGTGTCACTGATTTTCCCGGCGCCAATACGCCAGCACTGGTGACGACATCAAGGGCTGCGCCCGTGCCAATCAATGTATTGGATAAAGGAACCGGGTTGCCACTTTCAGCGATAATCTCAAGTTCGCCGCTCGCAGCTGCGCCTAGTGTGAAAAGTTTGGAATCGTGAGCTGTCGAGGCTACCAGTATGGGTGTGAATATTTCTCCACGGGTTAGATTAGTAATGGTTATATCGTATGAATTTTTACCGTCAGCAGTCACTGATCCTGCAAATAAAAGGCCAGCTATTGACAGTGTTACATAGATTATTTTTTTTAAGGTTGATAGTGAGTTCATTTAGTTCTCCTGTTTATTAAGGGAAACTCTGATCAATTGTCATCTCGACCTAATATGTTTGTCATTCCGACCGAAGCGGAGGAATCTTGTCACTTCATGATACTACTGAAGTTCCGTGGGTTGAGATCTCTCCACTATGGTCGAGATGACAATTGATCAGAGTTTCCTAAGGTTTTTGATTATTAGCAAACGCATAATCAGGAGAGAGTATTGCAATACCTGGGTGCAAAATTTTCACAAAAGTATCACATTTTCATAACATTTCATTTTTTACAGAGCCAGTTGCTAGTTATGCGGGACTGTGTAATGACATCTCAAAACTAAACGTAGTACCTTTGTGTTGTTTACTTTCAATTTTTATACTGCTGCCATGTAATTCAATAATTCGCTTGACAATTGCCAGGCCAAGCCCCGAGTTTCCCTGGATTGAGCGACTTTTTTCAACCTGGTATAAGCGATCAAATACGTGTGGTAACTCTGACGCCGGTATGCCCGCTCCTGTATCAGCTACCTTGATGACAGCCTGGTTCCCATTCGGGCTGAACGAAAGTGTAATCGTGCCATTTTCAGGCGTATGTCTGAGGGCGTTTTCCAATAGATTTTCCAGTACCCGGTGGATCATGGCGATATCGCCGTGTACCCAGGCCGAGCGATTCTTGAAATCAGTATGGAGTGTGATATTTTTTTCTTTTGCCCGCAGCGAAAATTGCTGCGTTATATCTTGCATGAGTTCTGTCAGGGAAAAAGGTTCGCTATACAGAACAGTGTCTATAGAATCGAGTTTCGCCAGCTCAAATAACTCGTTTACCAGCTGCCCCAGTCTTTGGCTGTGGACAATAGCAATATCCAGATACTCGTTGCGCTCAGTATTATTTAATGAGTTTTGTTTAAGTTTGAGTGTTTCAAGATAACCCTGCATGGTTGCCAGGGGGGTGCGCAGGTCATGGGATACATTGGCAACCAGTTCTCTTCTTTTTTGATCGTTTTGAGTCAACTCCCGTAGTTGTTGTTCAATGCGGTCAGCCATGTCATTAAAATGGATGCCGAGCTGGTCTATTTCATCCCTCGAACCGGAAGAGGGGACATATCTTGAAGTTTGCCCCTGTTTTTTTGAAAACTGCTGTAACAGGGAAGCAAGGATTTTTATGCGTCGTGTCAGCAGTGTAAATACACCTAAACCGAATAACATTAACAGCACCAGGCTGCTAATAATACCGTAGGCGCTATTTCTCAGAATAAAACTGCTGTCCAGCATTTCTGCCAGGTTTTCATAGCGCTCACTGGCTAAAATTGCGTAAAGGTAGCCCTGTAGTTTGCCATTTTGTTTTATTGCAGATGCCGAAAAAATATTTTGTTTGTTTTCATGTTTCGGGTCATCACCGGTAAAAGGGTAGGTGGTATTACCTGATACAAAATCCTTGATGGGTTTCAAATTTATGTATGATTTAATTATTTTTTTGTCTGGCGCATAATAACTGAGTATTTTTCCTTCCGTGTCAAGCAAGTACAATTCAACTCGCGGATTAATCACCATCAACATTTTAAAAAGATTATCAAGGGATGCTTTATTGATCTTTTTATTTTTTAAAAGTGGCTCAGCTGCAACAATGTGCATTGCCAGGTCGTAATTTAATTTTTGTGTGATTTCTTGCTGGTGGAGTTGTGCGCTATGACGCATCCCCTGGATCCAGAGGACACCTATCAGTAACATCAGTACAATCAAGGTGATCGCAAGTTTGCTAAATAACGTATGAAACATATTTCCTAAATCGCTGACCGGTCGGTATATTTATAACCTACGCCCCAGACAGTCAGGATGTGGTCAGGCTTGGCAGGATCAATTTCTATTTTTGAACGCAATCGATTGATATGGGAGTTCACTGTATGTTCATAACCATCGTGGCCATAACCCCAGATTTGATCAAGCAATTGACTGCGGGAAAAAACCTGCCCCGGATGGTTGCTAAAGTGCCAGAGTAAATCAAATTCCTTGGCCGTAAGCTCAATCGATTTATTATTAACCAGGACTTCACGTTTAGACGAATCGAGATTAATATTTCCTGATTCAATTGTTTGATTGCTTAAATCAGTGCTGACAGTAGTCGCGTACTCGCTGCGTCGCATGAGCGCTTTAACACGAGCTATCATTTCCCGTACGCTAAAAGGTTTGGTTAAATAATCGTCGGCTCCGATTTCCAGTCCCAGGACGCGATCAATTTCAGTGCTTTTGGCCGTCAACATCAGGATTGGTATCGTGATACTACGGCCGCGTAATTGCTGGCAGATTTCCAGGCCATCCATTTCCGGCAACATAATATCGAGAATGATTAAATCGTGCCGGTCTTCTGACGCGCGCCTGAATCCCGAGATGCCATCATGGACAAGGGAGACGCTAAAACCTGCATCGCTCAGATGCAGCTTTAGCAAATTTGCCATATCCAGGCTGTCTTCAATAATCAGAATTTTTTTCAAGCTACGAATTCCCCAGGTTGGCGCCCAGACTAAGGCCTATATTTCACAAAAGTATCACGATAATTTAATCTCTATATAGTGACTCACTCCCGGGTTATTGGTTCAATACTTTACAGGCCGGGATTACTGTTTTTGTGGTATTATTCATCGCTTCAGTTTTGCATGATATTTATTGAAGTAACGGGATAATAGTTGAGAAAGAAATTATGCGTTATATGTTTCTGTTTCTGCTCTCGTTAAGCAGTTTTAGTGTATTTGCTTACGGGAATCAGGCTGTACCTAACAAAATATTGGCAGCACCGACGGCTCCAGCAGCAAAAGATGGGCATGAGCTGGCCTTCAATTTTAAGGTGGTCAATATATTTCAAAATGTGCGACTTGTGTACGAGAACCTGGCAGATGCTGGCGAGCCTGCTATTGGGCAGCAATCAAGCCTGGCAAATTCCAGTCGGCAAAATGATCTCAGCAAACTGACGGCGCTACGTGTTGCCCTTAAAATGTATTTCAGCGAAAGCGGCAGTTGGCCCGATAAAGCATGGCTGAAAGGTGAACTGCAGAGCGTGTTATTGACGCAAGGCGCGTCAAGTAAACTTTGGGCAATCAAGAATTATTGGAAAACCAGTGCCAGCTTTTATCTCTTGTTGAGCAATCCAGCTAATGGCGCAACTGTAAAAATGAAAGGAAACAAGGCAGGCGGTGTATCCTGGGAGTGATCCGGTCTATGGGCATCAACCATTCAACGAACATCAAAAATTACAGAAATAGGCTAATGCCACAAATTGAATAAGGTCTATTTAGGTCTAATCACTTACAAAAGATGATTTATATCAAGAAATCTGGATTTTATTCTGAGCCAAAAGAGCCCGTAATAGGCGTTGAGATGAGATATTTACAATATTTATCTCTTTAAACACCAAAAATTACCCGGTAAGGTGTTAATATAGCTGATAATTAACTGATATTAGACTATCATTAAATACGAGTAATGCAGCGGGTTTTAAGCAAGCCCGGCATACTAAAGAGGGAACGCTAATGACTATCAACAACCCCTAAGGAGAATGAGCATGCTGATACTTACGCGTCGAGTTGGGGAAACAATTACCATTGGTAATGACGTAACCGTGAAGGTGCTAAATGTCACCGGTAACCAGATCAGGCTTGGCATCAAGGCGCCAGCTGATGTGGCAGTTCACCGGGAAGAGATTTTTAATAAAGTCCAGGCCGAAAAATCTGTAACCGCCAAGGTTGCCGATAAATCTTGATAATGCTGTAGATTTCTGTCGATGGTGATATTAAATCATTAGCGCCAGTTTTCATTCAGCTTATTGAGATGGTTATTACCTCTCGGCGTTTAGCGACCTGAGATAATCATGGGGGCTATATTGGATGAAGCTTGAACCTCTTTACGAATGGATTTTCCCCGAAAAGCGAACCCACGTTGATATGAAACTTATCCTGGCCCGTGAAAAAGGTCAGGCCAAACTACGGGTTGTAGTCAGTAGCGTCGTGCTGATCTTCCTGGTAGTCAGCTCCCATCCAATTAATTTTAGTGCCGGCCTTCCTTCCTGGCTTTCCTTTGCTGCAACATATGTCGCCTTGTCAGTAATTCTGTTTTGGCATATTTCAAAAACTGATTATTCTCCTGAGGTCCGCCGTCTGCTTGGCAATATAGCTGATATGTTTGCAATCAGTTACACCATGGTTGCTTCCGGCGAAAATGGTATTTCATTATTTGTCTTGTATCTTTGGGTAATCCTGGGCAACGGCTTTCGTTACGGCATTCGAGCATTAATTGTCAGTTCTATACTGGGAGTGATTGGCTTTTCTGTCGTTGTTGGTCTGAGTAAGGACTGGCAGACACATACCAGCCTTGTTGTTGGCGTGTATTTCTCACTCGTTGTTCTGCCGCTTTATACTGGCTATTTGCTGCGCTTGTTAAATTCTGCTTTGGACAGGGCTAACGAGGCCAGTGCCGCCAAGAGTCAATTCCTGGCACGTATGAGCCATGAGTTGCGGACGCCGCTCAATGGCATTCTCGGTTCTGCCGACTTGTTACGAGAAAGCCAGCGGTTGATGCCCGAGGAAAGGGCACTGCTGGACGTAATCGATGATTCGGTCAGTGTTTCGCTGGTGCAAATCAATAACGTACTTGATTTTTCCAAGCTGGAATCCGGCAAACTTGTACTTGAGCACAATGAACTGGATTTGCATGCAGTCCTCAACGGTACCGTGTCTATGGTCAGGCCGGCAGCCACAAAAAAAGACCTGCGCCTGTTTGTTCGCATCGCACCCGATGCGCCCTACCGGCTTATTGGCGACGGCCACCATTTGCGTGCGATCCTGCTTAACCTGTTGACCAATGCAGTGCGCTTTACTGAGCAAGGCAGTGTTTGGCTGGATATACGACTCATGGGCAAACATGAGACAACCACAACACTGCGGTTTGAAGTTCGCGACACCGGTGTCGGGATTGAGCAGAGTAAACTGGCTAATATTTTTGATAGTTTTACCCAGGAAGATACTAGCACCACCCGACGTTATGGCGGCACGGGATTGGGCACCGCCATTGCAAAACAGCTGGTTGAAATCATGGGCGGCCGAATTGGTGTAGATAGCATAAAAGGACAGGGCAGTTTGTTCTGGTTTGATATTGAATTTGAATATAAAGAACCAGACAAGGAGGGGCAGCAGCGTCATACAGATGGTCGCGTGGTTCTGTTGACGACTGATGAAGACCTGATTACTGCCATGCAGGATATGCTGCCAAACAGGTTAATGACAACCAAAACTGCAGATGAAGCGATTTATATTCTTGCCCGTGCCTCCCGGTTGGGCACGCCCGTCCATGCCATGCTGATAGATCAGGAACTGGCTATCGATAGTCACGGCAATCATTGTTATACGGAGCTTTGTAAAAAATCGAATGCAGCAAACATGCCGCTGATTTTACTGACAGATCATCCGCCCAGTGATGATAATTTGCGGGTCTGGGGATACAGCGCAGTATTGGCGAAGACCCCTGCCCCTGAACTCGTGCAATCTATATTGCACGCCTCACCCAACAACCTGGATCATAATGCCGACCCGAGCCTGGTAACGGTACCGCCCTGGTACTGGGACGATCGTAAAACTGAACGGCCGCGAATCCTGGTGGCTGATGACAACCACACAAATCTAATGATCACCAGTCGCATACTGGGGCAGGCCGGTTATGAAGTGGATACCGTTGATACAGGCAACAAGGCACTCGATAAACTTTATGCCGGACGTTATCGGCTGGCCATACTTGATATGCATATGCCTGGTCTGGATGGCACGACGGTGCTCCGTCAGTATCGAATGATGCGACCACGGTCTCCTTTACCGGCAATTGTGTTGACCGCTAACGCCAGTCTCGAGGCCCAGCAGGCCTGCGCTGACGTCGGGGCTGACTCCTATCTTGCCAAGCCCGTCAAATCGAAACACTTGCTCGACGAGGTTAAACATTTGCTGGATCAGCACCAGGTGGAAGTCATTCCAATTCGTCCGCAACTTACAGATGTCGGTAATAAACAGCAGGAGCAAGATGTAATTATCGATATCAGCGTGCTCGCAGAACTGGACCGTATTTACCACAATCCCAATGAGCTCTCGCAACTAATAAAGGGATACACGACCGAAGGGAAAGATATCCTTTTAACCATAGAGACTGCCTGCAAAAATCACAACCACGCAAATTTTTGCGATACCGTGCACGCACTCAAGTCCAATGCCGCCAATGTTGGCGCCATAAAACTTATGGCAGTGTGCAGCGATGTTGGCGCAATTGGTATTGTGGAATTCTCCCAGTACCGTGACAGTTACCTGGAAGAATTACGGGAGGCATTTTCAGTATCCCTGAAGGCCCTGGCGAAAATAATCAAGACCGTACCCGGCGACCTCGGAAAATCAAGTGGCTAGCCAGTGTCCATCCGTAAATGGTTTATTTTGTCAATCTCTGCGTTGCGCCGTCTTCCCAAGCGCTCACATATCAGCATATGCTGCGCTTTTCGAAGTCGGTGCGCTTTTTTGGCCATGGACGGCCTTATGCTGCGAATGCAGGGAAGCATTAGAGCAGCGATCTTGACAAACTATCCTCATTTATGGACAGACACTAACCCAAAGAATATCCAGGCCTAAAGAATATCCAGGCCTAAAGAATATCCAGGCCTAAAGAATATCCAGGCCCATTT